>WBZM01001659.1_pt1 | contig 21158 bp, 15 predicted proteins | sample 5204271 | NCBI WGS metagenome assembly WBZM01 (sample SAMN12344346, study PRJNA552823) | activated sludge metagenome | biome: Activated sludge suspended growth; feature: Nitrification reactor; material: Wastewater; isolation source: activated sludge from nitrification reactor of wastewater...
CGCCGCAGGCACGATCTGATCGCCTGCGTTGTTCGACAGCATGATGCCGTCCACACCCTGCGTCGTGGCATTGGTCACGATCTCGATCTGGCCTGCCACAATGTACAGTTGGAACAGGTTGACCCAGTTGCCGACCGTCAAAAATGCCGACGTGTTGAGCGAGTTGAAGATCAGCACGACGAGCAATATGCCCAGCAGCAACCCCTCCCATGACCTGAGGCGCTGCCACGTGGTGCTGAGAATGCCTTTTGACCGCTGGCCTGCCGCGGTGGTTTCGCTAAGCGACATGGGCGGGGTTCTCCTGTTCGATATCGTCGCCGTAGGATGCCATCTGCAGCTCGTGGCGCGCCCAGAGCTTGCGGAGCCGGTTCATAATGACCGTGTCGAGGATGACGGCTAGCAGGATCAACACGCCGAGCAAGGCGTAGCGCCAAAACTCGTTGATCTGCGGCATGCGGCGCAGGCCCTGCTCCAGCACGCCGATCAAGCTGGCGCCAAGAAAGGCGCCAAAGGCTGACCCGACGCCGCCGGCCGTGCTGACGCCGCCAACCACGGCCGCAGCAATGGCCTGCAACTCCATGCCCTGCGCCGCCACTACCGTGACGTTGCCGTACTGGCCCAGGAACATGAAGCCGGCCAGTCCCGACAAGCCGCCGCACAGGACGAAGGCCAGGAAGACGATGCGTTGCGAGGGAAAGCCGGCGATGCGGGCCGCATCCGGGTTGGAGCCGATGGCATAGAGACGCCGGCCGTAGGGCAGGAACGACAGCACCAACTGGAACAACACGACCACCACCAGCGCCAGGGCGAAGATCAAGCGCAGGTCGAACCCGCCGATCTGCACCACGTTGATACTGGGCAGTTGTTGGATCCAGTCGGGCAGCTTGCTGGTGAGAACGGTCTGTGCGCCCGAATAGGCCACCAGCACCGTGCGGTAGATGGCCAGCGTGCCAAGCGTGACGATGATGGCCGGCACGCGTCCGTAGCTGACCAACAGGCCGTTGACTGCGCCGAGCACAGCCCCGACGCCGATGGCCAGCATCATCACCAACAGCGGCGGTATGTCATTGTTGCGCGCCAGTTGCGTGCCGACGACATAGGCGGCGAAGCCGACGATCGATCCCACCGACAGGTCGATGTTGCGGGTGATGATGACCAGCGACTCGGCCACGGCCACCACGGTGATGATCGCAATGCTGGTCTGCAGGCGGTTCATGGTGCGCGGGCTGATAAACCCATCGACCTGCGTCTGGAAAAACAACAGGATACCGCCCACGATAAAGATGAGCACAAACACCCGGATTTGTTCGGGACGGAAGCGACGCATCACCCAGTTCATACTGACTCCTGCGCATCGGTTTGTTCTGCGGTGACGAGCATTGCCTCACCCGCCTCGACGGACGACGCAATCTCGCTCAGTTGGCCCATGGCGGCCGTCATGATCGTTTCCTGGGTGGCCTGTGACCGGTCGAAGACGCCCATTTGCCGGCCTTCACGCATCACCAACACGCGGTCGCTCATGGCCAGCACCTCCGGCAGGTCTGATGATATCAGAATGATGGCCAGCCCTTGCGCAGCCAGGTCGCTGACGATGTGGTGCACCTCGGCCTTGGTGCGCACATCGATGCCGCGCGTCGGCTCGTCGAGGATGAGCAGCTTGGGCTGCGCATTGAGCCATTTGCTGAGCACGACCTTTTGCTGGTTGCCGCCGGACAGCTTGCCCACCTGGCCATCCAGCGACGGCGCACGGATTGACAGCCGCTGGCGGTATTGTTCGGCGGTGGCTGCTTCCTCATTGCGGCGCACCAGGCCCAGTCGATTCAGATAGCGGGGCAGAGTGGGCAGAGTGATGTTGGTGACGATAGACATGGGCAGAACCAGGCCCAACTGGCGGCGGTCCTCGGTGACGTAGGCGATGCCCAGCCGCATGGCCTGCCCCGGCGACTGCAGCTTCACCGGCTGCCCTGCGAAGATCACCTCGCCCTCGCTGGCCGGGTTGATCCCGAACAGAGCCAGGCCCACATCGGTGCGCCGGGCGCCGACCAACCCAGCAAAGCCCAGCACCTCGCCTGCGTACACGTCGAAATCCATGCCGGAGAACACACCCTCGCGACCCAGCCCGCGCACCGACATCAGCAGATCGCCGCGCTGGGCGTCGGCCTTGGCGAAGAAGTCCTCCACCTGCCGGCCCACCATGTCGCGGATCACCTGGTCGGTCGTCACCTGATGGGCCGGCGCCGACGAAATCCAGCGGCCATCGCGCAGCACAGTGATGCGATCGGCGATCTGGAAGACCTCCTCCAGGCGGTGGCCAATGAACAGGATGGCGACGCCGCGGCTGCGCAAGGTATTGACGATGCGGAACAACTGGGCGACCTCGTGGGCTGACAGCGACGCCGTAGGCTCGTCCATGATCAGCACACGTGCGTCCAGCGAAATAGCCTTGGCGATCTCCACCGCCTGCTGGGCGGCCAGAGTCAGCCCGCGCGCAGACTGGCGCACGTCGAGGCGCACGTCGAGCTGGGCCAGGATCTCGCGTGCGTCTTTGTACATCTTGCCCCAGCGCACCACCGGCCCGCGGCTGGCGTGGCTGATGAAGATATTTTCCGCCACGTTAAGATCGGGAAAGACCATCGGCTCCTGGTAAATGGCCGCGATGCCTAACGCCTGCGCCTCCATCGAGTTGCGGACGTGGACGGGCTTACCGTTCAACAGGATTTCCCCCTGATCCGGCGCGTAGATGCCGGTCATAACCTTGATCAGTGTCGACTTGCCCGCGCCGTTCTCGCCGATCAACGCGTGCACTTCGCCCGGATAGAGAACGAAGCTGACGTCGGTCAAGGCTTGCACGCCGGGAAACGACTTGGAGATGTTGCGCAGTTCCAGGACCGGATTGCTCACGGAAACTCCTTGACGCTGAGATGACGAGAGGAGCCGGCTGCTGCCGGCAAGAACGAGGTTACACTAAATCGACGACCACCCCGCGGCGGCGCAGGTTTTCGATCTCCTGAGCGTGCGCTTCGTGGGTGGTGATCAGACGCTGTAACTTTTCGATGGGGGCGATGACGCCGGCGCTGATGACGCCGATCTTGGAGGAGTCGGCCAGCAGGATCGTCTCACGTGCGCTGCGGATGGCCCAGCGCTTGATCAGGATCTCCTCGAAGCCGGCGTTGGTGACGCCTGCCTCGGCCGAGACGCCGCTGGCGGCCATGAAGGCCTTGTCGAAGCGGATATTGAAGGCTTCCAGGCTGGCGCTGGCGAAGACGCCGCCGAAGGTCTGCGTGGGTGGGTGCAGGATGCCGCCGACCAGGATAACGGTAATACCTTCCTGGTCCAGCAGGCGCTGGACGATGTTCAGGCCGTAGGTCACCACCGTGATGCGACCCTCCTTGCCGTTGCTGCGTTCAGCGGGGAGGGGCGCCAGGTAGCTGACCATGCAGTGAGTGGTGGTGCCGCCGTCGATGAATATCGTGTCGCCCGGTTGCACCAGCAGCGCCGCCGCCCTGCCAATACGCTCCTTCTCCTCGTGGTGCGAGACCACGCGCACGCTGAAGGGTGGCTCAGAGGAAGGCCCCGTCGGGACGATGGCGCCGCCGTAGGTGCGCTGTACCAGCCCCTGGCGGCTCAGATCGTTCAGGTCGCGCCGGATCGAGGAGGGGCTGACCGCGAAGCGCGCAGCCAGATCGTCGACCGACACACTGCTGTTTTCCTGGATCAGCCGGAGAATATCCCGGCGGCGTTCAGCGGAGTACATAGCGACCTTGCTACCGGAGCTGATGCGGCGAAACTGCGGCGGGAATGAGTGGAAACATGCCAATTCTAGCACACTGCTGCACTGTTGTGAATAGATTATTGGTCAAGTTGCCAAGCAATATGCGAGAATGAGCAAGAATGAGCAGGATGCAGGTGCAAGGTTGCAGGTGTTCTCCCCGTCATAGCGCCGGTCAGATCAGTGCGCAGGCGCGCGCTCCCGCCGGTGGGCGAGGATTTCCGCAAGGAAAGGGGTGGAGCAGATCTGCGTAAGCCTCCAGATCAGGGCGTCGGCCATTGCTCATTTGTTCCTCGGCCTTGTCGCGGGTATAATGACATCTGATCTCACCCCGTGATTGATGAGATCGGGCTGGATCACCTCACGTTTTCTCAACCAAGCTAACCAGTGCCGGAGACGACTATGGACGTCGGCCCAATTGAGAGCCTTGCCATGATGCGCACCTGGGGCAGCGACCAACCCCGGACGCAAACTGCGCAATTGTTAGCTGAACATGGCACGGATCATTGCCTAATCAGGCAACGGCGGGTAGAATGGGCGGCATGAGCGACAAACCCTCCACCCTCCAAAGTTTTCCCTACGAAGCAGGCATACAGGCCATCAAAGACAGCTTGGATTTTGGTGACTTCGACGCTTTCTACCAGCACATCTTGCATAGCCTGCCTCAGAACTCACCCGAGACGCGTAAACGCTATGCCAGTCTAGTAGCCCGATGGTTCTTTCCTGAACGAAAATTGGGGGGTCTCTTGCCGCGGGCCTGGAATGCTTTCCAGGACGATACACTCTTACAAGAACTTGTTCGAGTCACAACACTGGAAACCGAACCTGTTATCGCTGGCTTTGTGACGAATGTTATACTTGTTGCGTCCCCGGGCGAGTTTTTCGATCCAGTCACAGTGCGAGATTTTATTGTAGCAACGTTTGGTTCGTATAAGAAAGACTCCTACAATCGTATGCTACTGACGACACGACAGTTGGGCTTCCTTGCACGCCACGGAAATCAGTGGACAGTACCGTGGATGCCCGCCCCCGCCAACGGCCTGCTGATACTGCTGCACGCCCGGTTGGCAACGACGCCGCGCATCGTCAGAATCTCAGACCTGCTGGCGGCGCCCTGGTGGCGCTATCTGGGCTACCGCAGCGCCGCAGAGGTCCGTGCAACGTTGCGCGACGCCGAAAGGGCGGGCTTGATCGCGCGCTACAGCATCGTGGACGATCTGGAACAGATCACGACGCGCTATAGCCTCGACGATTACCTCGACAACGCTTTGCGACTGTAACGTCTCATGGAAACCGACGTCTTCAGGTCCCTGCTAGCCCGATTTGCCCAGCGCCCCGTGCCCCCCGTCGCCGGACGCCATATCTACTTGTGGCACAGCGAGCTGGCGGCGCTGCGCGCCTGGCTGCCGCCAGGTCTGGACGTTCATCTGGATCTGTGGGAGCTGGCCCAGTCGCTGCCGCGCACCCCGCTGGCGGCGGACGAGGCGCGGCGGGTGCTGCAAGCCGCCATCCAGGGATGGCTCGCCATCCATCCGCCGCCGGCTGGAGGGCAGCGGGTGGTGCTTGTCACCGGCGCAACGCTGCTGGCCCACTATCGTGCACCGCTCAACGCCTTCTTCAACTGGGCCGGGGAGTCGCAGATGTTCGTGTTCATCCTGCCGCCCCATGAAACCGCCTTTCAGCCTCGCCGACCGCTGCCTCCATACGTGGATTTCGACCCGCAGGCCACGCTGGCCTATCTGCGCACGAAACTTGGCGACCCAGCCATCATCGGAGCCGCCCTGCCATGACCCTTCTCCCGCTTGCCGACCTGATCGTTCAGAAGCCGCGGCCGCAGACCACCCTGTCCCTGTTGCCGGCCCTGCACCAGCATGCCGCCGAGATGGTCGAGACCTACGTCTTTACCGACACCATCCGTCACCATGTGGCCGAGATCCTGGACGCGGTCGCCACCGGCAGCGGCCAGGGCTTCTGGGTCCAGGCCGAGTATGGCGCCGGCAAGACCCACTTCCTGGCGGTGCTGGCCGCCCTGCTGGCCAACGACCACGCCGACCTGTGGTCGCTGGTCAGGGACAGTGAAATCAGCCGTTTCCGGGGACGCTTGCAGCAGAGCCACCTCTTCCCGGTGGTGGTCTCGCTGCGCGGCATGGGCGAAGCCGACGCGCTGACCGGCCGCTCGCTGTTGGACGTGTTGCTGGAGGACGGCTTTGCGCCGGCGCTGCAACAGGCTGGCCTGGAGGACCGGGTGCAGGTGGTAGCGGCCGAGGACTACATGGTCTGGCTGGATACGCAGACCTCGCCCGCCATCCGCGACGACGTCGAGGCGTTCGTGCGGCGTAAAACCGGGCGGGGCGGCGGCGCGTACCGCGACAACGAGGGCGCCAACGCGCTGGCGCGCCTGATCGCCGAGTACTGTCAGGTGAACGCCATCGGTCCCAAGATTGCGGCCAGCGTCAAGGACCGGCTGGCCCACATCTATCGCCAGATCACAACTATGCAGCCGGCTCGCTACAACGGCCTGCTGGTGATGATCGATGAGTACGAGGGCTGGGAAAAGGCCCACGCCAGCCCGCGAGCTCGCGCCCACGACGAGGATGTGCTGGAGACGCTGGCCTACTTGCTGCCGCGCGATCTGGGCTACCAGGTGGTGACAGTGGTAGCCTCACAAAGCGCTGTGCCTGCCAAGTTGCAAGGGGGTCAGGCTGGCGACCGCTTCGTCAATATTCCGTTGCTGGCGTCGACCAACGAGCGCGATTACGATGTGATTGCCTCGCGCCGGGTGCGCGGACTGCGCGAAGATCGCCTGCCGGAGATCAACGACTACTTCCTCTACTGTCAACAGAACTTCGAGTTTGCCCGCAGCCTGAACGAGGGCGAGTTTCGCGACATCTTCCCCTTCCAGCCGCGCTGCTTTGAGATCGTGCGCAGGGTGACGGCCAGGGACCTGCCTACGGCCCGCTCCGGCATCACCATCTTCCACGAGGTGGTGAACGACCCGGCCGTGATGCAGCGCGACATGCTGGTGCGGGCGGCCGACCTGCTGCGCAGCCCGCACCTGGTGGACGACTGCTTGCCCACGCCGGAGTACCGCGAGGCATACGCAGCCTACAAAGTGGCGCGCGAGGCGCTGCCCACCCTGGACCTGGAGGCCGGCGACCTGCCCCTGGCCCAGGCGATCCTGGACACGCTCTTCCTCTGGCACCTGGCCCACAAAGAGCTCCCGCGGCCCATGAGCCTGCTGGATCTGGCCCAGGCCACGCTGACCACGTCCGACTTCCTGCGCGCCGAGGACAACGTGGCCTATGTGTTGGGGCAGATGCAGTCGCTGCGCCAGGTGGAGTTCCAGGGCCAGCAGGCCAGCTTTGTGCCGGCCGGCGAGGAAGGCGCCTCGGTGGTCACCCTGTTCAACGAGTATCGGCGCAGGGTGCAGGACGACGTCTACCGGTTGAGCTCGGCTTGGTCGGAGAGTCTCTTTCTCAGCCCCCAGGAGACGCGCGGCCAGCAGGCGCTGTTCAGCAACTTCACACCCGACGAGGCGCTCACCCGTCGCACCGAGCACCGCAACCTGGAATACGCCGGCCAGATAATCGTGGCCTCGCGCTGGCAGATCGACTGGGGCATGCCCCTGCCCAAGGACGACACGCACTTCCGGCTGGTGATCCTGACCTCTGAGGCGGCCCAGTCGCTCAAACCCGAAGATCTGCAAGACCCGCGCATTGCCGTGGTCTTCCCCGCGCCGCTGAGCGATGAGACAGCGCGCGCGGCGGCCGACTGGCTGGCCTGGCAGCAGATGAGCGACGACTACGCCGAGACCAAGCGCAGCGGCCGCGAGGCCGAGGCGGTGCGCGAGTGGCTGGCCGGCCAGCGCGCTGAGTTGCTGCGCAAGCTGCTGGACACCCAGCGCCGCCAATACCAGGGCGGCCGCGTCGTCACCCGCGACGGCCTGGCCATCAACGCGCGCGATGCCTTCGGCCAGCCGGGCGAGGACCGCCTGCTGGCCGCCATCGCCGCGCCGCTGCTGGCCGCGGCCTATCCACAACTGCCGCTCACCTGGGATCAACTGGCGCGCACGCTGCGGCCAGCCGAGGCAGGCCGCGTTTTCAACGGCTATTTCAGCCGCAGCCCCGGCACGGCTGACAGCGCCGCCACCCGCAACTTTGGCATGGCCCTGGGCCTGTCGCATCCCGAAAAGCCGGGCCACTTCAATCCGCAGCAGGCGCGCGCCCTGGACCTCATTGGTGAGATGCTGGCGGAGCGCAAGGGGGAACTGCCGGTGTGGCGGGCGCTGGAGACGCTCTCCGCGCCGCCCTACGGCCTGCCCTACGCGCTGATCCAGCTCTACCTGCTGGCCTTCGTGCGCCGCGGCGACCCGCGCGCCGAGATCGTGCTCAAGCGCGACCACCAGCTCAAAACGGCCAACCGCCAGCCCTTCCCCGGCAGCCGCATCACGGCCGGCAACGTGGTCGACCTGGACTTCAAGCCAGGCCAGGAGCGCTACTTCGACGTCCTGGTGGAGGCCGCGGGGCCCAGTTGGAACGACACGGTCGCCTATGGCCGTGAGGTGCTGGGCGAGCTACACGCCACCACCGACCCGGCCGAGGTGGAGGCGCAGGCGATGCGGCTGGACGCGGCGCTGGCGCACCTGGCCGAGGAGCGCGAGACCACCGGCCGCAACCTGGAGATCCTGCGCCAGCGGCTGGCCGCGCCCCTGCCCGATGCGGCGCGCGACGCGCTGCAAGGGTTGGGCCAGTTGGCAGCCTCGGCAGGCGGCGGTTACCAACGCTTCTTCGAGCAGGCCGGCGAACTGTACGCTACGCCCGACGCGCTGCGCGACCAGCAGCGCACCTTTGCTCGTCTCAAGGAACTCGCTGGCCTGTCGGCCGAGATCATCGCCGCGCGCGACTATCTGGCCGAGATCCAGTTGCGCGCCGGCGACCGCGAATTGGCCGCCGACCGCATGACCATCCAGGGGCAGATCGACCTGGGCAACCTGGCCAGCCAACCGGGCCAGTGGCTCAGTATACGGGGCGAACTGGAGCGCTTCAAGGGCCGCTACCGCAACGCGTACCAGAAGCACCACCGCGATTTCCACAAAGCCCTGGGCGAGCTGCAAGAGGCGCTGGCCGAGGCGCCGCGCCGGCTGCGCGCCCTGGATCTGCTGAACGGCATTGAGGAACTGGGCCGGCCGGCCGGCGAGGATCTGGCGCGACGTCATGGCGCGCTTAGCCAGAGCGTTCAGCCCTGCCCCGTGCCCTTCGCTAAGCTGACCCTGGAGGCGACGCCGCTGTGCGAGCAGTGCCGGTTGGCATTGACCACGGAGCCGCCCAAGGGGGAAGTCAACGCCTTCCTGCGCGACCTGGACAAGGCCTTGCAAACCCAACAGCGCCGGCTGGCCAGCGAGGCCATCCATCGCGTGCTGGCCAGGAGCCAGGAGGATGCCGTGGCCACCTTCGTGCAGGTGGTGCAGACGTCGAACCTGGCCTCGCTGGTCGACCTGTTAGACGAAGACCTGGTCGATTTCATCCGCGTGCTGTTGGCCGAGGAAGAGGTGGCCACCAGCGAGAGCGACCTGTTGCAGCGCTTCGCTGCGACCTACCCCACTCTGGAGGAGGCCGACCTGAACAAGGCGTTGCGCGACTTCGAGGCGCTGTTGCGCGCGGCCTTCAAAGAAGCGCATGAAGCCAACCCGGAGAAGAAGGCAGTGCGGTTGACGCTACGGTAGTTCTATACGCCTTGCGGCGGCCTCGGCAACATAGCCTGTTTGCCAAACAATTGACGCTCAAGCCAAACCTGGCTACAATACTTTCAGTATGCACAAAAAGACGAGATCGGTAATTTCGTGCATACTGAAAGCAAAATTTGATGACTGAAATCCTGCAACTAAGTCCTTTGCAGCAGACGGCGTATTTCGCAGCGGCGCGCGAGGGCCTGCACCTGCTGGACGCCGACGACGTAAGCCGGCTGGTTGGCGTTTCGCAACCCCATGCCAGCAAGCTGTTGGCCGAGATGGCGCACAAGGGAGCGCTGCAGCGTGTCGGGCGCGGCCGGTACGCTGTCATTCCAGCCGATGTATTGTATGGCCGCCAGACCTACGTTGCGGACCCTTACCAGATCATCGACGCGCTGTTGAGCGAATACGGTGAGCCAGGCTATTACGTGGCTTACCAGAGCGCTGCTCTGGCCTACGGCGCGGCGCAGCAGCTTCCGCAAGCCCTGCTGGTCGCCGTGCCGCGCCAACGTCGCTCTGTGACCATCGGCGCCGCGCGCATCGAATTTATCCAGGTGCGCGCTGAGAAGTTCTTCGGCTATCGCACAACGCGTTACCACGACGCGCCCCTGGTGATCTCCGATCCCGAGAAGACGGTGTTGGACTGCCTGGATCGTTTTGACTTGTGCGGCGGCGTCGATGAGGTCAGCCGAACCATTGCAGCCCTGCTACCGGAGATTGATGCTGGCCGGTTGCTGGCCTACGCGCCGCGCATGGACAATCAAGCCCTGCTCCAGCGCTTGGGTTACATCCTTGAACAATTGGCCGCCGATCAACCGGTGGCCGAAGATCTGTTGGCTGGCCTTGCCCGTCACGTCAACCGCAGGGCCTACCTCCTGGATCCCCATGGACCAGCCCAGGGGCCGACCCATGTGCGCTGGCGCATCCGGGAGAACATGGCGTTGAACCTGGAGGTATGAGTGCAGATCACGCCGCGCGTCTTGCGCATCTGGGCCGACGAGAACCGCATCCCAGACCTGACGTTGGCCGAGCTGGACTATCGCCTGACGCAGGCGCTAGCGGCCATCTACAGCGATCCGTGGCTGCGCGAGACCTTGTATCTGAAGGGCGGAACGGCGCTCAACAAGCTGTTCTTCCTGACGACCAATCGCCTGTCGATCGATCTGGACTTCAACGCGGTAGGCCCTAAGTCACAGGTGTTGCAGGGGCGCGAACGCCTGGTAGCCAGAGTCGGCGAGCTGTTGACCAACCAGGATGCCAGCTATCAGATTCGCCACAGCTACACCTACGCCCAAAGCACCCTTCAGGTCAGCTATGCTCCCGTTGGCGGTGGTGCACGCCAGCGTCTCAAGCTGGAGATCTCGACTACCGAGCGCGTCGCGATTCTCGGTCGGGAGGAGCGTTTGCTCGCAGCGCCCGACGACAAGGAACCGATGACCATCAGCACCTATCGCCTGGAGGAACAGGCCAGCACCAAACTGCGCGCCCTCTATGGCCGGCAAAAAGGTCGGGACATCTTCGACCTGTATCACATCTCCGCTTTTCCGTTGGATGAGCGGGCGGTGCGCAAGCTGACGCTGTATTACTTCTACCACGCCAGGATGATCTTCGATTATGCGACATTCCGGGCCAACCTGGAAGAAAAGCTGAGACGGCGGGCTTTTGCCGACGATGTGCGTGGCCTGATACGCAGCGGCGAGGGCTTCGACTGGCAGCAGGCCAGCCAGGCAGTCCTGGAACGCTTCGCCTTCTTGGGCGAGCTGGACGCGCACGACCTGGAGTTTCTCGATCTGGCGCGCGTCCTGTTAAACAAACCGATCCCAGAGCAACGCCGCCAAGCCACCGCCCACATCCAGTACCCGCTGGCACGGCTGATGCAGGGTCTCGCCATTTCGACGGAGGCCGCCCAGATGAGCAGGGAAGATATCCAGGTCCATCCATCATGACCACCGCCCCATCCGCCGATTCCACCCCAACCCTGGCCGACTTCCTCGCCCGGCATGCCAGGCCCTACGACTCCGCGACCGACACCTACCGCCGGCCGCCCTTTGCCGCGCCGGTCAAGGAAGGTAGGAGCGGCACGATCTATGATGCCCACTCCTACCATACCAAGGTGCCGCCCCAGGGCATCACGCCCTACATCGAGCACTACACCGAGCCGGGCGACCTGGTGCTGGACCCCTTCTGCGGCAGCGGCATGACCGGCGTGGCCAGCTTGATGACCGGCCGCCACGCGATCCTCAACGACCTGTCGCCGGCCGCGGTGCACATCGCCCGCAACTACTGCACGCCGGTGGACGTAGCCGCGCTGCGCCACGAGTTCGAGCGCATCAAGGCTGCGGTCAAGGATGAGTTCGACTGGCTCTACGGCACGACCTGCGAGCGCTGCGGGGGGCCGGCGACGATCCAGTACACCATCTGGAGCGACGTCTTCGAGTGCGGCCGCTGCGGTAGAGAGCTGGTGCTTTGGGACCTGGCGGTGGATGCAGTCAGCGGTAAGGTGCGGGACGAATTCACTTGTCCTACCTGCGGTGCGACGTGGCGCAAGGCCCATGTGCGCTGGCTGCGGTCGGAGCCGGTGGTAACCAACTACGAATGCTCTCGGTGTAAACCCAAGCGAGATGAACACCCAACCACCGAAGGCGAAAAACAGATCATTGCTGAAATCGTGGCCCAAGCAATTCCCTATTGGTATCCAACAACTCCGTTCTTGGAAGATGACTGGGAGATGTGGCGAGGTGTTCATCGCGACCAGTTGATCACCGACGTGAGTCGGTTCTACACGCATCGAAACTTGTGGGCGTTAAGCCGATTGTGGCATGAGACCGGAATGGTCGAGGATAGCGGAATCCGACAGCATCTTGCCTTTGCATTCACATCGATTGCGCTAGGCCATGCGCCAAGAACAACAAGGATTATCTTCAAGGCAGGCGCACGTCCTGTTCTGACATCAGGCCAAACAGGAACGTTGTACGTCCCATCTTACAGCGTAGAGAAAAATGTCCTTGAGACATATTCACGCAAGTTCTCGGCCATACAGCAGGCGATAACAAGTCTAGCTGCATTTCATCGTTCAGCGGCATCGATAGCGGTGACCACAGGGTCAGCAGCCAATCTCAATGGCATAGATGATGCAACCATTGACTATGTCTTCACTGACCCGCCCTTCGGCTCCAACATCTTCTACGCCGATTGCAACTTGATCTGGGAGGCCTGGCTGGACCAGGGCTTCACCGACCAGAGCCAGGAGGCGGTGGTCCACCTCAAGCACAAGCAGCGCAACACCCTGCCCGACTACGCCCGGCTGATGGCCGAGTCCTTCCGCGAGATGTACCGGGTGCTCAAGCCGGGGCGCTGGGCCAGCGTGGTCTTCCACAACTCCGACGACCAGATCTGGGACACGATCCTGGAGGCGGCGCGGAGCGCCGGCTTCGAGCTGGCCGATATCAACGCCTTCGACAAGGAGCAGCTCTCCTTCAAGGGCATCCGCGGCCAGAAGGGGCTGGAGCGGGTCACCAACAAGGACATCGTGCTCAACCTGCGCAAGCCCAAGCCGGATGAGCAAGCCACGACCAACGGCAAGGTCTACGCCGACCAGGCCGAGCAGCGCGTGGTGGAGGCCATCGCCGCCTTCCTGGCCGGCTCGCCGCCAGCCGAGGAGCGCACGCTGCAAGGGCTGTGGAACCGCGCGCTCTTCGACATGCTGCGCGAGGGCCGCGTCCAGGTCAGCATGGCCCAGGTAGGCGAACTGCTGCCCCACTACTTCAAGGTGGTGGACGGCCGCTGGTACCTGCGCGGCGAGGCCGTGGTGGGCGGCAATGCCTTCGACCTGAAGAGCGACGCAGGCGCGCTGACCTGGCTGGCTGCGGTGTTGTCCAGCCAACCGCAGACCAGCGGCGAGCTGATCCCCCAGTGGCAGCGCGAGACCGCGCACGTGACGGCCGACGATCCCGGCCGGCTGGAGCGGCTCTTGCAGCAGAACTTCTGGCTCGACCCGCGCAGCGGCCGCTGGCGGGTACCCACCGAGGCCGAGCGCGAAAAGATGTCAGCCCGCCAGTCGCTGGCTGACGAAGCGCACCTGCGCACCGTGCACCGCTTCCTGGACGGTCAGCTCGACCGCCGGCCCAACGACTGGGAATTGGCCGAGTGGCTGCGCTTCTGCTACAAGCGTGAGGCCTACGCCGAAGCCGTGGCGCTGTTCCCGCACATCAGCCCTGAGCACGTCGAGCCGGCGCGCTATGCAGAGTTGAAGAAGATCGTGGCGGTGTGTCGGATGCGGGTGAATGGATAGAATTATCAGGAGGTAGCAACATGGCCCGCGGTGGTTTTTTGGATGCAGCGTATGAGATATTGAGGGAAGAAGGTAGCCCCATGCATGGCATGGAGATCGTGCGAATTGGCAAAGAGCGCGGCATGTTCACCAGCAACGCAAGGGACGATTATTCCTTGGTACGCACTCTCTCATCGGAAATCAAACGTAGCAGCAATCGCCGCGGGTTCACGGCACTCGGCAACAGCTATTTTGGATTAGGAGAGTGGAACAGCGGTTCACAGGAGCCAATTCGATCAGTGCGCCAGCGGCGAACGCGTACAACGTCTGCTCCGTCTTCGTCTCAGCCAGATAGTATTTCCCTGGAGATGTTGGAACTGACACGTCAGTCAATGCCGGTCGATCAGTTCCGTCAGATTTGGGGTGCGCTCTATAACCAACTTCTGGTGGAAGAACGGGCGAAGGCGATTACTCCACTGAACGATAAGGAGCTTGCTAGTCGAGCTCGGAAGCTTGTGCGGCGTATTCAAGACTTCCTCCAAGGTCGCGGCAATCAAACGCCCCAGTCGGAGGAGATCTGCGACTGGATTAATCTATGTTACGCGCTGGAGTTGTATCGTGAAGCGACCGCCCTCTGGCAATACGTTCATCAGGATGAAGTCAACGCATGGCAGTTTGACCGCACCAAGAGAGTAGCAGCAGTCTGTAGGGTCAAGACTAGTCTCTAGACAACCAGCCGATCACGCCAAGAAGGAAGCACAAAGGTGTCAGAAGCTCAATTCCAGGTCGAAAGCGACTATTACGTGCCTCTACTAAGATTGTTGGCTGAGTTTCCAGACGGCGTCGCCAAGCATTATGTGCGTGATCTGTTCTGGAAGCGTTTCAGAGATCGCATTCCCGCTGAGCATCTCGAACCAGTAGCCAGCAACCCAGAACTGCACAGATGGATTAACAAGTTGGACTGGTCAAGCAATCGATTGCGCCAGTATGGCTTCATAGACTCGCCGGCGACAGGTGTGTGGCGGATAACCCAGTTTGGAATCGAATGGCTTGCCCAAAACCCTCAAGCAACGCAGATTAAGGCGACAGCAAGAAGGCAGAAGTCATCGCGACGACCACGAAGTCAGACATCTTCTTTTGCCCCTTCTCACACGTCATCTACGGGAATTACGTATGAGATGCTTGAGCAAACCCGTAAGGCGATGCCACAGGAATCGTTTCGCCAGGTATGGGGCACCCTTTACGACCAACTCCTTGCGAAAGAGCGAGCTAAGGCAATCACCCAGATCTCAGACAAGGAACTTCTTGTGGCCGTCCGGCAACCGGTGCACCGCATTCAGGACTTCCTGCAAGGTCGAGGCAACGACGCGCCCAAATCCGAGGATATGTGCGACTGGATCCAGTTCTGTTACACGCTGGGCCTGTATCGTGAGGGCGCTGCGCTGTGGCAGTACGTCCAGCGCGATGAGGTCAACCCTTGGCTGTACCAGCGAAGCCAGAAGATCGCGGCCGTGTGCAGGACCAGAATCGGGACGTAACGCCGCGCCTGTGCAGGCGATGATTGGAAATCTTCGTGAGCTCCGCAAGCCGCCGTTCACCTTTGCAACGAGCCTTCTGGCAGGAGATCGAGATGCAGGAGTCGATGCTTCAAACCGACCGTGACTATCATGTGCCTCTGCTCAGGCTACTGGCCGAGCTGCCCGACGGAACCGGTCGCAGCCGTGACGTGATCGAGCTATTTGGTGAACGGCACCATGACCGTATCCCGGCCAAGGACTTCGAGGGCCTGCCCAGCACACCCACGGAGCCACGCTGGGCCAACCGGGTGGCCTGGGCGCGGCTGGAGCTCAAGGGTATGGGCTTCCTAGATGCGCCCGCTTGGGGCGTCTGGCGCATCACCCAGGCCGGCCGCAACTGGCTGGCGCAGCATCCTGACGAGACGCACCTGTCACCCACGACCCGGCAACAGCGTTCTGGCGCTGGCCCCAGGAGTCGTACGTCGTCGCCCCGCTCCAAGGCGGCGATCCCGGCAGGGCTGACACTAGACCTCCTGGAGCAAACGCGCCAGGCCATGCCGGCCGACCAGTTCCAGCAGATTTGGGGTTCGATTTATCAGGCGCTGCTGGCGGGAGAACGTGCCAAGGCCATCACCACGCTCACTGACGCCAGTCTCAAGGAACGGGCGCGCAAGCCGGTGCGCCGCATCCACGCCTTTCTCCAAGGCCGCGGCAACGACGCGCCCAAATCCGAGGAGATCTGCGACTGGATTCACTTCTGCTACACCCTGGAGCTCTACCGTGAGGCGGCAGCGCTGTGGCAGTACGTCAACCAGGACGACGTCAATCCCTGGCAGTACGAGCGGACCAAGCGGGTGGCGGCGGTGTGCAGGACAAAGGTATGAGTGACCTCCCTCAGCCCTCGCTGAATGACACCATTGAGTTCAGCGTCGCCGGCCGGCGCTTTGCCATGTCCGGCGCCGAGGTGCTGGCTAAGGCCCGCCAGGCCATGCGCCATGGACTACCGCCAGAGGCGCAGACCTACCTGGTCTGGGCCGTGGCCGTCGATGGGCAGTTGGTGGGGCTGAAATGGCTGTTCTCCCTGGTCACCGGCTTGCCGCGCTCGACCTTCGTCAGCAACCAGGCGCTCTACAGCTTCGAACGCATGGGGTTGGACGTGCGCCGCGTCGAGGATGTACCCGCCGCAAGCCAAGGCGAGCGGCAGGCGCTGGAGGTTCCCAAGGTGACGGGCGGCAAACGGCCGGCTGCAGTTACAAAACAACGCCGCGAGCCGGTCAGCAGCGGTCCGCACGCGGTATTGGACGACGAAATCGCCCGTGTGCGAGACTTTCTGCGCGGCCGAAGCACCCGGCCCAGCGACGAGAAGCTGTGCGACTGGGTGCACTTCTGTTACAGCTTCGGCCTGTTTGCCGAAGGGCGCGATATCTTCCGCGTGATCGATCCAACGCCGGTGAACCCTTGGTACTACGAGCGCACCCGCCGGCTGGCCCGGGTTTGCGACATGAAAGCGCGAGGACAGGCATGAACGGCGACGCGCTGCCCCAGAACTTGCACGACTATCTGCGCCGCCAACTGGCTGGGCTGCACGCCAACGCGCGGCTGGTCTTCGTTTTCGATCCACCCGGCCGCCTGGCGCTGACGCAGCCGGTGATGGCCGGCGGCAGAGCTTGGGCCGTCTATCGCTACGCAGGCAACGACCTGGCCTTGCGAGCCGCGCTGCCGCGGTTGGATGACTTGGCTGGTCCGGCGCTGATCTGGGTAACAGCACGCCCCAACGAAGACGTCGGACCTGATACCCGCCTGAACATCAGCAGCCTGGCCGATTTGCTGGCGCGAGCCGACTATTGGTTCGACCTGGGCCTGACCGGCGTGCTGCGCGAGCTGGCGCCGAGCGAAAGCTGGCCGTCCGCCGAGGTGGAGCGCCACGCCGGGATCCTGTCTGCGAACCTGCCGGCCGTCGTTGAAGGCTGCCAAGAGGCGCGGCGCTATCTGCCACGGGGTGCAGCACTGGATGCGCACGCGCTGCGCGCCCTGGCGCTGCACGCCATGCAGCCGGACGTTCCCGTGCGCGAGCTGCTGTTCCACCGCGACAGCCCCAGCCAAGTGTTGCAGCGCTACATCGGCCTGGCCTGGGGCGCAGCCTGGAGCGCCACTGGCCGCGAATTGCTCGCCGAGCACGCCCGGCTCTCGCCGCAGGTCCCACTGGGCAACATTGGGGCCTGGTTCGACGCGCCGCCTGACAGCCTGGCCACCTACCTCTATCTGCGTCGCTTTCTCGGCCGCGCCCGTGTGCCCAACATCGCCAACCAACTGCGCGGGCTGGGCGTGCTGGGGTTCGATCCAGAGCCGCTGGAGCCATGGGTGGATCAAGTGCTGTCCCGCTGGGATAGCGAGCCTGGCTGGCGTCATCAGGTTATCGCCGTGGCCGAGCAACAGCTCAGCCCTCAAGACCTGCGCCGCGCCATAGCCCTGTTGCCGCAGCAGCATAGCCGGAGACTCTGGGACGCGATGGGCGCGGTCGAAGCGCCCGGTATCTGCTATCACTTGGCATGCACACTCCTGGCCGCGACGCCCACAGGCGATCTTGGAGCAGTCATCGGTGAATGGCCGATGCACCGGCCGGGCCTGCTGGGCGAGTTACTCGCTACGCGCTACGCCAAGTCCACCGCGGCGCTGGCTGAGTTCCTGGACGAAATGGCGGCGGTGGGGCAGCGATTACAACATGAGCGCCAGCCAGGACCTGGGCTGGCCGGGCTGGTCGACTGGTACGTCGAGGGCGGCTATCATGACCTGGAATTTGCCTGCGCACAGGCCGGCGCAGCCCTGCGTCTCCTGCCTGACGACGAAGGTTCATTGGCGCAGCGCTTACAGAGCTATGTCGATCAACAGCGCCAGGCTGCCCGCCGTTTACTGCAAGCAGCCGACGAAGAGCTGGAGCGACGCATCAGTCAGAACTGGCGCGGCTATCTGAACGACCCCCGCCTAGCCACGCGGGTGCTGTGGGACCTGATCAAACAGCGTCGTGTGAAGCCCTCGGTCGATGCGTGCGTTTGGGTGGTGATCTTCGACGGGATGCGTTGGGATAGCTGGCAGCGGGTGATCAAGCCCCGCCTGCTGCGCCTGTTCGAGCTGAAGACACCGGAAAAGGCCTATCTCAGCCTATTGCCGTCGTGGACGCGCATTGCTCGCGCCAGTTTGCTGGCCGGTCGCATCCCTGAGAAATGGCAAACCCCTGACGGCCGCTTCAGCTACGACCAGAAGTTGCTGGCCGCCCGAATGTTCGAGATCCCAGCGGCCGAGGTCGACCAACGCCTGCGCTTTTACTCCGGTATGGAGGCCGACACCACCTACCGCCAATTGGACCCCAACCAGCGCTTCCCCTGGAACGTGCTGGTCTTCAACGTCAGCGACGATAACCTGCACCAGGAGCGAAGCAACCTGGTCAGCCTCAACACCAAGATCGCTGCGCTGCTGGACGACATCGTGCGCACACTGGAGTTGCTGGTCAGACCGGAGGACACCGTTGTGCTTTCCAGCGACCACGGCTTCATGGAGTTGGAAGATGGTCAGCACAACCGGACCCTGATTCCTGATGCCGAATTGGCGGTAGTGGACGACTCTCGCATCACAGGCCACCCTGTGCGTTACCGCTACATCCTGGGTACCGCTCACCGCCACGGCTACGCGTTCACCGATGCCAAGCTACGTGAATCGCCCATCACCGTGGCTGTGGGCCAGCACTGGTTCCAGCGCGAGGGCGTCCCTCAGCGTCCCGACCGCTACGCCCACGGCGGTCTGTCGCTGGCCGAGATGGTGGTGCCTGGCGTTGTGTTGGAGCGCATCGTGCAGGAGCGAATCGAGGCCAGCATCGATCTACTGCCTGATCGCCTTGAGGTGGACGAGGGGCAACCCCTGACCCTGACCATCATGCTGCGCAACAGCGGCAATCGGCCGGTCAAAGCGCTGGTCGAGGTCGCCGCCAACACCGACGAGCACCCTCAAGTCGTCCAGGATCTTCTGGAGCCTGGTCAGCGCCGCCAGTGGCAGCCCGCTCTGCAGCCCATCTATCGCAAGGTGGGCGTCAGCACGGCTTTCGTGACGGTGACGTTGAAATACCGGGCCTCCAACGACGCGTTGCAATCCCGCAGGCAGGAGATCCCTGTCACCGTTCGTCCACGGCGGGATGTCGTGGAGATCCAATTCGGCGGGCTGGAAGACTTCGACGACCTGGGATAGAAGGAACTGCGTGTGAACGACAATCTGACTGCGACCGACGAAAAAGTGCTGCGCCACATGTCTGATCGGGTGGTGCTCAAACCGCTGACCCGCTGGAATGAGGCCTACAAGGAGTTCCCGCGCTACGTGCTGGAATACTTGTGTGCGCACTACGTCGATCCCGGCAACCCGATGGCCGGCCAGGCGCGCATCGACCGGCTCTTGCAGGAACACTACGTCGAGAGCGACGCCAAAGAACTGATCAAGAGCCGCATCAAGGAGAAGCGCGAGTACGCGTTGCTCGGCTCGTTGCAGGTGCGCCTGGACGCAGCGCGCGATCACTACTGGGCCGAGGTGCCTGCGCTGGGCGACAACTTCGTGCGCATCAGCCAGAAAATCTTGACCGACCATGGCGATGCGCTGTTGACCGGCGGCGCCTGGGGCACCATGACCATCGAGTATGACCCGCGCTACGAGATCAAGGGCCGCATCTACCCCTTTTTCATCCGCGAGTTCAAGCCTTTTCAGATCACCCGGCTCGATCTGGACGACTATATAGAGAAACGATGTCTATTCGACACCAGCGAGTGGATCGACCTGTTGATTCAGACCATTGGCTTCAACCCCGTCCGCTTCAACGAGCGCGAGAAGTTGCTGATGCTGCTACGCCTGGTGCCTTTCGTTGAGGCTAACTACAACCTAATCGAGCTCGGCCCGCGCGAGACCGGCAAGACCTACACCTACCGCAACACATCCAGCCGCTCCTTTGTTATCTCCGGCGGCAAAGCCACACCGGCTACCCTGTTCTACAACGTTGCCAGCCGCAAGATCGGCATCCTGGGCTACCGCGACGTGGTCTTCTTCGACGAGATCGCCAGCACCAGCTTCTCTGATCCCGACGCGACCATCAGCGTGCTCAAAGACTACATGCAAACTGGCCACTTCAGCCGCGGGCCGCTGGAGTTCACTGCGCAAGCCAGCATCGTTTTGGGAGGCAACATCGACACCGACCTGGAGCAGCGGGCGCCGGCCGACCGCTACGTCCACCTGTTCGAGGCGCTGCCGCCGGAGCTCGGCGCCGACACGGCCTTTCTCGACCGCCTTCACGCGTTCTTGCCAGGTTGGGAACTGCCCAAGATCAGGCCGGAGAACTTCGCCCAGGGCTACGGCTTCATTACCGACTACCTGGCCGAGATCTTCACCCGTCTGCGCCGGCGCAACTACCAGACCATCGTCAATGCCTATGTCGATTTCAGCGGCTTGACCGGCCGCAACCAGGACGCCATTCGCAAAACCGCAGCCGGCCTGCTCAAACTCATCTTTCCCCAGCACACCGCAGAAAATCTGAATGAAACCGAACTCGACATGTGTCTTGACCTGGCTATCGAATGCCGGGCACGGGTGATCGAGCAGTTGGCGGTCCAGGCGCCCAGTGAATTCAAGCCACTGCGTTTCCAGCGACCGATAGCCTCTGTAGCATCTCGAATCTAGATGTCTAAGGTGGATGTGTTTCGAGCGATCAGCAGTTAGCCTGTCCAGGCCGCCACGTGAAAAAAAACGCTCCCTGGCAGCAGGGAGCGTTTTCGTTCAGGGCGTCATCCACCGCCGGCTACACGCCCAGCCGGTTCCTTTGCACGATCGCGTCCAACCCGTGGTCGG
>WBZM01001660.1_pt1 | contig 21150 bp, 26 predicted proteins | sample 5204271 | NCBI WGS metagenome assembly WBZM01 (sample SAMN12344346, study PRJNA552823) | activated sludge metagenome | biome: Activated sludge suspended growth; feature: Nitrification reactor; material: Wastewater; isolation source: activated sludge from nitrification reactor of wastewater...
TCCTACGTCGACCAGTTCCAGGCCGCGGGCGGCTCGATGGTCATGCTCGCCAAGGGCAACCGCAGCCAGCAGGTCACCGATGCCTGCGCCACGCACGGCGGCTTCTACCTCGGCTCGATCGGCGGCCCGGCCGCGCGTCTTGCCCAGGACTGCATCAAGAGCGTCGAGGTCCTGGAATACCCCGAGCTCGGCATGGAGGCGGTCTGGAAGATCGAGGTCGAGGACTTCCCGGCCTTCGTCGTCGTCGACGACAAGGGCAATGACTTCTTCGCTTCGGTGACCAAGCCCATCGCGCACACGATCGGCAAGCGCCCGGGCCTCTGAACGGCATACGCTCATGGACGTGGACCGACACCGAGCACAGCCGGGCACCCGACCGACCACTCCGACGGCGGCGTGGGCGGTTCTGAGCGCCGGTAATGCCCGATTCATGGCCGGGGAGCGCGAGCACCCCAACCAGGACGTCGCAATCCGGCACCGAATCGCCCACAAGCAGCAGCCGTTCGCGATCTTCTTCGGCTGCGCCGACTCGCGGGTTGCTGCGGAGATCATCTTCGACCAGGGCCTGGGTGACCTGTTCGTCGTGCGGACCGCCGGTCACGTCGTCGACTCCAGCGTGCTGGGCTCGATGGAGTTCGGCGTGGGGGTGCTCGGGATCCCGCTCATCGTCGTCCTTGGCCACGACTCGTGCGGCGCGGTCAACGCGGCCGTCGATGCAGTGACCAGCGGCGACATGCCTGCCGGGTTCATCCGCGACATCGTCGAGCGGGTCACGCCCAGCGTCCTCGCGGCCAGCAAACACGGCGATGCCGGCATCGACGAGATCGAGGCCGAGCACGTGCGCCAGACCGCCCGGCTGATCGCCGAGCGCTCCCATCTCATCGCCGACCACCTTGCGGCTGGCCGGCTGGGGATCATCGGGGCCACCTACCGGCTGCGCGACGGCGAAGCACTCGTGGTGAGCTCACTCGGCTTGCACGAGGACTGAGCCACGCGGCATACCGCCGCCCCTGACCGAGGAGGTGCGCCACCGAGTGAGATCGCGGGGGTGATCACCCCGTCAACCGCACTCCGTCACGCCCTCGGCTACCCATCCGGCCTCGACCAGCCCCAAGTCCGCTGGCCAAGGACCGCTGCACCTAACTCAGCCGCTGGTCAAGGACAACTGCTCCTTGACTACCTGCGCCAACCGGTCGGCGACGGCCTGGGCCTGCTCCTGGTCGGCCGCCTCGACCATGACCCGTACCAACGGCTCGGTGCCCGACTTGCGCAGCAACACCCGGCCGGCCCCGTTGAGTTCGCGCTCGGCATCGGCGACCGCCGCCTGCAGCGGGGCGCTGCCCTCCACCCCGTCCTTGTCGACGTCCTTGACGTTGACCAGGACCTGCGGGAGGCGGGTCATGACGGCGGCGAGCTCGGCCAGCGAGCGACCGGTCTGGGCGACCCGGGAGGCGAGCATGAGGCCGGTGAGCACCCCGTCGCCGGTCGTGCCGTGGTCGAGGAAGACGACATGTCCGGACTGCTCACCGCCGAGGGAGTACCCGCCGACCTTCATGTCCTCCAGCACATAGCGGTCGCCCACCCCGGTCTGGCGGACCACGATCCCCTCGCGGTCCATGGCCTGCAACATCCCCAGGTTGCTCATCACCGTGGCTACCAGGGTGTCCTGCGCGAGCGCGCCGCGTTCCCGCAGGGCCAGCGCGAGGATGCACATGATCTGGTCGCCGTCGATGACGTTGCCTCGCCCGTCCACGGCCAGGCACCGGTCGGCGTCGCCGTCGTGGGCGATGCCCAACTGGGCGCCATTCTCAACGACGGCCCGCTGCAACCGGGTGAGGTGCGTTGAGCCATATCCAGCGTTGATGTTCTCGCCGTTCGGGGCCGCTCCGATGACCGTGACGTAGGCCCCGGCCTCCCGGAACGCCCATGGCGACACGCTGGACGCCGCCCCGTGGGCCGCGTCGACGACGACGTGCAGGCCCTCCAGGCGGTGCGGAAGGATCGTCAGGAGGTGGCGGACATAGCGGGTGCCGCCGTCGTCGAGGCGACGGATGCGCCCGACGGCGGCCCCGGTCGGGCGCTCCCACGGCTCCCGCATCCGCGCCTCGATGGCATCCTCGACGGCATCGTCGAGCTTGTGCCCACCGCGGGCGAAGAACTTGATCCCGTTGTCGGGCATGGGGTTGTGCGAGGCGGACAGCATGACGCCCAGGTCGGCGCCGAGGTCGGCGGTGAGGAAAGCGATGGCCGGTGTCGGGAGCATCCCGGCGTCCATGACGTCGACGCCTGCGGAGGCCAACCCGGCCATGACGGCGGCACACAGGAACTCACCGGAGGCCCGCCCGTCGGTGCCGACGACCGCGAACGGGCGGTGCCCCACGAACTCCCCGGCGTCGCCAAGCACGTGCGCGGCGGCCACCGCCAGATCTACAGCCAGTTCGGCCGTGATGTCCTGGTTGGCCAGGCCACGGACCCCATCGGTCCCAAACAGACGTCCCACGAGTTGTCGTTCCTTCCACCAGCCGTGCGGTATGCCGCGTGGTCGGGTGCGCGGGCGGCATACCCGCAGCAACCTACTCCTGCCCAGAGGCGCCTGAGCAGCCATGGCCGAGAGGCCCAGAGGTGAGACGCACGACGGGCGGCCCGGGTTGCCCCGGGCCGCCCGCTGGCGGTCACCTGCGTGACATCAACGCTTGCTGTACTGAGGCGCTTTGCGGGCCTTCTTGAGACCGGCCTTCTTGCGCTCGGGAACGCGGGCGTCCCGGGTGAGGAAACCGGCCTTCTTCAGCGCCGGTCGGTTGAGCTCCTCGTCGACCCCGTTGAGGGCGCGGGCCACACCGAGGCGGACCGCACCGGCCTGACCCGAGGGGCCACCACCGTGGACCCGCACGAGGACGTCATAGGCGCCGTCGAGCTCAAGGATCTTCAGCGGCTCGTTGACCAACTGCTGGTGGACCTTGTTGGGGAAGTAGGAGTCCAGCGTGCGGCCGTTGATCGTCCACTCACCGGTGCCGGGAACGATTCGGACACGCGCGATGGCCTGCTTGCGGCGACCGGTCGCCCCGCCCGGGGCGGAGGCCGTCGGCTTGCGTACGGGGGCGCCGGCCGGGGCGGTCTGGGACTCGGTGGTGTATTCGGAGAGCTCGGGCTCGTCGACGTCGAGCTCGATGTCCGTGGTCATGTCAGCCATTACTGGGCCACCTGCGTGATCTCGAAGGGCACGGGCTTCTGTGCCGCGTGGGGGTGGGCGTCGCCGGTGTAGACCTTCAGCTTGGCCAACTGCTGGCGAGCGAGGGAGTTCTTGGGGAGCATCCCGCGGACGGCCTTCTCGATGGCCCGACGGGGGTCCTTGTCGAGCAACTCGGCGTAGGTCATCGACGACAGACCGCCCGGGAAGCCCGAGTGGCGGTAGGCGCGCTTGAGCTGGGCCTTGTTGCCCGTGAGGGCGACCTTCTCGGCGTTGATGATGATGACGAAGTCACCGGTGTCGACGTGCGGCGCGAAGGTCGGCTTGTGCTTGCCGCGCAGCAGGACCGCGGTGTGCGTGGCCAGCCGGCCGAGCACGACGTCCGTCGCGTCGATGACGTGCCACGTGCGAGTGACCTCGCCGGGCTTGGGGGTGTACGTGCGCATGTGCTCGACTTTCCTTTTCCAGATTGAGGTATGCCGTGTGGTCCCGACCGCACGAAGCGGTCCCGGGTGCCCCGATCCGAGAATCGAAGCCGGAGAACCGAAACCCGAGGACCGGAGCAGTGGCACAACAGTCCTCAAGTCTACGGGCTGGGCGGTGGCCGTCCGAATCGGTGCCCGTGCGCGGCATACCTGCCTCTGACCTGCCGAAATGTCATGGCACCCGACTCGCAACCACCGACCGGGATGGCCTATGCAAACGAATTATGCAAAGATAGTGTGCATGCCGACCTCACGTGATCCGCTCGCCACTCTCGCCCACCCGTTGCGGGCGCGCCTGCACGGACTCCTGCGCGTCGGGGGCCCGTCGACCGCGAGCCGGATGGCAGCGGCGCTCGGCACCCACTCCGGCGCGACCTCTTATCACCTGCGCATCCTCGCCAAGGCCGGCCTGGTGGAGGACGCCGGCGACAACCACGGCCGCGAGCGGCGCTGGCGTGCGCTGGAGCGACAGGCCCTCTGGGCGCACCCCGCTGCTCCCGCTGCTCACTCCTCGTCCGAGACGCAGGAGGACGATGAGGCGGCCGCCGAGCTGTGGCTGGACCGCGACTACCTCGCCCACATGGCCGAGCAAGGCGACCGCTGGCTCGATGCGTCCGGTCGCTGGCCCGCTCGGTGGCGCGAGGCTGCTGGTGTCACCGACGGCACGATCCTCGTGACCAGCGATCAACTCCTCGCCTTCCGAGCCGAGGTGGCCGACCTCGTCGCGCGCTATCGCCGCGTGGGACAAGGGAATCAGACGGCCCGACGGGTGGCTGTCTACGCCTTGACCCACCCGCTCGACGTCGACCGCGTGCCGATCTCCCCATCGATCTGAGTAGCAGGACGGCTCCCGGGCGGTCTTCACGGCCCAGCAACTCGGCAGCCCGACCTCCATCGGCTGGAACGCGCCAATCGTCCCGCGGTACTTGGCTCGCTGCCCCTCCCGCCAAGGGCGCCGACGATCAGCCCGACGTCGCCTGAATGCGCCCGTCCAACAGGTCGATGGTCCGGTCGCAGGCCGCGGCGACCCGCTCGTCGTGCGTCGCGATGAGGAGCGTTGCCCCGCGGTCCCGCACCCCGAGCAACACGGTGAGGATGTCCCCCGCCGTCGCAGAGTCCAGCGCCCCTGTGGGTTCGTCGGCCAGCACCACGGTGGGCTCGTTGACGAGCGCGCGCGCGATAGCCACGCGTTGACGCTCGCCGCCGGAAAGCTCGCTCACCCGATCTCCCAGGTGTGCGTGGAGGCCCACCTGGGTGAGAGCTCGCGTGGTGCACTCCCGACGTTGCGCGGCGCCGGGTCTGGGGCGGGCATATTCAAGGGGTACCGCGACGTTGGCCTGCGCCGACAAGCGGCCGATGAGACCGAACTCCTGCTCGACGTAGCCGAAGAACGAGTTGCGCAACCGCGCGCGTGATGATCGCGCGGTCGGCGCCGGGCTCCCGCCGATCGCCAATGAGCCCGCGGTGAGCGACAAGCGCAGGCCGATCGCGCGCATCAACGTCGACTTGCCGCAGCCCGAGGGGCCACGTAGTGCGACCGCCTCGCCAGGACGCAGCGTCACAGAAACCCCTCGCAGCGCGCGCACGACAGCGCGGCCGGTGCCGAAGGTGACCTCGATGTCCGAGGCCTCGACGATATTCGTTGTGCTCATACCAACGCTCCGACGCCAGTGACGGCCCTCGCCGTCTGCCATTGAGCGCGGCACCACACGCCCACGCCACCCAGGACGACGACTGCGGTCGCCCAGCCCAGGGCAGTGCGTAGGGCCGGAGTGTCGTCCAGACTGCTCACCACGACCAGCGCGGCCGTGGGCAGCGCCATGAGTGCCATGACAAAGCCTGCCCACCGCCACGCCACCACCACGGGCGTTGCCCCGTAGGTCGTTCGCACTCTCAGGTCCACAGCTTCCGATCTCACGGCATCGTCGGTCAACCCGAGCATCGCCGCGAGAGCGAGCAGGAAGAAGGCGACGCTGGCAGCGAGGGTGACAAGTGCATCGACGGTCGCACTCCGGAAGCTTGAGATGTCACCCACGGGGCTGGGCACCAGCAGCAGATCGTCGGCAGCGCAGGCACGGACAAAGTCCTCGACCTCGGGCTGTGTGGGGTCTATGAGCACGAGCCGAGCGGCTGCCTCTTGTTGGGTCAGTGGGTCCAGGTGCACAAGGGTCTGCGAAGGCAGATGGACGACGATCCTGCGGTCGAGAGAGATCACACCCGCAGCCGGATCGATGAGGGTGGCACCGGGTCGCAGTCCTTGCCCCATCGGCACCGACAGCCCGGCAACCGATAGCGGGTCCATCGGGTCGAGGACCAGGCTCGCTCCAGGTTGAGCACAGGGTGTTGGTGCACAGACCGGATCCGACAGCGCCACCGAGGCCCGCTCGCCGAAGACGAGCAGGAGCGAGGGGGCGGTCGCGACGGCGTTGGGTTTGACGTTGTAGATGACCGTCGAATAGCCGTCGCCCCCAGCAACCCCCCGCTGCAGCCGCGCGAGCGCCTCCGTATGCAGCACCGGTGCAGCCGAGGATGACGTCCGATAGAACGGCGTGAACGCCACCGCGTGACTGCCCAGCTGGGTGCGCGTTCCGATGATAGTGGCTTCCGTGAGGACGGTGAACAGGACCAGGCCCATCATCACCGCAGCCACACTCGCCGTGACGGTCAACCCCACGACGATCGGCCACCTGCGCAAGGCCGCCCCGGCGCCTGCGCCGCACTCACGCAGACACAAGACGATCATGACCGACCTTGATGAGCACCCATCCCGCCACCAGACCGCCGCCGAGGAGCAGGACAGCGCCCAGCGCACCGGCGCAGGCCAACGCCACGACGAGGGAAGTCACCTCGCGGCCTCCCCCCACGAGAAGGGCGACGCCCAGTACTCCCACAAGGCTGACGACCGTCGCACCGACAACCCAGGGTGCCAGTCGGACGATGAGACCCGCCGACAAAGCCCACGGCGTCGCGCCGACACGCGAGCGCACAGCCAGCTCGTTGGCGTTCATTCGCAGGCCGAAGATCCACCACAGGAGGGCGCACCCATGCGCAGAGGAGAGCAGCCACATGAGGCGCTGGCCGTCCGGGTCCATAACCACCTCGGTGTTCGAGCTGGACCTGACCTCGGCCAGGTCGACATCGCCTTGCTCCAACAGCCTCGTCACCCGATCACGCAGCGCCACGTCCTCGCTGCCCAGGACGATCTTTCCGGGAGGGATCCTGCCGTCGCCGAACGCCACATATCGCGCATTGGGAATACGGACCACGAACTCGACCCGCGCCAGGTCATCGGGTGGGTCGATGACCCCGGCCACCGTGGCGTCGCCTGGAAGGAGTGGGACAGCGCCGGAACGAGTCCACAACTGGGCGGAGTAACTATCTTTCACAAGAAGGGCGTCGGCGCCGGATCGTGGGAATGACGCCGAGGGGAGCCACGTTAGCGAGCCCCTTGGATCGAAAGCCCACAAGCACGGATAGGTGTCAACGCTCCAGACCACAAGCGCCACCCCCTCGCGCTCCACTAGGGAAAGAAGCTCGGTGGCGGTGGCGGCCGCGTGTTGCGGCCCGGCCCTATTGAGCGAGATCCCGATCGTCGTCGTTGCCGGTAGCCCTAGCGTCGATTCACGTTGGCTGGCCATCGAGTTCCACAGAAACACTGCAAGCAATCCCGTGATCACACCGATCATTGCTCCGGCCGCGGCAGCGCGCCAGGTCAGCACGAGCAATACCTAACAAGTGATATTCGGAGTGACCTTCCCGCCGAGCGCGGAACAGGTGCCCGAACCGTACCAAAGGAAATTGTAGTAGTGGTGGGTGTCGTAGTCGGATCCAGGAAGCAGAGATTCCCAGACCCAGTCAGTCCTGGAGCGCACGGTGGGGTCCCACTGTGAGGTGGGCCAGGTGGTATAGAGACGACCCGTGTCGAGCGAGGGACCACTCTTTCGCGTGAAGCGCTGATATGCCCCTGCGGCATGGCCGCCGCCGTCATTGTAGCTAGCCTGAATCTGAACCTTGCCGTAGACCCGGGCCCCGAAGTTCTCCTGCCACGTCGTGCCAAAGTTCATGCCCCGGCCAGCGCCGCCGGAGCAAATGCAATAGCAATCGCTACCGCTGTCGAAAGGAAGTAAGCCAGGTTCCTGAAACGCACCATCACGGTCGTATCCGCTCTCTCGCGTGCGAGCCTTTCGGCACCGTAACACCTGGTAGGGGAGGGTGCAACCGGAAATGACTTGATCTCTGCCGAGGGCGCGGGCCTGGGTCCCCTGATCGTCGTGCGGACCGCTGGACCGTCATCGACTCCACCGTCATCGGTTCATCCGGGTTCGCCGTTGGGGGCTCGGGGTCAACTTCATCGTCATCCTCGGCCATGACTCGTGAGCGGCACGATCAAGGCCACCGGCAGCGCGGTCGAGACCCGCGACATGCCCACGGCAGACATCCGCGACGTCGTCGAACGAGCCACTCCCAGTGCCTTGACCGCTCGCACAAGCGGTGACGATCTGCAGGTCTACGAGCCTGGGTCCGGTGAAGTGCGCACGGTCACCCGTGCCACCTTCACGTCACAGCAACTCGGCGGCCCGACGGGAATCGGATGGGACACTCCGTTCGTGTCGGTGGTTCCGCGATAACGGACGACTCCCGAGATCACCGGCCGGTCACCGGGCGGTCACCGGGCTCGCTGGACTCGGGCTTCGTCCCAAATCGGTTCGTCGGACTCGACCACCCGGCCGTCGGCGCGGAAGACGAGGAACCGGTCGAAGGATCGCGCAAACCACCGGTCGTGGGTGACGGCGACGACGGTGCCTTCGAAGGTGTCCAGTGCCGACTCCAAGGCCTCGGCCGACTCCAGGTCGAGGTTGTCGGTGGGCTCATCAAGCAGCAGCAGGGTGGCGCCGGAGAGCTCAAGCAACAGGATCTGGAACCTCGCCTGCTGACCGCCGGAGAGCGACTCGAAGGTCTGCTCGGCCGACTTGGCCAGCCCGTAGCGGTCCAGCGTGCGGGAGGCGAGCTCGCGCGGCATACCGTCGCGGTGTGCGTCGCCGCGGTGCAGGATCTCCAGCAGCGAGCGCCCCAGCAGCCCCGGCTGGTGGTGGGTCTGGGCGAACCAGCCCGGTCGCACCCGCGACCCCAACCGCGCCACGCCGGTATGCCGGACCGGCTCCAGTGCCGCTCCGGTCAACTCCCCCACTGGACGGTGTTCGAGGTCCGGGTCCGAGCCGCCCGCGGCGAGCAGGCGCAGGAAGTGCGACTTCCCCGAGCCATTGGAGCCGAGCACGGCCAGCCGCTCGCCGAACCAGATCTCGACGTCGAACGGCTTCATGAGCACGGCCTCAGTGGCGGCCGAGTCGCCGGCTGACAGCTCCAGCCGCTCGCACACGACGGCCCGTTTGGCGGTGCGGCCGCCCTGCAGCCGCATCCGCAGCCGTTGCGGCACCGGCACGGCCTCCGGCGGGCCCGCCTCGACGAACCGCCGCAGTCGGGTCTCGGCGGCCTGCAATCGGGCGGCCATGTCGGAGTTGTAGGCCGCCTTCGTGCGATACATGATGACCAGCGCCTTGAGCTTGGCGTGCTCCTCGTCCCACCGGGTGCGTAGCTCCTCCAGGCGGGCGTTGCGATCGAGGCGCGCCTGGCCATAGGAGTCGAAGCCACCCGGGTGCACCCAGAGCGTCGACCCAGCAGCACCGGGTTCCAGGGTGGCGATGCGGGTGGCCGACCGAGCCAAGAGCTCGCGGTCGTGCGAAATGAACAGCACCGTCTTGGGGCTGGCTCGGAGGGCCTCCTCCAGCCAGCGCTTCCCCGGCACGTCGAGGTAGTTGTCCGGTTCGTCGAGCAGCAGCACCTCGTCCGGCCCGCGCAGCAGCGCCTCCAACACGAGGCGCTTCTGCTCACCACCAGAAAGCGTTGTGACAGAGCGATATTGCGCCTTCTCATACGAAACGCCCAGCGCCGCAACGGTGCACGTGTCCCACACGGTCTCGTGGTCGTAGCCGCCGACGTCACCCCAGTCGACCAGCGCCTGCGCATAGGCCAACTGGTCGGACTCGCGGTCGTGCTCCATGACGAGCAGCTCGGTGCGATCGATTTCCGTTGCGGCAGAACGAATCTTGTCCGGTGCCACCGACACGAGCAGGTCTCGGACTGTCGAGTCGTCGCGCACCGAGCCGATGAACTGCCGCATCACCCCCAGCCCGCCCGACCGGGTCACCGCCCCTCCATGAGCCGCGAGGTCACCGCTGATGATTCGGCTCAAGGTGGTCTTGCCGGTGCCATTGGGCCCGATGAGGGCGATCTTGGCGCCCTCCCCCACCCGCAGGCTCACCTCGCGCAGCAGCGGGCGACCGTCGGGGAGGTCGAAGCTCACCTGGTTGACGTCGACATGGCCCACAGCGGGTCAGTCTCCCGTATGCCGTGCGCCCGGCCCAGCGATTTCCTCGCGCCGAGCCCGCGCCTCCAGCGCGCGGGCCGCGAGGTCGGCGTCGGGTGGATAGCTGACCTCCTCCAGCGACAGCCCATGGGCGGGCATCACCAAGACGCGCGGATCGCGAATGCCGGCCAGCTGCACCTGCCGTGGCCACTCGGGATCGCGCCGCCCCAGCCCCACGGGAACGACCGCTCCGACCAAGGCCCGCACCATCGAGTGACAGAAGGCATCCGCGACGACGGTCGCCTCGACGACCCCGCTCTCGACGTCCCGGGTCCACATGAACGCCAACAGCGTCCGCACGGTCGTCGCCCCCTCGCGACGCTTGCAGAAGGCCGCGAAGTCCCCCAGCCCCAGCAACTGGCCGGCCGCCGCGTCCATTGCCGCCACGTCGAGAGTGTCGCGCAGCCACACGGTGTCGCGTCGGCGCAGCGGGTCGTGGACCGCGCCCGCGTCGGCGATCCGATAGCGATAGCGCCGACTGGTCGCCGAGAAGCGCGCGTCGAAACCGTCGGGTGCACGGCATACCCGATGCACGACGACATCGGGCGGCAGGATGCCCGCCAGCCGCGTGATCGCCGCCTGCTCCGGGCTGCGGTCCGAGCGCCCCGGCACGGCGAGGTATGCCGTGTCGTCGACGTCCGCATGCGCCACCTGACCGCGGGCGTGCACTCCCGCGTCGGTGCGCCCGGCGACGGTGAGCCGCACCGGCTCCGGCGCCCTCAGCAGCGTGGTGAGCGCGTCTGACAGCACGCCTTCGACGGTCCGCCGCCCCGGCTGGGCGGCCCAGCCGGAGAAGTCGGTGCCGTCGTAGCCGAGGTCCAGACGCAGCCGCACCGGCCCATCCTCCCTTATGCCGACGCCTGCCTGGAGCAGCACCGGAATATGCACGTGGGCCCCGTCCAGATCGGACGGGGCCCACGTGGTGGATCAGCTCGAGGTCACTTGCCCTCGACGTCATCCTTCGCTTCGACGGCCTCGACAGACTCGGCAGGCTCGACCGCGTCGTCGGGAGCGCCATCAGCCTCGGCAACGGGAGCGTCCTGCACGTCCTCGACGACCTCGTCCTCGACCTCCGCCGGAGCAGGAGTCGGGGCGGCCTTGGCAGCGCGCTTGGTCGCCGCCTCGGCCTCCTTGACGGTGGCCTTCTTGGCCGACACGCGCTCACGGACGAGCTCGATGACGACCATGGGCGCGTTGTCGCCCTTGCGGGCGCCGATCTTCGTGATGCGGGTGTAGCCGCCCTCACGCTCGGCCATGTCGGGCGCGATCTCGGTGAAGAGCCGGTGCACGACGCCCTTGTCCTGGACGGTCGTCAGCACCCGCCGACGCGCGGCGAGATCGCCACGCTTGGCGAAGGTGACCAGCCGCTCGGCCACGGGACGCAGCCGCTTGGCCTTGGCCTCCGTGGTCGTGATGCGGTCGTGCTCGAACAGCGCCGTGGCGAGACCCGCCAGCATGAGCCGCTCGTGTGCCGGCCCGCCACCGAGGCGGGGACCCTTGGAAGGGGTAGGCATGGGTGTTTCTCCTTGTCGGTGCGACCGTATGCCGTGCGAGTTACGCCGCGGCGCCGGTCAGCGGCGGGTGGGTCAGAACTGCTCGTCCTCGGCCAGCGCGCGGCCTTCGTCGAGGTCGTCGAAGTCGTCGGCGTAGGTGTCGACGATGGCGGCCGGGTCGAATCCGGGCGGGCTGTCCTTGAGGGCCAGGCCCATGCCGGCCAGCTTCGCCTTGACCTCGTCGATGGACTTGGCACCGAAGTTGCGGATGTCCAGCAGGTCGGCCTCGCTGCGCCCGACGAGCTCTCCCACGGTGTGGATGCCCTCGCGCTTGAGGCAGTTGTAGGACCGGACGGTGAGGTCGAGGTCCTCGATCGGCAGCGCCAGGTCGGCCGCGAGCGCGGCGTCGGTCGGCGACGGGCCCATGTCGATGCCCTCGGCCTCGACGTTGAGCTCACGAGCCAGCCCGAACAGCTCGACCAGGGTCTTGCCGGCGGAAGCCATCGCGTCACGCGGGGCCATGGCCGACTTGGTCTCGACGTCGACGATGAGCCGGTCGAAGTCGGTGCGCTGCTCGACACGGGTCGCCTCGACCTTGTAGGTCACGGCGAGCACCGGCGAGTAAATGGAGTCGACCGGGATGCGGCCGATCTCCTGGTCACCGGACTTGTTCTGCTGCGCCGAGACGTAGCCGCGACCGCGCTCGACGGTCAACTCCATCTCGATGCGGCCCTTGGCGTTGAGCGTGGCGATGTGCAGGTCGGGGTTGTGCACCTCGACACCTGCCGGGGGCGCGATGTCGGCGGCGGTCACCGGCCCGGGGCCCTGCTTGCGCAGGTACATGACCACGGGCTCGTCGTGCTCCGAGGAGACGAACAGACCCTTGACGTTGAGGATGATCTCGGTGACGTCTTCCTTGCAGCCCGGGATCGTCTGGAACTCGTGGAGCACGCCGTCAATCCGCAACGACGTGACCGCGGCACCGGGGATGCTGGACAGCAGGGTGCGACGCAGGGAGTTGCCGAGCGTGTAGCCGAAGCCAGGCTCGAGCGGCTCGATGACGAAGCGGCTGCGGTTGTCAGCCACGACCTCTTCGGTGAGCACGGGACGCTGTGCAATGAGCACGGTGATTCCTTTCCCACAAGGCGACCGCTATTTGACGCCTCGCGTAGCGCAGGGACTTGCCGCCCTGCCGGGCCGGGTGCCTCTGTCTGCGACCCGACCCTTCGGTGCACTGCCCCGCCGGTATGCCGTGCGGCTGGGTCAGGTGCGCGGGGCACCTGGCCGGACGAACGGCATACCGGCGTGTGGCGGTGTCAGTTCTTGGAGTAGAACTCGACGATGAGCTGCTCGGTGAGGATCGTGTCGATCTGCTCACGGACAGGCAGCTGGTGGATGAGGATCTGCAGCGAGCCTTCGATGACCTGCATCCAGGCCGGCACGGGCCGCTCGCCGTAGGTCTGGCGGGCCAGCTCGAACGGGAAGGACTCGATCGACTGCTTGCGGATCGTGATGATGTCGAACTGCTCCACCCGGTAGGAGGGAACGTCGACGCGCACGCCGTTGACCTCGAAGTGACCGTGGGTCACCAGCTGCCGGGCGTGCCGGCGGGTGCGGGCCAGGCCGGCGCGGTAGACGACGTTGTCCAGGCGCGACTCGAGGATCTGCAGCAGGTTGTCACCGGTCTTGCCGGGACGGTTGGCGGCTTCCTTGTAGTAGCGGATGAACTGCTTCTCCATGACGCCGTAGGAGAAGCGAGCCTTCTGCTTCTCCGACAGCTGGGTGAGGTATTCCTTCTCCTGCACCCGGCGACGGCCGTGCTGGCCGGGCGGGAAGGGGCGCATCTCGAAGTTCTTGTCGCCGCCGACGAGGTCGACCTTGAGCCGACGCGACTTCTTGGTGATGGGGCCGGTGTAACGAGCCATGGTGGGTCTCCTAAAGTCCTATCCGGCGCTCAGACGCGACGACGCTTGGGCGGGCGGACACCGTTGTGCGGCGAGGGCGTGACATCGCTGATCGCGCCGACCTCCAGGCCGGTGGCGGTGAGCGAACGGATCGCGGTCTCGCGACCGGATCCCGGGCCCTTGACGAACACGTCGACCTTGCGCATGCCGTGCTCCATGGCACGACGAGCGGCCGCCTCGGCGGCCATCTGCGCGGCGAACGGCGTGGACTTGCGCGAGCCCTTGAAGCCGACCTGGCCGGCCGAGGCCCACGAAATCACCGCACCCGTGGGGTCGGTGATGGAAATGATGGTGTTGTTGAACGTGCTCTTGATGTGAGCGTGCCCGTGGGCGACGTTCTTCTTCTCCTTGCGGCGCACCTTCTTGGCAGCGCCCGCAGCCTGACGGCTCTTGGGAGGCATTGTTCTCCTACGTCTCTACGTAACTGGGGCTGGCAACCCGTCGAGGGTTACTTGCCGGCCTTCTTCTTGCCGGCGACGGTGCGCTTCGGGCCCTTGCGGGTGCGCGCGTTGGTCTTGGTGCGCTGCCCGCGGACGGGCAGACCACGACGGTGCCGAATGCCCTCGTAGGAGCCGATTTCGACCTTGCGACGGATGTCAGCTGCCACCTCGCGGCGCAGGTCACCTTCCATCTTCACGTTGGCCTCGAGCCAGTCACGCAGCGCAACGATGTCGCTGTCGGAGAGGTTCTTGACCCGGGTGTCCGGGCTGACCCCGGTCGCCGCGAGGGCCTGGCTCGCGGTAGTGCGACCCACACCGTAGATGTAGGTCAGGCCGATCTCGACGCGCTTGTCACGCGGGAGGTCCACGCCGATGAGACGTGCCATATGGTGCTGTGCTCCTGATCGGTTGCGGAGGTCTGTTGCAGCGCCGTTCCGGTATGCCGTGCCGCTCGCCTCAGGGGGTCTCCCCCGCTCGGTCGGGCGGTGCGCATCCGGTCCCCAGCCTCCGTGCCGGGGGTGACATCCGAGTCCGTGCGGTGGTCCATTGCTGGAAGACCGTGTGAACCAGGGGTCGGGTGCTGCGTTCTTCACTTAGATGCGTACCCGAAGGTCCGCGGGTCGTGCGTGGGTGGTGCTCAGCCCTGACGCTGCTTGTGGCGCAGGTTGTCGCAGATCACCATGACCCGCCCGTTACGGCGAATCACTTTGCACTTGTCGCAGATCTTCTTGACGCTCGGCTGAACCTTCATTGCCTCGTGTCTTTTCGCGTTGTGCCCGGCCGTGGTCGCGCTCGCGAGCGAGCGTCCCCGTGGACGGGCGGTTGGGTGGGGCTGTCGAATCCGTCAGCTGGTCAGGCGATCAGCGGTAGCGGAAGACGATACGGCCGCGGGACAGGTCGTACGGCGAGAGCTCGACCACCACCCGGTCCTCGGGGAGGATCCGGATGTAGTGCTGACGCATCTTGCCCGAGATGTGGGCGAGCACCTTGTGACCGTTGGACAACTCCACCCGGAACATGGCGTTCGGGAGTGCTTCCACGATCGTGCCCTCGATCTCGATGACACCGTCCTTCTTTGCCATATCCTCCGTCGATCCGTATTCGCTGGTCTGACCGTCCCGCGCTTCATGAGCGAACCGTGGGACATGCTGAACGAGTTGAGTGCCCAGCCAGTGGGCACGCAACGCTCCATCGTACGGCAGGCGGACGGCATACCCGAAATCGCCCCGGTATGCCGTGCGGCCGGGACGCGCGGGCGGGTCCCGTGGCGGGTCGCGCGGTCAGCGCTTGCGGGCCAACTGGGCGTCGATCTCGTCGCGGCGGGTGAGGATGAGCAGGTCGAGCGCGTCGTCTGGGATCGGCTGGGCCACCGTGAAACGGACCGTGCCGGTCGAGAGCGAGAAGCCGTCGAGCAGCGGCGCGACCACGGCAACCGGGCCGCCGCTGTGCGGGTAGATCGCCAGGTGTTTGGCCGTGGCCATCGCCGAGAGCAGCCCCTTGCCGCGGTAGAGCAGCACCGGCATGCCGTAGCTGGTGCCCTCCTGCAGGTCGGGGACGAGTTCGTGAGCCCGGTCGACGACACGCGCGAGCGCCGGGCGGCGCGCTTCGTCGACGGTGGCCAGATAGTCGCTGACGGTGCCCATGACGGTGCCTCCTGATCAGGTGGTGACCGGGGCGAAGGGGACGCCGAGCTCGGCCAGGCGCGCCGCTCCGCCGTCGACCGCGGTGAGCACGCACAAGCCCGCGTCGCGCACGACGACGGTGTGCTCCCAATGCGCGGCGAGCGAACCGTCGAGGGTGACGACCGTCCAGCCGTCATCCAGCACCCGGTTGCGGGCGTCCCCGAGGGTCACCATCGGCTCCAGCGCCCCGGTGAAGCCGGAGGCGAGGATCGGTCCCTTGCCCCGGACGGCGTAGTTGGGGATCTGCGGATCCAGGTGCATCTCCTGGCCGATGGCGTGGCCGACGTAATCCTCGACGATGCCGTAGTCCCGGCCGTCGGCCTTGCCCGCTGCGACGATGCTCTCCTCGATCGCCTCGCCCACGGCATACAGGCGACCTCCGACCCGCAGCGCCGCGATGCCGGCCCACAGCGACTCCTCGGTCACCCGGGAGAGCCGCAGGTCCTCGGGGCGGGCGGCAGCGTCGCCTCCCACGAAGACGCTGAGCGCGGCATCCCCGTGCCAACCCGAGACGATCGCGCCACAGTCGACCGACAGCAGGTCACCATCGCGCAGCACCCGAGAGCCCGGTATGCCGTGCACGATCTCCTCGTTGACCGAGGTGCAGAGGGTATGCCGGTATCCCGGCACCCCGGGGAACGACGGCACCCCGCCGTTGTCCCGGATGTAGGACTCGGCGAGGCTGTCGAGCGCGCCGGTGGTCATCCCGTCGGCGACGGCGTCAGCGACCGTCGCGAGGGCCCCGGCGACAAGCAGACCGGCTGCCCGCATGAACGCCAGTTGCTCGTCGGTGCGGCCCACGGTCGAGCGTCGACCGAACAAGAGCTCAGTCCTGGACGTCGTCGAGCACGGCGGCGATGCGGTCGTTGACCTCGTCAACGCTGCCCATGCCGTCGACCTCGCGCAGCACGCCGTGCTCGCGGTAGATCGCCGTCAGCGGAGCGGTTTCGGCCTTGTAGATGGCCATCCGCTCGCGGATGACCTCTTCGGTGTCGTCGGCGCGCCCCTGGTCGGCGGCGCGGGCGAGCAGCCGAGCGACGACCGCGTCCTCGTCGACGGTCAGCTCGACGGCAGCACCGATCCGGTGACCGGACTCGGCCAGCAGCGCATCGAGGGCCTCGACCTGACCCGCGGTGCGGGGGTAGCCGTCGAGCAGGAAGCCCTCGGCAGCATCCGGCTGGGCCAGCCGGTCGCGGACCAGCTCGTTGACGAGTTCGTCGGAGACGTAGCCACCCGAGGCCATGATCTTCTCGACCTGCTGGCCCAGGGGGGTCTGGTTCTTGACGTTGGAGCGGAAGATCGCGCCGGTGGAGATCGCCGGGATGCCGAACCGCTGCGCGATCCGCTCTGCCTGGGTGCCCTTGCCGGCCCCGGGGGGGCCCATGATGACCAGTCTCATCGCAGGAATCCTTCGTAGTTGCGTTGCTGCAGCTGGGCCTGGATCTGCTTGACCGTCTCGAGCCCGACGCCGACGATGATGAGGATCGACGTGCCACCGAACGGGAAGTTCTGGTTGGCGTTGAACAGCTTGAGGGCGATGAGCGGGATCAGCGAGATCGCAGCGAGGTAGAGCGCGCCCGGCACGGTGATCCGGTTGAGGACGTACTCGAGGTATTCGGCCGTGGGTCGCCCGGCCCGAATGCCTGGGATGAATCCGCCGTAGCGCTTCATGTTGTCCGCGACTTCGACGGGGTTGAAGGTGATCGAGACATAGAAGAACGTGAAGAAGAGGATGAGCGCGACATACATCGCCATGTAGATCGGGTGGTCACCGCGCACGAGGTTCTGCTGGATCCACACCACCCATCCCGGCGGTGCGGAGCCGTCCTGCGGCGCGGCGAACTGCGCGGCCAACGCCGGCAACGCGAGCAGCGACGAGGCGAAGATGACCGGGATGACGCCGGCCATGTTGACCTTGAGCGGGATATAGGTCGAGGAGCCGCCATACATCTTGCGGCCGACCTGACGCTTGGCGTACTGCACCGGGATCCGGCGCTGGGACTGCTCGACGAAAATGACCAGGGCCATGACCAGGAAGCCGACCAGGATGATGCCGATGAAGACATCCCAGCGGCCCTCGGCCTGCTGAATGGCCCACAGCGAGCTCGGGAAACCGGCCGCGATCGAGGTGAAGATCAGCAGGGACATGCCGTTGCCGATGCCGCGATCAGTGATCAACTCGGCCAGCCACATGATCAGGCCGGTGCCTGCCGTCAGCGTCAACACCATGATGACGATGGTCAGCATGGAGTCATCGGCGAGGATTTGGGTGCACTGCGGACCGAAGATCGCGCTGGGGTTGCGAGCAAAGGTGATGAGCGTCGAGGACTGCAGCACCGCCAGACCGATGGTGAGATAGCGCGTGTACTGCGTCATCTTGGTCTGGCCCGCTTGGCCCTCCTTCTTGAGGGTCTCAAAGCGAGGAATGACCACCGTCAGCAACTGAATGATGATGCTCGCGGTGATGTAGGGCATGATCCCGAGCGCGAAGATCGACAGCTGGAGCAAGGCGCCACCGCTGAAGAGGTTGACCAGGCCGATGAACCCCTGCGCGGGATCGGCACCGGCCAGACACTCGGCGACCTTGGTGTAGCTCACCCCTGGAGTGGGGATGGCTGAACCCAGCCGGAAGATCCCCATGATGAGCAGGGTGAAAAGCAGCTTGTTGCGCAGATCGGGCGTGCGGAACGCACGGGCGACAGCTCCGAGCACTGGTCCTCCTCGTAGCCTCGCGCAAGAAACGCGCGGCGTGATGCGTGCGTGCGGTGAAAGATAACACCCCGAGCCCGGAGAATTCCTGGCCCGGGGTGTCACTCACACCGGTTGGCGCGGTGGGACTGCATACCTCTCATGCCGGTATGCCGTGCGGCCGGTCGCTCAGGCGACCGTCACGCTCCCGCCGGCAGCCTCGATCTTCTCCTTGGCCGAAGCCGAGAACTTGGCCGCGGTCACGGAGAGCGCCACGGTGATCTCACCGTCGCCGAGCACCTTGACCGGAGCGCTGTCACGGACAGCGCCCTTGGCGATGAGGTCGGCAACGGTGACGTCGCCGCCCTTCGGGTAGAGCGCGGCCAGCCGGTCGAGGTTGACGACCTGGTAGACCGTGCGGAACGGGTTCTTGAAACCGCGCAGCTTCGGCATCGACATGTGCAGCGGCATCTGGCCGCCCTCGAAGCGCTCGGGCACCTGGTAACGAGCCTTGGTGCCCTTGGTGCCACGACCGGCGGTCTTGCCCTTGGAGCCCGCACCGCGACCCACGCGGGTCTTGGCGGTCTTGGCTCCGGGGGCCGGACGCAGGTGGTGGACCTTGAGGGCTGCGCCGTCGGTCTTGCTGTCAGCCATGGTCAGTCAACCTCCTCGACGGTCACGAGGTGCGTGACCGCACGGACCATGCCCCGGATCTCGGGACGGTCCTCTTTGACGACCACGTCGCCGATGCGCTTGAGGCCAAGAGACCGCAGGGTCTCCCGGGCAAAGCGCTGCTGGCCGACGTGGCCACGGGTCTGAGTCACCTTGAGGCGCGCCATCACGCACCGACCTTCGCGGTCGGCTTGGCAGCGGCAGCCTGCACGCGCAGCATGGCTGCGGGGGCGACGTCCTCGACGGCCAGGCCGCGACGAGCCGCGACGGCCTCCGGACGCTCCAGGTGACGCAGCGCCTCGACCGTCGCGTGGACGATGTTGATGGCGTTGCTCGACCCGAGCGACTTGGACAGCACGTCGGCGATGCCGGCGCACTCTAGGACTGCACGCACCGGGCCACCGGCGATGACACCGGTACCGGCAGCGGCCGGGCGCAGCAGGACAACGCCCGCAGCAGCCTCGCCCTGGACGGGGTGAGGAATGGTGCCGCCGATCCGCGGGACCTTGAAGAATGCCTTCTTGGCCTCTTCGACGCCCTTGGCGATCGCGGCGGGCACTTCCTTGGCCTTGCCGTAGCCCACGCCCACGGTGCCGTCACCGTCACCGACGACGACCAGCGCGGTGAAGCTGAAGCGCCGACCACCCTTGACGACCTTCGCGACGCGGTTGATCGTCACGACGCGCTCGAGGTACTGGCTCTTCTCCTGCTCGCGCGAGTCGCGGCGGCCGTCACGACCATCGCGGCCACCACGGCCACGACGCTCCCGGTCGCCACCGAACTCGTTTCCGGTGCCGGTAGCCGGCCCGGTGCCTCGACGCTGCGGTCCGGGCATCAGTGGTTCCTCATCTCAGTCATTGCGTCCATCTGCGTAGTCACGGTCACAGGGCCAGCCCACCTTCGCGGGCACCGTCGGCGATCGCCGCGACCCGGCCGTGGTAGCGGTTGCCGCCACGGTCGAAGACGACGGCCTCGACACCGGCGGCCTTGGCCCGCTCGGCCACCAGCTCGCCGACCTTCTTGGCCTTGGCGGTCTTGTCGCCGTCGAACGCGCGCAGGTCGGCCTCCATCGTCGAGGCGGACACGAGGGTCTTGCCCACCGTGTCGTCGACGACCTGGACGAACAGGTGACGCGTCGAGCGGGACACGACCAGGCGGGGACGCTCGGTCGTGCCGTGCACCTTCTTGCGGCCGCGCACCTGGCGACGGATCCGGGCAGCGGCCTTGCTCTTGCCGCGCTTGATGATCATTGCCATGGCTTACTTCTTCCCGGCCTTTCCGACCTTGCGACGGATGTGCTCGCCCGCGTAGCGCACGCCCTTGGCCTTGTACGGGTCAGGCTTGCGCAGCTTGCGGATGTTGGCAGCGACCTCGCCGACGAGCTGCTTGTCGATGCCCTGGACCGAGAACTTCGTCGGCGTTTCGACGGCGAAGGTGATCCCGCTCGGGGGTTCGACGGTGATGGGGTGGCTGTAACCGAGGGCGAACTCGAGGTTGGCGCCCTTGGCCACGACGCGGTACCCCGTGCCGACGATCTCCATCTTCTTCTCGTAGCCCGCCGTGACGCCCTCGACCATGTTGGCGATGAGCGTGCGGGTCAGGCCGTGCAGCGAGCGCGAGGTGCGCTCGTCGTCCGGCCGAGAGACCTCGACGGCGCCGCTGTCACCCTTGCCGACCCGGATGGGCTCGGCGACGGTGAGAGCCAGCTGGCCCTTGGGTCCCTTGACGGTGACAGCCTGGCCGTCGATGGCGATGTCGACACCGGCGGGCAGGGTGATGGGGAGGCGTCCAATACGCGACATGTCAGTCCTCCCTTACCAGACGTAGGCGAGGACTTCCCCGCCGACGCCCTTCTCGTGAGCCTGCTTGTCGGTCAACAAGCCGGTCGAGGTGGAAATGATCGCCACACCCAGGCCACCAAGCACCCGCGGGAGGTTGGTGGACTTGGCGTAAACCCGCAAACCGGGCTTGCTCACTCGCCGAAGGCCGGCGATCGAGCGCTCGCGGTTGGGGCCGTACTTCAGCGTGACGGTCAGCGTCTTGCCGACCTCCGCGTCCGCCACGGACCAGCCACCGATGTAACCCTCGCGCTGGAGGATCTCGGCGATGTTCGCC
>WBZM01001662.1_pt1 | contig 21101 bp, 5 predicted proteins | sample 5204271 | NCBI WGS metagenome assembly WBZM01 (sample SAMN12344346, study PRJNA552823) | activated sludge metagenome | biome: Activated sludge suspended growth; feature: Nitrification reactor; material: Wastewater; isolation source: activated sludge from nitrification reactor of wastewater treatment...
TCACCGAGTCACGCAACTCGATCGTTGTGCGTTCGAGAGCGAGCGGAACACCATCCACACGCGCCACCGCAGACACCGTCGCAGTCGTCTCGACCCCTTCCCGATACAGCACGACCACGACGTCATCGCTGGACGAGTACGTGACAAGGCCGAGGTTCACAATCCTCCCAGTCGGGGTTGTCAACCTGGTGTCGTACTCGCCCGGTTCAACCTCGACGGTGAAGGAGCCGTCTTGTCCTGTGACCGAACCGTCGATCAGCGAACCGTCCGAGGCTAGGACGTCGACCGCTACGCCCGAAACGCCTGCGTCGCTATCGTCGACCACCTGGCCCACGACAGTGTGAGGGGCAGCAAACGTGATCTCGGCGGGCAATACGAAAGCGGCTGCCACCAGGGCGAATACTGCGCAAACGCGAGCAAACATTGAACGAGCCGAGGGGGTAGCGCGAGACCCAGGGAGGGGCCGGCCGAAGACGGTTGAGGCTGTGGTCATCTGACTTGTTCTTTCTCGCACCTTCCGAGAGGTGCTGCAGAAGGGCCGTTCAGGCCTCGGGGATCGGGATGATGTAGACGTCGACGGCGTTGTTGCTGTCGGCGGGATCGAGCGGCTGGTTCGTGCCGACCACGACTCGTCGCCCCTGGATGACCTGAGCGCGACTGATGGCGAATGGCGGGTCGACCAGCGTGACGCCGTTGGCCTCGAGCACAGGGCTGCTGCCGCCGAACGGCACGTAGCTGGTGGCCACGACGTCGCCGAGCGCGGACAACACCGAGCGGAACGGCAGCCGGGTTTCCACAGCCACCGTCCCCACACCTGCACCGATGCCCCCACGCACGATCGCCGGGGCCGACGCATTCACCTGGAACGCATCGGTGAAGAAGTAGACCGCCGACCCATCGATCACCGGACCTTGACTCGTGCCGCCCGACGGGTTCGAGGTGTGCTCGGAGACCAGATCGGTCGCACACGAACCATCCACCGGCGACGCGAAGACGTCAGTCGAGTTCAGTCCGTCCCCGGTCACGAGGTTGGAAGACCCGGTCGCATACACCACGTACTCGTTGCTCATGTCGAACGAGAACGTCTGGATCGCACCGTTCGCCGCCGCCCCACCGGTGCCGCACGACACCAACACCGATGTGCCATCGCCAGCGGGCGCAGGCGATGCGACTCGGAGCTGACCAGCCGCGGCGTAACCCACCTTCGTTCCGTCCGGGCTGATCCGCACCATGCGGTTGCTCGTGTCCAGCGGCGCTGCAGCCTCGAACGAGATCGCCGAGCCAGCGATCGAACCGACCCAGGCGCGAAGCGGGCCGGCTGCGAAGCCGAGCTGTTGCGGGAACCCGGAGAAGACGAAGCGTGTCCCGTCCGAGGAGAAGTCCACCGTCTGCGACACCGTCACGCCCGCCAGACCCGTCCCGACCCGGAGGGGAGTTCCGAAGCGAAGGACATACAGGTCGCTCGCACCGTTGACGTCCGTCGGCTCCAGCGCCGCTGCGGTGTAGAGCGCGATCGACGAGCCGTCCTCGGAGGCTGCGAGGAACTGGGCGCTCTGGTCCGTGACGCGGACCGCTTGACTCTGCGGGGTGGTCACCGTCGCTGCGACCGTGACCACGGCGCCGGACGAGTCTGTCAGCGTGACCGAGAACGACTGGACCTCGGGAGCATTCCACGGAGGCGTCACCTGCAAACCCTCTGGCACGAGTTCGATCCACGCGGGTGCGTCGACCAGCGCGAGTTGATAGCCAGCGCCGGTGCCGCCCACCGGCTCGAGCGGAATCACCTGTGACACCGTGCGCGCGCCTTCGACGGAGCCGCTCCACGCCACGCCGCCGCTCAGTAGCGACAGCGGTGCTGCGTCGATCCTGATCGTGAACTCCCGGTTCCGCTCGACGGCCAGGGGCAGTTGGACCCCGACGCGGAACGTGTAGTCACCGGATGCAGACGGAACTCCCGAAATGAGGCCCGAAGCAGACATCGACAGACCCGGCGGGAGCGCTCCGCCTCGAAGCACGTACCGCGCCGTAACCGTTCGGTCGAAGTGCACCACCGGCGACGAGTACGGCTCGTACACGGCACCCGTCGGCAGAGCGTCGGCCTTCGTCAACCACCTGGCGGCCTCGATGATCGTGAGGAACTCGTCGGCCATCCGCTCCTGGCCGGCGGCGTTCGGGTGGAACGAGGCCTTCGAGACCGGCGTCAGATCGAGATCGTTCGCGAACCGGAGGCCGTTCACGAACTGTCCGTCGTTCGCACCACCCAATGCACAGGAGATCGGCCCGCGCACCCGGCTGAAGAGATTGACCGACCGCACCCGGCCGTCCTGCCGCGCAGCGACGGTGGCCACGATCTCCGAGGCGAGTGCAGCCTGCACCGCATTGATCTCCTGCATGCGGTCCTCGCGGAGCACGGCTGCCCCGGCCACGCCGATGCCCGAAGGAATCGTCGATGCCGTGACGCAGAAGCGCGCGGGGGTGACACCGGGGAGCTTCACCTCTCGAAGCGATGCAGCGTTGGGGAAGATACGGGGGTAGGTCCCGATGATCACGAGCGCATGTGGTGCGCGCTGCTGCAGGTGATCGATCAGTGCACCGATCCGGGCGGCGAACGACCCGTCGGCGATGGACGCAGCGGCAGACTCGAGCGTCGACTCGCAGACATCGATGTCCGTGATCGTCGGAATCGGGTCGACCCGGATCACACGACCGATCACGGGGTTGACCTGCGCAGCCTCCGTGCAGGTCCGCAAAGCATCGGCGAAGCCGAGATCGTTCCCACCGATCGTGAGAGAGATCAAGCGAGTGTCGACGCCGACATGGCTGACCTGCTCTCCCTGGAGCCCCAGCGAACCCCCCGGCTGTAACGGCATGAACCCGACTTCGTCCAGCGCACGCGGCGACGGCGTGGTCGGCGAGTTCGGCCAGACGACATGGCGGCTCTCGTCGCCCGAGCACGCCCAGAACCCGAACACGCCCCCCAGTTCGTCGGTCCCGAAGCTCTGTCGAGCGATGATCGGGCCGTACGCATCCCGTGACCGATGGCAGCTGTTCTCCGTCGGGCTCTCACTCGAGGTGTCGATCGGCTCCTGGTAGTAGCGGGCCGAGGGCGACGTTCCGTCCCCACCGAGCCCCTCTCCAGCGGAGTAGGAGTCGCCGAGGGCGACATACAGCGAACCAGCAGGGGGATCGAAACCCCCGTCGGCGACCGTCGCCGACGACGACAAGCCATGGAACGCGAGCGCGACCACGAGTCCGACCGCCGATGTCCGACGCAGGGGAAGGCCTGGATGCACTCCGGTGGTTCTAGTTGCGGCGAAGCACCTGGTCAGCGGCTTCTGGCAACTCCGCACAACCCCGAACGCCCGCAACCCCCCTGCTTGAGTCGCCGATCAGCCGCAGGGGGCCTCGAACGACCGTTCAGGGATGTACAGATTCCATTCCTCGGCGGTCATCGGGTCGCCGACGATGGAGCAGAGGGCGTCCGACGCGGCATCGGTGTCGACCGGCCAGACGAACACCACGCGGTCCGAACCGCCGGCGAGGAGGGTCGACCCGTCGGGCGAGAAGGCCACGACGAACAGCTGACCCTCAGGCACCGTCAACGTCGCCCGATGCTCCGGCGCGGCCGGGTCGGCCAGGTCCCACATCCATGCGGTGCCATCCGTCGATGCCGCTGCCAACAGCCGGCTACCGGGCTGGAAGTCAACGGAGTACACATAGTTCTGTGGACCGCCGATGACGTCCCCCACCTGCACGGGCTCGGCAGGGTTCGAGATGTCCCACACCCGCACCGTCTTGTCGGCGCTGCCCGCCGCGAGCAGCGTTCCGTCGTCGCTGAACGCAACGTCTTGCGCGTAGCTCTCGAAGCCATCGAGTCGCGCGAGCAGCTTCGGGGCACTGGGATCTGCGAAGTCGTAGAGGTAGACGAACGTGTCCGCGCTCGCCGTTGCCAGCAACGAACCGTCCATGTTCCACTCGACACCCAACACCTGACTGGTCGCATCGTCGACCACCGACGCGAGTGCCGCGCCGGCCGGGTCGCTCACGTCCCAGATGTGCAGGGTGCTGTCGTCACTGCCCGCCGCCACGAATCGGCTGTCCGGACTCGCCGCCACCATCTCGATCAGATCCGTCGCGCCCTCCAGGATCCGAGGATCCGGCACGACACCCGTGCCGTCCACCCGCCACAGCTGTGACGGCCCTGCGCTCGTGCCTGCCACCATCACCCTGCCATCGGGCGTGATCGCACCAGCGCCCGACTGCCTGCCGAGCTCCTCGGGCATCGCGATCCGAAGGTCCACCGGCACCGGCGAGTCGAGATCGGAGGTGTCCCACAGTTGTGAGGTGCCATCGGCGCCCCCCGGGAACACCGCCATCCGTGTTCCGTCGGCCGTGAACGACAGGTTGAAGATGTTGGCCCGAGCACCCGGTAGCGGTGACCCCGTGAGCGGCCAGAGCCGAACGGCGCCGTCGGTGCTCACCGCAGCCAGATCGGCGTCGTTGTTCACGAACGCCACGCCGGTGACCGGTCCGGGGTGCTTCGCGGTGCGCACAGGCTCCCACCCGGCGACCGTCCACACGTGCACCGTGCTGTCCGAACTGCCAGCCGCGAGCCGGGTTCCGGTGCTGTCGAAGCCGAGCGTGTTCACCCACGACGTGAACTCCGTGACCGGTCCCTCCACCTCGGTCAGATCGTCGCCGTCCATCTCGAAGACGCGCACGGTGCCTCCTCGGTAGCCAGCAGCCACCATCGCCCCGTCCGGCCGCACCGCCAAGGTGTGCAGCTGGTCACCCTCCACGGCCGGCTCGAACGTCGCGAGTTCCGAGCCCGTTGCGGCGTCCCAGACGCGCATCGCGCCACCGTCGTCACCGCTCAACAAGAACCGACCATCAGGAGACCACGCAACCGCCTTCACCAACGTGCCCGAGGTCGACGACATGTCGCGCGTGGCGGCCCCGTCGGCCGTCAGCGACCAACGAGCGACGAGGCCGAGCTTCTCCTCGTCCAGGCCGCCGGCGGCCAGGGACCTGCCGTCCGGCGAGAAGGCCAGCGTTTGCACCCCGCTGACCTCCAGACCGAGACCGTCGTCCAGGAGCTCGACGCCATCCTCGTCGATCGCCCACAACCGAACGCCGAGGTTCGTCCCACCCGCCGCCAGGAACCGCTTGTCCGGCGAGATGGCGAGCGCGAAGTACTCGGTTCCCTCACCGACGGCCGGCACGGTCAGCCACCGCACGGCCTTTCCGCCTTCCAGTCGCATCAGGTGCACCACGCCCTCGACTGCGTCGGAAACGGCCATCAACTCTTCATCCGGCGACACCGCGAGCGCGATCGATCCCGGATTGGAGAACAGCCGTTGAGGAAGCGCCATTGCGGAAACGTCCATGAGGGCTGACCGTGAATCCACCGTCGGCGCCGTGCGGTACGCGGCCAACGCCAGTTGGGCGGCCAGCGCCGCATCGGTCACCGACACCTGCATCGCCTGCAACGCCACCTTGCGTGAGAGTGCCTCGTTCCGCTCGCGCTCGGCCTCGTCACGGGCACCCACCGCGACGACGGCGGCAGTCGTCGCGAGCAGCGCCAACACCACCGACACTGCGGTGAGTCCGACCAGCACCCGCCGTCGGCGTCGCTTCGACGCCGCAGTCCGTGCCTCGCGGTGCCGGCTCGCCTCGAGAAACGACCGCTCGGTCACACCCAGCTGACCGCGAACACGGTCGCTCGACGCCCAGGTCTCCAAGGTCTGCAGACGCGACCCCGCCACCAACACCATCGGATCCCTGCCGGACTCCTCCCACGAACGAGCTGCATCGCGCAATCGGCGAGCGTGCACCAAGCCCTCCCGGTCCTCATCGATCCACGCGCGCAAGCGCGGCCAGGCCGTGAGCAGCACCTCATGACTCACCGCGACCGTCGACTCGTCAGCGGTCAGCAAACGTTGCGCCACGAAGTGGTCCACCACGTCCTCGACCTCGGCCGCGTCACCCGACGTATCAGCACTGCCATCGTCGAGCAGATCGTCGATCGCCACACGACGACGTGTGGCCACACCGTCGTCACCGAGGTTCACCAGGCGCAGCAGACGAGTCTTCGCGATCTCCTGCCGGCGTGCATCGAACGATGCGAACGCCGCCTCTGCCGTCTGTTCCAGCGCGCCGGCGATGCCGCCGACCGCTCGATAGTCGGCCAGCTTCATCTGGCCTCGACGGGCCAACTTCCAGGTCTCGAGCAATGCGTGGGAGAGCAGCGGCAGCGCGCCTGCGTCAGGCGAGCCTGCGCCAGGTGCGAAGTCACGGAGCAACAACTCCACCAGCTCCTCGTCGACCGAGGTGCCTGCGAGGCGCGCCGGCTCGACGATCGCCCGGCGCAGCTGGTCCGTGGTCATGGTGGACACCACGACCTGCTGATCCTGCAGAATCGGCGCGTACACCGGATACGCCGCCAGGTTCGCGAAGTAGTCCGAGCGCAAACAGAGCACGACCGAGACCCCTCCTGGCGCCGACGCCACCCCGAGGACGTGATCGAGGAAGCGGCGCTGGGCCGCCTCGTCCGGCAACGACGTGAAGACCTCTTCGAACTGATCGATCACCCACGTGGTGCCGGCAGCGATGTCGGGCAGTCTGCCGAGCATCTCGGCGGGGGTGGACACCAGCGTTGCAGTGCCGGCCTCGCCGAGTGCACCGTCCGTGATCGCCGGCACCACACCGGCCCGCACGATCGACGACTTGCCGGCGCCGGAAGCACCGGTCACCACCACCATGCGAGCGACGTGGTGGCGCGTCATCAGCGTTCGAAGCCGATCGATCACGGACGCCACGACGTCCTCCCGACCGAAGAACCACCGCGCGTCCTCGGCGTCATAGCGCTCGAGTCCGGGATAGGGCGACTGGCTGTCGTCTCGGGGCTCGACGGTCCCTTGCACACGCCTGAGCGCCTCGACCCAGGCGGCAGCTTGTTCAGCCGTCGCGCCCAGCTCCTCCACCAACTGCTTGAACGAGTTCTGTTGCCGCGGATACGGCAGGTGTTTGCCACTCGTCCATCCACTCACGGTCGACGGCGGGAGATCGACCGCCCGCCCAAGAGCTCGAAAGGAGACGCCGGAGAGAGCTCTCAGTGCGCTCAACGTCTCGGCGAACTCGGCTCGGTTCGCGATGGCAGAAGGATGAGGGGGGTTCTCTTGCATCGTTGTCGTTCGTTCTCGGATCGGCGATCTGGTCGCCGGACATTAGCGATCGTTCGAGACGATGTCGTAACGGTGATCGGCATCGTTCCCGACGCCTCACCGGAGCTCAGGAGGGGGGATTGCACGAGGTGGGAGCAGAGGTCGGACGCGCTGCGGAGCACGCCGAACGGGCACTCGCGGTGCCGGCCCGGGCTGGATGTCGGTTCGGGCAACGGGTCCTACGATCACCGCTCCGACGGCCGGCCGGGCCGGTGACGGGTCGGCCGTCGTCATCGACCGATTCGGGGTCTCCTCGCCATGTGTGCCGGATCTGACAGACAGCGGGAAGGCAGGCCCGTACCGTCTCCTCGTCGAAGGAGGCTCGATGAGCGAGAACCATGGCGTCGGTCGTTTCCGGCGGAGCGTCGCGCTGGTGTTGGTCTCGGCTACTGCCCTCACGGGCGTGGTGGCCACGCCACCCGCTCCCGTCGGTGCTGCGCCGACTCAATTCGCGTACGAGAACGTCGCCAGCGGCGGTGCCGGGTTCCGTACCGGCCCCGTGCTCGAGGTCGGCATCGACCCCCTGGACGCCGCACTCATGCCCGACGGCCGGATCGTCACGGTGGAGCGCCAAGGATTCCTCCGCGTCGTCGACGCCAACACGTCGACCATCGTCGCCGGCGTAGCGAACGTCTCCGGCGTGCCGTCCGACATGGTGCTGCCCTCCGACACCTCGCTCGGCGCCGACGTCGCGGTCGGGCCGACCGGCATCGTCTACGTCACTGCGTTGACGAGCGGTGGGCCGTTCGGCGTGACCGGCTCGATCCTCGCGATCGACCTCGCCGCGCGCACGATCGACACCGTCGCCGGCGGTGGCTCCACCCCGTGGGCCGACGGCGGCACCGCCTCGGGGACCTACCTCCTACCCACCGGCATCTCGACCACGCCCGACGGCCGACTCGTGTTCGCCGCCGGCTCGCTGTCCTTCGGCATCGTGTCGGCCGTACTCGCGCTCGACCTGTCGACCGGCGTGTTGGAGCGACTCGTCGGCGGCGGCAACCAGTCGTTGGTCGAGGGGCTCGACGCCGCAGCAGTCGACTTCGGATTCACCGTTCCCGGCGATGCTGCCATGAGCGCCTCGGGCGACGTGTTCTTCCGCTACGCCGGGTTCGCCGGGGTCTGGCGCGTCGACGGCGCGACCAACGTCGTGTCGCGGGTGATCGACGGGGCTGCCACCTCACTCGTCCGCGCCGACGACGGCCGGCTCTGGTACACGGAGCGCACCGCAGCGGAGGCGCACGTCCTCCGCCGATTCGACCTCGTCACGGGTACGACCTCAGACATCGCCTCGTGGACCGGATGGCACAGCGCCGACGACACCGTCGCAGCGATCCGGTCGGACGGCACGGCGATCGTGATCAGCCGCCGCTATCGCGGCGCGGTGCTGTGGGCGATCGCCACCGACGGCACGATCACCCGGATCGCCGGCAACGGCGAAGGCGACCTCTGGCAGGGCGACGGCGTCGGCCTCGACCAGGCGGTGTACCCGATCCTGCCCGGCGTGGCGCCCGGCCCCGACGGGCGCATCTACTCGGTGAGATCCGGCGGGCTCGGCATCTTCGACCCCGCAACCGGACTGACGTCCAGCGTCGTGATCCCCGGCCTCCTCACCGCGTACTCCGTGTACACCGAGGCAGAGATCCTCGACTTCGACGCAGCCGGACGTGTGCTGATGCGCTCGATCGTGCCGAACGGGACGGCACCCTTCGCCGCCCACCAGATCGTCCTCGTCGACCTCGTGACCCGGACCTTCACCGTGCAGTACGGACCGGTGGCCAACGCGAGTGTGAACGCTGCGCTGCTCCCGAACGGCGATCTGCTCGTGGTGGACACGCTCGCCGGCACGACCTCGATCGTCTCCGGTGCCGGCACCACCGTGATCGCCGACGCTCCCGCCTCTCCCGATCGCCTCCACGTGACCCCCAACGGCGACGTGTTCGCGAGCGGGGTGCAGGCCTCCCGTCTCGTCGGGTCGACCTGGATCCCGCAGTCGTTCTGTGTCGACCAGGACGGCGTTCCTGCCGGCTACGTCGTGCAGGACGGTGCCACCCTCTACGCCACACGCCTCGATGCGAGCTACTCGTTCTACGAGGTGTGCAGCATCGACACCTCGACCGGCGTGGAGACCGTCGTCGGCACCACCGACTACCTCGCGCCCGGCGAGGTCGACGCCAACGGCTACCAGTGGGTGGCGTTCGACGGGATCGACCGGATGCGACTCAGGACCACCGTGTCGCCACGGGTGACGGTGCAGCTCGCCACCGCCGGTGCACCGACCCAGCAATTCCTCGTCTCCGGTGCGATCACCGGCGTGATCTCCGAATCCACCGGCACGCTGTCGTCCGACGTCGTGGCCGGACCGGTTGCGCTGCGGATCACCGCCCCGTCGGGATTCGGGCTCGACGCCATCACCTGTGACGACCCCGACGCCGCCGTCGACCTCGCCACCGGCTCGATCGCCCTCACCGCCGGCGCCGGCGAGCAGATCCTCTGCACCGCCGCTGCCTCCGGCCGCGGCACCACGCTCAGCCCCGAGATCGCTGCGACGTCGTTCGGCAGCTTCGGCATCACGACCGTGGTGGCGGACGCACCCTCGGCCTGCGGGCCGGCGACCTCGATGACGTTCACCCAGAACAACCACACCCGGTACTCCAGCGCCGGAGTCAGCGTCGCGAACGTGCAGTGGACGATCCCGCTCCCGGCGAACCCCTCGCCCACGTACTCGCCGACGCCCACTCCGGTGCCGATCCCGCTCGGCACCGTGGCCCCGATCACGGTGGTCCGCACCCTGTCGTCCGGAACGGTGACCGCCGTCTTCACACCGAGCGGCGCAGGTTCGTACCGCTGCTTCGACATGGAGAACCTCGACACCTCGGCCGTCACGGTGCTCGGCTACCCGGGCGGCACCGACACCGACGGCTGGTGGCGGAGCGTATCGATCCCGATGACCGTCGAGGTCACCATCACACCCGATGTCGGGCTGCCCCGTCGTTACGTCGGCCCAGCGGTCTACTCGTTCGAGCAGACCGGGTTCGTCCACGACGGATACCGGCCCGGTGGCGCGTACTACCGGCCGTCGTACTTCCCGAACTACGTGAACCACGTCGTCGGCTTCACCAGCGCCAACCTCGCCGGCACCACCCTGCCCGGACCGCTCGGCACCGGCGGCATCTCGGTGGCCGACACGCTGTCGCCCGGCGGCACGCTCTCGACCCCCGCTCCCACCGTCGACGAACCGGTGTCCGCCTCGGTGACGGTCCCGGCCGGCGGATCGACGGCGATCAGCATCGCGCCAGGAGCATCGACGTCCGGCTCATCCAACAGCTACTCGCTCGGCGGACGGCTGATCAGGATCGTCGCGCCGCCCGGCACCGCAGCATCGCCGCTCGAGATCCGCTTCCGCGTCAACAGCACCGAAGGCCCCACTCGGGGTGCGGCCCAACCGACCCGCAACGGCGTCTTCCTGAACGCGTGCCCGGTCGGCGCGACCTCCTGGCCGGTGGCGTGCATCTCCGAGGTGATCAACCACCCCGACGGCGACGTGGAGATCGTCGTCCGCACCCCGGCCGCGAGCGACTGGACGCTCGAGGTCACCGGAGCACCGCCCGACGATCCGCTGCCCCCGAGCAACGTCGTCGCCACCCTCACCGGCACCACCCTCGAGGTCACCTGGGATGCGTCACCCACTGCGGACGCCGGCTACCTGGTGCGGGTCCCCGGCACGACGCTCGCCCGATACGTGGCCCCCGGCGAGCCCCGAACGGTCACGTTCACGGGCGTCACCGGCGTCACCAGCGCCAGCACCGTGGAGATCGACACCCTGCTCGACGACGGGGCCACCAGCCTCGTGCCCGCACGAGGGACCGTGGTCGTGATCGTCGTCGACGCCACACCACCGACGATCACGTGCCCCACCGGTGTGAGCTTCCTGCTGCGAGCCACCGGCCGCACGCTCACCGCTGCCGTCAGCGACAGCGGCTCCGGTGTCGCCACGACGACCGTCACCGTGCCGGTCGCCACCGGAACCGCAGGAAACCGGCAGGTGTTCGTCACCGCCACCGACCTCGCCGGCAACACCGCCACGGTCGAGTGCGGCTATCAGGTGCGCTACCGGGTCGACTGGCTCACCCCGCTCGGCGGCCCCGACCAGGTGCGCTCCGTGGTGCGCAACACCACCGTGCCCTTCACGTTCCGGCTCACGGACGCCGCCGGTGCACCGGTCACCGGTGCCGTCGTCACGGCGCCGACGAGTGTGGCCGTCGCCTGCCCCGCCGGCTCCAAGCCGCTCGTGGTGTCGCTCCCCACGCAGGCATCCACCCGCTCGCTCGGCAACGGGTGGTGGCTCGCCGGCTGGCGGGCGACCAACACCTGGCGCAACACCTGCCGCGAGGTGCGCATCGCCCTCGCCGACGGCACCACGCTCACCATGACCCTCGCCGTCGTGTGACCCGCCGGGGCGTCCCGGCGAGAGCCGACGACGCCTCGGCCCTCACGACCGCCGCAACGGAGCACGCGGCCTCCGGCTCGCCGTACCTCCCGAGGACTCGGCGGAACCCACCGGTTCCGCCGACACCACGGCCGACCCGCGTCGTGGCCACGTCCCGCTGGACGCGCTACGGCCGCACGGAGATCGAACGGGTCGTCTCCGACGACAGCGCCTGCGGCGAACCCGTGTAGACCGCCCGCACGTTCCGTGAGCCCGCCGTCGCGAACCGCACCACGGTGGTCGCCACGCCGCTGCGGAGCTGCACGGTGGCGAGCAACTGTTCTCCGTCGTAGAACTCGACCGCCCCGCCGAGCGTGCCGCGGGCCGGCGACGCATAGGCGACCGTCGCCGTCACACGCACTGCAGCACCCACCGGCGCCGTGCGCGACATCGTCAACGTCGTGATCGTCGGGCCTGGCGACACCACCAGCGGCACGATCGCGCTCGCACTCGGCGCGTCGTGCAACGATCCGCCGAACGAGGCGGTGAGATCGTGCGAGCCGGTGGCGAACCGCCACGACATCGACGCCACGCCACCGACCAGCGACACGCGGCCGATCACCGTCGCGCCATCACGGAACACCACGGTGCCGCTCGGCCGACGGGTCTGCCCGGACGGGAACGACACCACGGCCCGCAACGTCACCGACTGTCCGTGTACGGACGAAGGGACCGTCTGCAGGACCGTCGCCGTCGGCACCCGGTCGATCGTCTGCGACAACACCGCCGACGTGCCGCCCACCACCGTCGCGCTGCCCGCGAACCGGGCCGTGACCGAGTGGCCACCCAAGAACAGCGACGAGGTGGTGCAGGTCGCCGAGCCCGCCACGAGCACGACGTCGCGGCACAACACCGTGGTGCCGTCGAGGAACGTCACCAGACCGTCCGGCACGGCTGCACTCGGCGCCACCGCCGACACCCGCGCCGTGAAGGTGACCGCCTCGAACCGGGCCGCCGGGTTCTTCGACGAGCTCAACGTCGTGACCGAACCGGCCTTGCCCACCACGTGTTCGACCGGATCGGACACCGACCCGGGTGCCGTCGGCCCACCGAGGAACTCGGCGACCAGCGACGAGCTGCCGAGCGGCAACGTCGACACCTCACACGTCGCCTCGCCATCGGCGAGCGGTACCGCGTCACAGAGCACCGTCGTCCCCGCCCTGAACACCACGTCGCCGTCCACCGGGCCCCCGCCGAGCGAGGTGACATCGGCAGTGAGCGAGACCGGCGCGCCGAACACCGTCGCCGCCGACGACTGCCGCAGCGTCGTCGACGTCTCGGTCACCTCGGCCTCGGTCGTGAACGGTGCCGCCGGCGCGGACTCACCGGCACCGACCGAGTTCCGGGCCGCCGCGGCGCATGTGTACTCCGCGCCCGCGAGCAGACCGGTGACCTCGGCAGGCGACGCGTCGACCACCACGCGTCGCTCCGACGCACCCGACGTGCAGGTGACCTCGTAGTCGAGCACCGGCACACCGCCGCTGCTCGCCGGCGGCGAGAAGGAGACGGTCGCCGACCTGGGCCCGCTCGCGGCCGCCGAGACTCCCTCGGGCGCCGACGGCACCGACCAGCGGACCGGAATCAGCGGATCGACGATGCGACCGTTCGCCACACCGTCCTCATCGAGGACTCCGCCGTCGGTGATGTCGACGGTGATCACGTCACCTTCGATCGTCACCTGGTCGGTAATGTCGACCACGGTGTCGCCGGTCTGCTTCAGCACCGCGTCGGGACTCGCTCCCGACGGCAACTCGACGACGACGTCGATGTTCGCGCCCGGTTCGAGTCCGCTCACCTCGTACGAGATCGAACCGACGAGCGGCTCGGCACCGTCCACCTCGACGGCTTCCACCGGCTCGGCGACGACCTCGCTCAAGGTGCTGCCCTCGGGTGACTCGACCACGAAGTTGCCGGCGGCGCGACCAGCCGACGGGGCGACCGCGACATTCGGCTTCGTCAATGCCACGAAGATCGTGCGGTCGCCCGTGATGGTGACCTGCTGCGAGACCGAGGTGTACCCCGTTGCCCCGACGAACAACCGGTACGAACCCGGGAAGACCTTCAGCTCGGCGTTCGGAACGCGCTTCGCATCGACGGCCGGGCCGGTCCAGTGATCGTCGCCCGTGGTGAAGTCCGCCCGTCCGTTCAGGTCGACGAGAGGGTCGAGCACGGGGTCTCCCGTCGACGACGCCACGGTCACCGAAACCGTGGACGGCGCGAGCACAAGTGCGCCGAGATCGACCGGCCCGTCGATCTCCGTCTCACGATCCGACGACACGAAGAAGTAGCCCGGTAGCGCTGGATCCGACGGGGCCCCGCAGTCCGGGTTCGGGGTGCCAAAGCTGCACACGAACGTCATCGAAGCGACCGACGGGCGGAGCGTCCGCCCATCGGCCATCACCTCCAGCACGAAGGAGCCATCCGGGGCGAGGAGCCGGTTGAAGACCGCCACGCCACTCGGCACCGAGCCGTCCGGCAGCTGCACCCGTCCGGTGACCGGGACGAGCGCCGGCTCCGGCACGAGCTCCACCTCGATCGACATGTCGCCCGAGATCGTCAGCTCTTCGACATGGTTGAGGAAGCCGGGGGCCTGGACGAACAGCTGCTGCGTTCCGGCGAACGTCGTCAGCGCCACCGAGGATCCATTGCCGCGCCCGGAGACCGTGCCTCGCCACCGGTCCGGTCCGGACACGACATCGACCGAGCCGTTCAGCAGCACCGTCGCATCGGGCACCGGCACGCCCGACGCGGTCACCGCCACGTCGAGCGCGACCGGATCGAGCACCAGCGACCCGAGTTCGACAGGCGCGCTCACCGTGACGACCCGGTTCGACTTCAACGAGAAGTACGTCGGGAGCACTGGGTCGAGCGGGAGGCTGCACTCCGGTCGATCCCCACCGAAGTTGCACAGGTCCGACGCAGGCCCACGCAGGTTGAGCTCGATCTCGCGGCCGTCCGCCTTGATCGGGTGGCTGACGACGCCATCGGCTCCGGACACGCTGGTGAACATGACCACGCCCTCGAGTGGATCACCGCCGTCATCGACGATCGTCGCCGACACCGGCACGAAGGGGATGTCCGGAGTGAGCGCGATCTCGAACTCGGTGTCACCGGTGATCTCGACTCGCTGCGTGAAGTGCTCGTGGCCGGCTGCCACCACGACGAGGTCGTAGCTTCCGGGGAACACGTACAGGATCCCGCCCTCGTCACCGAAGTCCCAATCACGCGTCTGCCCGAACCACCGGTCGGCTCCACTCACGAAGTTGGCCGAACCGGACAGAATGATCTGTGCGCCGGTGAGGGGCGCTCCCTCCGAGGTCAGTGTGACTGCGACCGTCGCCGGATCCACCACGAAGGTCCCGACATCGGTCGGACCGGACACCGTGACGACGCGATTCGATCTGAGCTGGAAGTCCGGCGGTAGTCCGGCAGCGAGCGGTGCGTCGCAGTCCGGATGCTCCTGCCCGAACGCGCACAGCCACGAGGCCGGGCCGGTGATCGTTGGATTGAACTCGCGACCATCCGGCAACATCTGAGTGAACGAGCCGTCGGTCGCCGTCACCTGCTGGAACACCGCGACGCCCGACGCCGGGACGCCACCACCCATCTCGACCCGACCGGTCACGGGGACGAGCGTCGGCGGGACGACGACCGCCGCCATCACCACATCGATGACCCGGCTCTCGGTGACGACGACGTCCGTGAACGTCACCGGGTCGTAGCCCGTGCGCGAGAACGTCAGGCTGTACGTCCCCTCGGGCAGATCGAGACCGTAGGCCCCGCCCGTGTCGGACTCGTCCGACACCGTCGTGACCGGATCACCACCCGTCGCAGCGACCGTGACCCCGGCAAGTGCAGCCCCCGACTCGTCCGTCACCACGCCCGACACCGACACCGCCGCCTCCACGACGCCCGCCGGCACCGCGAGGACGGTGCCGACGCACATCGCCAGCACCGTCACCGACGAGACGAACCGACGCCCCCGCCGAGTGCCCCCAGAGCGATCAACCACCGACCCGACACTGCGCACCATTCCCGAACCGTACCTGGCGCCGTCGCTCTGTTCGACCACGTGCCCTTCGATGTCCTGAAGCCCGTATCCCCCGACCGCCGATCGGAACTCCCTCGCACCATCGTCCTCGTGCGCCCGATGTCGCCGCGCCGAGCCCGCCGCTTGATCGCCAGGTCAGGGGGCCCAGCGGGCTGCGTCAATCGCCATCAGTTCGTGACCCCATCGATTCGGGTGCAGCGCTTCAGAGTCAGGCTTGTTGAACCAGTCGCCGGACAAGGCATTGATGGCGCCAGGTGAGCTGCACAAGCTCTTGCCGGCAAACAGCAGGAACCAGTTCAAGTAGCCCACGTTGATTCCTTCGGCCACGGCTCTGTTCACCGCATCGATCTGCATTCTTTGGATTCCGCCGATGACCTCTCGATTCAGGAAGAGCTGCTCGTCACCATCGATCGTCTTGATGAACGAGCGGGCGGGCCCCCACCCGGTCCGAGCAGTGAAGAAGGCTCCTCGGTTGCAGCTGACGCCGCTCGAGTTATCCGCGTTCACCATCGCGCTGGGGTACCCGGCCAGAAGTATCCTCGCCCCCGGAGTCGCTTGCCGGATCGCTCGCAAGACCTCTGTCAGGCCCGCACCAGCCGTCGCAATGTTGTCTCTCGCTCGTACGGGAACCGCCCCTTCGTGGCATTGAGTCTGCCCAGGTGCCAGGCTGCCCCACGCGCTGTTCATGAAGCACGACTTTGCGATATCGCTGAAGCCGACGTCATTGCCCGACAGCGAGATGAACACCACGTCGACCGGCTTCTTCGCGTTCATGATGCGCAGGAAGTCGAGCTGACCAGTGTCGTTCGACTGGCCAGGTACCTCGATTTGAAGCGACCCACCTGACCGCTCCTGGGCAAACTCCATGTCTCTGATACGGGCTCCGGAGCAGGCGAGATGCACAACGGCGCTTCCCCCCGAGTCGGACCCGAGATCCCGAGGCTCGAGCATCCGCCCGGTAACCCCATAGGTCTGCCGCGCTACCCGCACAGGCCAGGCAGATTCGCTGCGATGGCATGTGTTGGCCGACGAATTGCTGAACGGGGTGTAAGAACGGATCCCCTCTCCAGAGATGTACGAGTCACCGATGACGGCGACTCGAACTGCCCCATCTCCGTTGAGATCACCTCGCAGCCGGATCACGGCCTTTGTCGGAAGCGAGCGAACACTCGGACTCTGCCCAGCGTCGTTCACAGCTTCGATCTGAACTCTGAAGGTTGCGCCTTGATCTCCTGCTGTGAGCGTTCGAGTCGCGGTCGTCCCCCACGCATGATTCGTCGCCCCTTGTGCCACGCAGGCGACACCCTTGGAGTCACACTTCTGCCAGACCAGCCAGTAGTTCGTCGGCGCCCCGGACCATGATCCCGGATTTGCAGTGAGGACGCCACCGACGACCGTCGCTCCGCTGATCGTCGGAGCACGCGTGTTCGCAGGCTTCCGGCCGGGGACGGTCGTCGGTGCTGGAGTGGTCGTCGTTGGAGTCGTCGTGGTCGGCGGACTCCACGGCGCGATCGTCGCACCAGAGTTGTACGCGGGGACATCTGCGATGGATTGCGATGCATCGACGACCGCTGCGACGTTGATCAGGCCGTTCACACTGGAAGGGAGGTAGAAGTCGAACCCCGGATCGGGGGACACGTACCGCAACGGGGCCACATCGGGCCGAGCAGCCCCGAGGAGGAACGACTGCGGTATCACGACATTGTCGACAGAGACCTTGATCGTGGCCGGCTGACCGGTCGACGACCAGGCCCAGCCACGGATCCGGATGCGGCCGTCGGCCTCTCGAGCGATGCTGTCGACGATTGCAATGCCACTCCCTGCGGTCGAGCCGACGGCGATCGAGATCGGCTGTCCCGCCGATCTGGTCATCTCCGTCCCGGTCGGGAGGTGGTGCAGGGTGAAGCCCTCGCTGTACAACCCTCGAGGCACCGACGTCTGCGGAGACACGGGGAAACGGAAGGTCGCCACGCCGCCGGACACGATCACTGATTCGTCTGGCGTGCCCACCCGCGACGACGACACCCACTGTGCTGTTGCGAAGCCGCTCCCGCGATCGATCGGACCAGCGGTGCGCAGTTCGACGTCCGTTCGACGCCACGGCAGCGCCCCCGTGTTGGTGACCTTGACCGTCACCCACGCAGTCACGCCGAGCGGCAAGGGGTTCGACGCCAGACTCGCCGGCATGGTCCCTGCCTGATCCCACGAGGTCGCCACCGAGTCGACCCGGAAGCTGTTGCCCAACGGCGCAGGACGCACCACCACCGTCTCGGCGTACCCATCGCCGTTGACGTCGCCGAAGACCGGCGTGTCGCCCGGGTTGCCGAAGCGCACGGCACTCTGCGTCTGCCACGGCGTGCCGCCACCGATGAAGAACTCCTGCGTGCCCGCCCGGTAGAGCGCCGGATAGATCGAACCAGCGCCGTGCCACTTCGCGCTCAGCGGAATGTCACCAGCGTTCCCCCATGCCGGTGAGACGATCTTCGCACCGCCGGCAGCGGTGCGACCCAGGTACCACACACGGCTCGAGGGACGGAGCAGACCTGGCTCCGACGTACGACCGTCGATCCAGGTCCCCATCACCGGCAGGTCACCCGGGCTACCGAAGAGGAACCTGGTGATTTCGACACCCGTCTGGCTGCCGTAGATGAACTGTTGGGTCGACGACCGGTAAATCACCAGGTTGGCACGACCATCGGCGTCGATGTCCCCGAGCAACGGCGAGTCGCCCGGTCCGCCGAAGACGGCAGACCGTGTCGCATTGCCCGCAGCGTCGGGACCCCAGTACCACGTGCCGGTCGACGGACGGAAGACCACCGGGTCCTCGCGACCGTCGCCGTCCATGTCGGCGTAGAGCGGCACGTCGCCGAGGTTCCCGAAGAAGAACGGCTGATCGCCGGGCAAGCTCGTGAACCAGGCCAATCCGTGCGGCACTGTTGCGCCGGGAACGGCCGAGGGCGTCGGGACGTTGGCCGAGACGGAACTCGTCACTGCCAGCACCGACGACCCGACTGCGACGGCGAGCAGCCCTGCCAGGAAACGACGGGTCTGGCGTCCGGAGGTCGTGGGCCGACGGCGCCCGCGAGCCGAATCTCTGCTGTCAACCTTCTCCACAGCGGTCCCCTCGTTCCATCGTCGGCCTGCCTCTGCGCCGAATCCTCGAAGCGGATTCGGCGCAGAGCGTGTCGTGCCGACACCCCGACACGCAGCCGAGTGTTCGCGATCCGTGAGCACGGGTCAACGCTGCCGCAGGCATGCCCAGGAGGACATGTACCAACCGGCGAATCGCCCCGAAGGAACGTGTCCCCAAGACGTCCCGTCAATCTCACGGCAGAGCAGCGTCACTCCCCGGGCACGTTTCATCGCCTCCGGCCGGGAGACATCAGCACCGTCACGGACGAGACGAATGGAGGCCCCACCGAGCGACCCAGAGTGATCGACCACCGACCCGACACTGCGGCACCATTCCCGCATCCCCCGCCGTCGCTCTGTTCGACAACGTGTCCCGAGATCCGAGCGTCGACAGAGACGCTTCAGGGCCAACGACCGATGGTCTCCCTCCTGATGATTGCGTCGCGGCAAGCGGCGAAGTTGAAGCTCCCATTCGAGTCCGGATAGCACTCAGGCGGCGTCTGGTCGCTCAGGCTCACGAACGGAACCTCGGGACTCGACGTGAAGAGGTCGAGAAGCACTTTCAGGGCATCTCCCTGATCTACCTTCCAGACGAGGTTCCCGGTGGTGAGGCTCAGCCCCCCGGGTGCGATCAGCCAGCCGAGATTGTAATCGACGGCGAATACGTCGACCACGTCACAGACCCCGGTGAGAGCTTTTGCCGCTCCAGCCGGAACGACATCTGCCAGACGCAGTAGTGGTTCCAAGAGCGCACAGCTGAACTTCTCCGTTGCAGTCGCCATGTGATGCACGACCTTGCGGCCCCAGCGGTCAAGGGAACTGGTCGAAGTCGGCCCGGCGTATTCCCAACTCTCGTGCAGGAGCAGGCTGCCCACACCGACACTCTTCGGCTGGGAGCTCAAGACGACGTCCCCACCTCCTTGCGGCAGGTAGGTGTTCGACACGGCGTCATAACAGAGCCGCATGCTGACGAACCCGCTCGAGAGCCGGCCGACTTCGACGTTCCCGATCAATCGGGACTGCGAGGCCATGTCCGGCTTCATGTCCCAGCAGTTGTTCTCCGTCGAGGCGATGATCTTGCTGAATCGAGTCGTGGTCACGAATCCTGCGACGTTGGAGGCGGTGACCGTCACCCGAATGCGAGCGCCAGTGTCACCGTAGGTCGGCACGTAGCTGCTGTTGGAAGCGCCCGGAATCTGATCACAGATGTTGTTGTCCGTGCGATGACAGCGATACCAGGCATACGACTTGGTGATCCCCACGCCTGCGTACACGCCGCTGGAGGTACTCAGCGGCTCCCCGGGCCGCGAGGTCCCGATCAAGGTCGGCGCGGTCACCACGGTCGGCTTCACCGGCCGAGGAGCGATGATGCTCGAAGCTGCAGATCGAGCAGCCACCCCGGAGCCGATCGAGTTGACGGCGACCGCCTGCACCCGGAGGGTCTTGCCGAGATCGGCCGATGTGAGCATCCGAGATGCAACTGCGCCCCACTGGTAGTTCGTCGACGTGCCGACGGTGCTGCACGCATTGCCAGCTGAGTCGCACCTCAGCCACACCAACCAGAAGTTCGACGGCGACCCCGACCACGAACCCGACGTCGCCGTCAGGAGGCTGCCAACCACCGGCGACCCACCGATCGACGGCGCCAACGTCAACACCGGCACACCCGAACCGATCACCGACGTCGCACCCGAACGCGCTGCGACACCCGACCCGGATGCGTTCACCGCCACGACCTGCACACGGAACGTCTTGCCGACGTCCGCTGAAGTCATGGTTCGAGTCACCGTGGTGCCCCACTGGTAGTTCGTCGACGTGCCGACGGTGCTGCACGCGTTGCCGGCCGCGTCGCACCTCAGCCACACCAACCAGAAGTTCGACGGCGACCCGGACCACCACCCCGACGTCGCCGTCAACACACCACCAACCACCGGCGATCCACCAATCGACGGCGCCGCCGTCAGCACGGGAACGCCCGAACCGATCACCGACGTCGCACCCGACACTGCAGCCACGCCAGAGCCAGATCCGTTGACCGCCACGACCTGCACCCGGAAGGTCTTCCCAGCATCATCGGCCGTCAAGTTCCGCGACACCGTCGATCCCCACGGGTAGTTCTGACCGGCGCCCACGGACACACACCCGGCACCCGCCGCATCACAGCGCTGCCACACCAACCAGAAGTTCGACGGGGACGCCGACCACGACC
>WBZM01001663.1_pt1 | contig 21095 bp, 19 predicted proteins | sample 5204271 | NCBI WGS metagenome assembly WBZM01 (sample SAMN12344346, study PRJNA552823) | activated sludge metagenome | biome: Activated sludge suspended growth; feature: Nitrification reactor; material: Wastewater; isolation source: activated sludge from nitrification reactor of wastewater...
GAACTACAGCAAGTCGCTGGTCGAGGGCTTCACCTTCCTCACCCTGGTGGTGACGGCAGCCACGCTGCCGCTGTATTTCTTCTGTGCCATCGCGCTTGCGGTCTACTGCCGCAAGGCCGGCCTGACGGCCTCGCGCAACCTCACGCTGATGGGCGTGATCGGCACGGTGTATTCGGTGTTCGCCTTCGTCGGCATCGGCCGCGAACCCTTCCTGTGGTCGCTGGTGCTGGCCGCGGTGGGACTGCCCCTGTACCTGTGGATGCGTCGGCCGCGCAGGGCCGCCGCGTGAGGGACGCCGGGCAGTCGACGGGCTCGCGCCGGCGTGCCGGGACGCTGGTCGCGCTGGCCGCCGCGCTGCTGGCCGGCCCGGCCCCGGCCCAGGTGCCTGCAGCCGCGGCGGCGGACGCGGCGCCGACCGCGGCCACCTCGCAGAGCGCCCGCGACATCCTCGCGCTGGCCCGTCCGGCGGTGATCCAGATCAAGGGCTTCTTCGGCGAGAACACCTCGCAGGCGTTCCACGGCACGGGCTTCGCCGTCGCCGACGGCGGGGTCTTCCTGACCAACTACCACGTCGTCGCCGAGCAGGTGCAGTACCCGGACAAGTACCGCCTCGAGTACCGGACGGCCGACGGCGCGACCGGCAAGGTCGCCGTGCTGGCCATCGACGTGCGACACGATCTCGCCGTCGTCCGCGCGACCGGACTCTCGCCGCCGCCGCTGCGGATGCAGGCGACGGTGCCGATGAAGGGCGAGCGCGCCTACTCGATCGGCTTCCCGCTGGACGTCGGCCTCACGATCACGGAAGGCGTGTCGAACGGCAAGGTCGAGGACGCGTTCGACGCACGCATCCATTACTCGGGCGCGATCAACGCCGGCATGTCGGGCGGTCCGGCCCTGAACGGCGCGGGCGACGTGATCGGCATCAACGTCTCCGGCTACCGATTCGAACAGCTGGTGAGCTTCCTGGTCCCGGCGGCCCACGGCCAGGCCCTGCTGGCGCGTGCGCTCGACCCGCGGAACCGCACCCACGATTTCCGCGAGGACGCGAAAGCGCAGCTGCACGCGCACGCCGCGGGCCTGCTGGCCGCGCTCGACGGAGCGATGGCCACGCAGTCCGTCGCCGGCTACCGCCTGCCCGAGAAGATCGCGCCGTTCGTCGACTGCAGCGCGTCCGGTGATCCCGCGCCCGGGCAGCCCGTGCAGATGGAGGAGATCGACTGCTCCGCGAAGGCAGGCCTGTACCTCCAGCAGGGGCTCTACAGCGGCGACGTGCGTTATTCGCATTACGTGCTGACGACGGACCGGCTCGACGCCTGGCGCTTCGCCGTGAAGCTCACGGGCCAGACCTCCGCGACCGGGGCCTTCGGCTCGCGTCGCCACGTGGGACCCTACGCCTGCCGCAACCGCGTGGTCGCGCTGAAGGGCTTCGACGCCGCCGTCATGATCTGCACGCGCAGCTACCGCCGCGTGGGCGATCTGTACGACTTCACCGTCCGCGTCAGCAGCCTGAACGGCGACACCCGGGGCTTCGCCAGTCACCTCGACATGTACGGCCTCGAGTTCCAGCCCGGCATGCGGTTCATCCGGCGCTACCTCGAGGCCATGGAGTGGAAGCCGTGAGCGACGAGCGGACGGCCGGCGCACTGGTCGAAGGGCTCGACGGTCACGGACGCGTGCTGTGGCGCGAGCGACTGGGCCTCGCCGGCGGCCGCAGGCGGTTCACCGTCGGCCGGGCGGTGGACGCCGACGTCACGCTCGACGATCCGCACGTCGCGGCACTGCACGCGGCCGTCGAACTCGGCGACGACGGTCGATGGCGGGTCTCCGACCTCGGCAGCGCCAACGGCCTCGTCGTGGCGGGCCGGCGCCACCACGGTGCGGCGGACCTCGAGCTCGACGGCGGCCTGCTGCAGGTCGGTCGCACGCGGCTGCGGCTGCGCAGCTCGCACGATCCGCTGGCGCCGGAGCGGCCCGATCGCGACGGCGCGGTCGCCGCGCTGCGCGACCCCGCCTGGATCGTGGGCTTCGGGGCCGTGGCCGGCGCGCTGCAGCTGGCCTATTCGAGCTGGCTCGGCGCGCCCCGCGACCTGACGTCGGCGCTGGTGTCGGCCCTGATCGCGGGCGGCCTGGTCGTCGGCGTGTGGGTGACCTTCTGGGCGCTGCTGTCGCGAATGATCCTCGGCGAGTGGCGCTGGCTGCGCCACGCAGCGATCTTCCTCGGCGTCGCGGTCGTGTCGCAGGCGCTCGAGGGCCTGCTCGGCGTGGCGTCCTTCGCGCTGGCCCTGCCCGAGTGGCCGGCGGGCGCCGTCTGGGGCGGCGGGCTCGCGGTCGCCTGCGCGCTCTACCTGCACCTGAGCAACGCGTCCCACATCTCCACCCGCCGTGCCGTGATCGTCGCCTGTCTCGTGCCGGCACTGTCGGTGGGCGTCGGCTACTGGGTGCAGGACCGTACGCAGGCCCGCAACGTGAATTACATCCGCTCCGCGCTGCGCATCTATCCGCCGGCCCTGCGCCTCAGGGACGCCCGCACGATCGACAGTCTGTTCGAGGACTCGCAGTCGCTGCGTGCCGAGGCCGACGAGCGCCGCGACGCGACCGAGAAGTACGTCGACGACGGCGACGAGTATGGCGACGCGGAGTGAGGGCCCGGGCCGCGGAAGCGGGCGCGCCCTCGAACTGCGCGTGCCGCCCCTGCTGCTGGCGGCGCTCACGGCGCTGGCGATGGCCGGGCTCGCATTCGCACTCCCGGAGCTGCGCGTGGCCCTGCCCGCGCGCCGGTGGGTGGCCGGCCTCCTGCTCGCGCTGGGCGCGTCGACCGCGTTCGCGGGCGTGCTCGCGTTCCGTCGGCACCGCACGACGGTCAACCCGCTCGCGCCCGGGACCTCGTCGGCGCTCGTCGCAACCGGCCTCTACCGCCTGAGCCGCAACCCGATGTACCTCGGGATGCTGCTCGTGCTGGCGGGCTGGGGCGCCTGGCTCGCGAACGGTGCGGCCGCGTGCCTGCTGCCCGCGTTCGTCGCGTACATGAATCGCTTCCAGATCGCGCCCGAGGAGCGCGCGCTGCGCGCGAAATTCGGCGACGCGTTCGCGGCCTACGCGGCGTCCACACGGAGGTGGCTGTAGATGCGGCGACGCTGCGCGTGGCTCGTGCCGGGTGCGCTGGCCTCGCTACCCGCCCACGCCACCGGCTCGGAGTTGGCGGGACTCGCTCTGGCCTTGCCGCTGCTGCTGGCGCTGGCCGTCGTCGGTCTCGGCGCCTTCGCGTGGATTGCCCATCGACTGCTGCCGGCGGGCTGGCCGAGACGCAGGCGCTGGATGGTGGCGGCGTTGATCGCACCGCTGGCGCTGATGGTCCTGGTCGCGGCGATGACCGGACTGAACCTGCTGGAAATGCTGATCGCGCGGGCGACGGTCTAGCGCCGCACCGCACGCTCAGCCGTCAGTTCGACGGGCCCTTCAGGATCTGCCTTGCCGCATTGCGCCCGGCCGCGCCGCTGATGCCGCCGCCGCCGTGGATGCCGCTGCCGCACAGGAACAGTCCGTCGACCGGCGTGCGGCCGGTCGCGTAGCCGGGCAACGGGCGCATGAACATCAGCTGGTCGAGGATCAGCTGGCCGTGGTTCAGGTCGCCCTCGGTGAGGCCGAACTGCTGTTCGAGGTCGAGCGGCGTGAGCGTGCTGACCTGCTGCACCGAGGTGCGGAAGGTGGGATACCGCGCGGCCAGGGTCTCGACCGCGATGCGCTCGACCGTGGCGCGCGCCGTGCCCCAGTCGCCGTGGCGCAGCTGGTAGGGCGCGAACTGGAAGTGGATCGACACGGTCTTGCCTGCCGTCGTCACTTCGAGATACGGCTGCTGCGAGATCTCGCCGTACTTCGAGGCGTCGTAGGCGCGTTCGAGGTATTTCAGCGTCGGGGCGACGACGACCGTGCCGTCGGGCAGGCCGTGCGCGCCGTCCGTCGTCACCTGCACTTTCGCGACGGAACCGCGCATGCGGATCGACGACGCATTCCAGACGAATTCCGGCGGCAGTTCCTCGGGGCCGACGAGGCCGAGCAGGGTTCGGCGCGGATCGGCCGCGGACACCACCACGCCCGCGCGAATCTCTTCGCCGCTCGCGAGCCGCACGCCCACGGCGCGCATCTTTTCGACGAGCACGCGCTCGACGGGCGTCGACGTGCGGAGCTGCGCGCCGGCGGACTTGGCGGCTGCCACCAGTGCCGTGGCCAGCACCTGCGGATCGGCGCCCGTGCGGTGGCCGAGGCCGCCGCGATTGAGCCAGTGGTGGATCAGCACGAAACCCGTGCCGGCCGACATCGACCCGAGCGTCACGCCGTGGATGCCGAGCGCGCCGACGGCGGCCCGCACCTGCTCGTGCTCGAACCACTCCTCGGTGAACTCGATGGCCGTCATCGACAGGCCGCGGATCACGCGGAACAGGTCCTGCTTGCCGAGGCCGCGCAGCTTCCAGGCCAGCGAGGCGAGCGGCAGTCCGTCGCTGCGCCAGTCGACGTTCGGCAGGCGCGGCATCGGCGTGCGGTAGGCGGCGTCGAGGAAGGCGGCGGCCTTGTCCATGAACGCGACGAACTTCGGCCAGGCCTCGGCGTCCTTCGCCGACAGCGCGCGGACCGACTGCAGCGTGGCGTCGTCGTTCGGCGCGCTGCTGAGGTGCAGCGTGCCGCCGTCCGGCAACAATGAGACATACGGAGCCGGACTGCCGGCCGCGGGCACGGCCACGCCGAGTTCGCGAGCGATGTCGGGCCGCAACTGCGCGGACGCGTGCAGTGCCTGCGGTCCCGAAGGTACGAGCTGGCCGCCCGCGATGTCGCGTTGCTCGAGCACGAGCACCGACTTGCCCGCCCTGGCGAGGTAACTGGCCGCCACGAGTCCGTTGTGGCCGGCGCCGATGATCAGGATGTCCACGTTCGCCATGGCGCCTACTTCCAGTCCTTCAGGGCTTCGGTCGCGGCCATCTTGCCGGCCGCGCCCATCACGCCGCCGCCCGGGTGCGCGCCGGCGGCACCGAAGTAGTAGCCGGGCAGGGGCGTGCGGAAGTCGGCCCATTGCGGGGCCGGGCGCAGGAAGAACAGCTGGTGCAGCAGCAGTTCGCCGTGGAAGATGTTGCCGCCGGTGATGCCGGCGATGCGCTCGATGTCTTTCGGCGTGATGACCTGCTTGCCGACGATGGCGCGGCGGATGTTCGGTGCGTAGCGCTCGATGGTCGAGATCACCGTCTCGCCGAACGCCTCGCGCTTGGCGTCGTCCCAGCCGCCCTCGATGTCGTACGGCGCGTACTGCACGAAGCACGACATCACGTGGTGGCCCTTGGGCGCCATGTCGCGGTCGATCATCGAGGGGATGATCATGTCGATGTACGGGTTCTTCGAGAACTGGCCGTACTTCGCCTCGTCGTAGGCGCGCTCGATGTACTCGACGCTCGGGCTGATCGAGATGGCGCCGCGATGCAGCGGGCCTTCACCCGGCAGGCAGGTGAAGTCCGGCAGCTCGGAGAGCGCGATGTTCACCTTGCCCGAGGAGCCGCGCACGCGGAAGTTGCGGATCGCCTGCACGAATTCGTCGGGGAAATGCTGCGGCTCGACGAACTGCAGGAAGCTGCGCTTCGGATCGGCGGCGGCGAGCACGACCTTGGCCTGCAGTTCGTCACCGTTCTCGAGTGCGACTCCCGCCGCGCGGCCGCCGCGCACGATGACCTTCTGCACCGGTGCGTTGACGCGAATTTCCACGCCCAACGCACGCGCCGAGCTGGCGATGGCGGCACTGACGCCGCCCGTGCCGTTCTTGGCGAAGCCCCAGGCGCGGAACGCGCCGTCGATCTCGCCCATGTAGTGGTGCAGCAGCACATACGCGGTGCCCGGCGAACGCGGACCGAGGAAGGTGCCGATGATGCCGCTCGCCACCTTGGTGCCCTTGAGCGGATCGAACTGGAACCACTCGTCGAGCAGGTCGGCCGACGACTGCGTCACCAGCTTGGCGATGCGGTTGATCTCGCGCTCCGTGAGGCTCATACCGTACTGGCCGAGCTTCAGCAGGCCGCGCAGGTCGCGCCAGCTCATCGACGAGGGATCGGGCGGGACGAGACCGATGATCGGCTTGATCGCCTTGGCGGCGCGCGCCATGACGCGCGAGTACTCGTCGTAGGCCTCGGCGTCGACCGGCGAATGGCGGTAGATCTCGCGGCGGGTGAGGTCGTGGTCGTCCCAGCCGGCGAGATAGTCCCCGTTGTCCATCGGCGTGACCGTCGAGGGCAGCGGCAGGATCTTGAGGCCGTGCTTCGGCAGTTCGAGGTCGCGGATGATCTCCGGCCGCAGCAGGCTCACCACGTAGGAGAACTCGGTGAAGCGGTAGCCCGGGAAGATCTCCTCGGTGATCGAGGCGCCGCCGACGACCTCGCGCCGCTCGAGCACCACGACCTTCTTGCCCGCGCGCGCGAGATAGGCGGCGGCGACGAGGCCGTTGTGGCCCGCGCCGATGACGATCGCGTCGTAGCTGTTGCTGCCCATCACTTGCGCTTCCACTCGGGCTCGTAGAACGGCAGCTTGACCACCGTGCCCGGCGCCTGGCGCCGGTGATGTTCGACGGTCACCTCGATGGTGAGTCGCGTGCCGGGCTCGAAGTACGGGCGCTGCAGGTGCGCGAGCGCGATGTACTTCTTCAGCACCGGCGACCACGTGCTGGTCGAGGCGTAACCGACCTGCACGCCGTCCTTCATCATCGGCAGGCTGCCGCGTACGGCGGAGCCGGGGATCTGCGGCGGCAGGCCCACCTTGCCGTACAGCGCCTCGAGACCGACCCAGTCGACCTCGAAGCCGACCATCTGCCACGCCGAACCCTCGCGGCGCTCCTTCTCGAGCGCCTTGCGGCCGACGAAGTAGCCTTCCTTGTCGAGGTTGATGGCCCAGCCGAGGCCGAGTTCGTAGGGCGTCGACTTCTGGCCCTGGATCCATGCGTGGTTCGCGGCGGTGTAGTCGACGTCCAGCATGAAGAGGCCCGCTTCGACGCGCGCCATGTCCATCGCGAGGATGCCGCACGGGACGATGCCGTAGTCGTGGCCCGCCACCATCAGCGCGTCCCACACCGCGATGGCCTGCGAGGCCTCCATCCAGATCTCGAAGCCGAGGTCGCCGGTGTAACCCGTGCGCGAGATCGTGACCGGCACGCCCGCGAGCGTGTTGGCCGTCATGCGGAAGTACTTGAGGCCGTCGAGCGACTGCGTGCAGCAGGCGTTCAACACGGCGCGCGATTTCGGGCCCTGCAGCGAAAGCGCCGCCATCTGCTCGGTCTGCTCGGTGATCGTCACCTGCAGGCCGATGGCGTTCATCGCCAGCCAGCGCAGGCTCGGCTCGGCCGAGGTGAGCCGGAACGTCTGCGGGCCGAGGCGGGTGATGGTGCCGTCGTCGAGCATGCGGCCGTCGTCGTCGCACCAGCCGGTGTAGACCACCTGTCCGACCTGCATCTTGTGGATGTCGCGCGGGGTCAGGCGGTGCAGGAGCCTGGCGGCATCCGGGCCCTCGATGAGGTATTTCATCAGGGGCGAGATGTCGATAAGGGCCGCCGCGTCGCGGATGGCCCAGTACTCGCGGTCGAGGCCGAGGTCGTAGGAGCCGACGGCGATGCAGCCGGCCCAGCGCCGCCAGTTCTGGGGCAGGCACAGCGCGGCGGTCCGCGCGTGCAGCGGGGTGCGCTTCAGCTGGTAGAGCGAGTCTGGGTGTTCGGCCACGGCATGTTCCTGCCCCGGGAGGCCCGGTAGTGTGCCGTACCGGGGCGGGTCCGCACCAGCTTGACTCCGCCCGGAAAGACGGAGGATTCCCGGCGCCTCAGCGCCGGTCGCGGATGTCGATGAAGGTCAGGAACTCGCTGCGGGTGCGGGCATCCGTGCGGAACGTGCCCAGCATCTTGGAGGTGATCATGCTGACCCCGCGCTTGTGCACGCCGCGGGTGGTCATGCACTCGTGGGCTGCCTCGATCACGACGCCCACCCCGCGGGGCTGCAGCACCTCGTCGATGCAGCGGGCGATCTCGGCCGTCATCTTCTCCTGCACCTGGAAGCGGCGCGCGAATACGTCCACCACGCGGGCCAGCTTGCTGATGCCGACGACCTTGCCGGTGGGCAGGTAACCGACGTGGGCGCGGCCGATGATCGGCGCCATGTGGTGCTCGCAGTGCGACTCGAACTCGATGTCGCGCAGCACGATCATCTCGTCGTAGCCGGCCATCTCCTCGAAGGTGCGGCGCAGGTATGCCTTCGGGTCGACGGCGTAGCCCGAGAACCAGTCCCGGTAGGCTTCGACGACGCGCTTGGGCGTGTCGAGCAGGCCCTCGCGCTTCGGGTCCTCGCCGGCCCAGCGCAGCAGGGTCCGGACGGCTTCCTCGGCGTCGTTCTTCGATACGGCGGGGCGCTTGGTGCGGGCCATGGGCGGGTCCTCGGTAGGGGGCGCGGGCACCGACTGTTCGTCGCCCGCGGCCGTTTGGATCCGGCGCCGGGGCGCCGGGCCGTCAGCGTACCGGCCGTCCGTGGCGCCAGTAGACGAGCAGGGCGTATCCGGCCGCCATGCCGCCCAGGTGCGCGAAATGGGCCACGCCGGCCTGCGTGCCGGTGACGCCGAGGTAGAGTTCGAGCAGGCCGTAGAGCGTCACGAACAGCCACGCCGGCATCGGGATGGGCGGAAACAGCAGCATGATGCGCCGCCGGGGCCAGGCGATGCCGAAGGCGAGCAGCAGGCCGAAGACGCCGCCGGATGCGCCGACGGTCGGCACGGGCGGCTGGCCCATCGCGGCCATGACGCCGAGCTGGGCCAGGGCGGCGCCGATCACGCAGACGAGGTAATAGACGAGGTAGTGCCGGGCCCCGAGCAGGCGCTCGATCTCGGTGCCGAACATGTACAGCGCCAGCATGTTGAAGAACAGGTGCTGCGGCGTGCCGTGCAGGAAGCCGTAGGTCAGCAGTTGCCAGGGCTCGAACGGCGGCGCGCCGAGGTAGCGCCCGATGTCGAGCGGCCACAGCGCGAACGGGCCGATGAGCAGGTCGCCCGTCAGCAGCTGGACGACGAAGATGCCGACGTTGGCGATCAGCAGGGTGCGGGTGACGGGGGCGAACTGGAGCGACACGCGATCATCCTAGCCGAATCGAGCGGTCTCTACCCAATCGCCCCGCAGTCAGGTTTACTTGCGTCATGGGCTCTCCTGCGACGGCATGATCCGACACCCCCGACTCGCCTGCGGCGTGCTCGCGCTCCTGCTGTCGCTCCTCGCGGGGCCGGCTGCGGCGGCGCGCAGCCTGGGCCGGCTCGTCTTCCAGCCCTGCACGCTCGCGGCGCCCGGACTGCCGCAGACGGTCGCGGCCCAGTGCACTTCGCTCGAGGTGCCCGAGGACCGGACGCGGCCGACCGGCCGGCGCATCCGGCTCGCCATCGCCTGGGTGCCGAGCGAGGCGAAGCAGGTCCAGCCCGACCCGGTGGTGATGATCGCAGGCGGTCCGGGCCAGTCGGCGCTCGAAGGCTATCCGACCGTATCGGGCGCGTTCGGCGAGATCCTGCGTCATCGCGACGTGATCCTCGTCGACCAGCGCGGCACGGGCGGCTCGAACCTGCTCGCCTGCCCGGAGCTGACCGACGAGGAGGCGCAGACGGTGGCCGCCGATCCGGCCGCCACGGCCGCGCTGGTGCGGCGCTGCCTCGCGGGCCTGCAGGCCGACCCGCGCTTCTACACCACGACGGAGGCCATCGCGGATTTCGAGGCGGTGCGCACGGCGCTCGGCGTGAGCCAGTGGAATCTCGCCGGCATCTCCTATGGCACGCGCGTGGCGCTCGAGTACCTGCGTCGCCACCCGCAGGCCATCCGCAGCGTCGTGCTCGACGGCGTCGTGCCGCCCGAACTCGTGCTCGGTGCGGACCACGCGCGCAACCTCGAGCAGTCGCTCGACGCCCAGTTCGCCCGGTGCGGCGCCGAGCCGGCCTGTGCCGCGCGCTACGGCAGCGATCCGCGCCGGCTGCTCCACGACCTGCGGCTGCGGCTGCGGGCCGCGCCGCAGAGTGTCGTCTACCGCGACCCGCTCACCGACGCGCCGCGCGAGGGGACGCTCACGGCCGACACGGTCGCGGCGCTGGCGCGGCTGTTCGCCTACGCGCCCCAGACGTTCGCGCTGCTGCCGTACACGCTCGCCGAAGCGGGCGCCGGGCGGCCGCAGGCGCTGCTCGCGCAGGCCTCGATGCTCGACACGCTGGTCGGCGAGCGCATGGCCGGGGGCATGGCGCTGTCGGTGACCTGCACCGAGGATGCGCCTCTGCTCAGGCCGGATCCGGCCGATCGCGACACCGTGATGGGCGCCGCCTTCGTCGACGTGCTGCTCGCCCAGTGCGCCGAGTGGCCGAAGGGCCGCGTGCCGCCGGATTTTCACCGGCCGGTGGCGAGCGATCGCCCGGTGCTGCTGATGTCGGGGGAGTTCGACCCGGTGACGCCGCCGCGCTACGGCGAGCAGGTGCTGCGGACCCTGCCGAACGGCCGGCACTTCGTGCTGACCGGCCAGGGCCACAACGTGATGGGCGCGGGCTGCATGCCGCGGCTGATGGCGCAGTTCGTCGCGCGGGCCGATGCCCGTGACCTCGACGCGAAGTGCCTGGCCCAGCTGATCCGCACGCCGGTGTTCACCGGCTCGCAGGGGTGGGAACCGTGATCGAGGCCCAGGGCCTGCGCAAGACCTTCCGCTCGCGCAAGGGCGAGGTGCGCGCCGTCGACGACGTGAGCTTCCGCGCGCTCGACGGCCAGATCACCGGGTTGCTCGGGCCGAACGGCGCCGGCAAGACCACCGCGCTGCGCATGCTCTACACGCTGATGCGCCCGGGGCAGGGCGCCGTGCGCATCGACGGCTTCGACCCGGCCACCGACCCGGCGGCCGTGCGTGCGCGGATCGGCGTGCTGCCGGATGCGCGCGGCGTCTACAAGCGCCTGACCGCGCGCGAGAACATCGCGTACTTCGGGCAGTTGCAGGGCCTCGCGCCCGGCGTGATCGCCGAACGCACGGCCCGGCTCGTCGAGGCGCTCGACATGGGCGACTTCATCGACCGCCGCACGGAGGGTTTCTCGCAGGGCCAGCGGACCAAGACCGCGATCGCCCGTGCGCTGGTGCACGACCCGCGCAACGTGCTGCTCGACGAGCCCACCAACGGCCTGGACGTGATGACGACGCGCTCGCTGCGACACTTCCTGCTCGCCCTGAAGGCCGAGGGGCGCTGCGTGCTGCTGTCGAGCCACATCATGCAGGAGGTGGCGCAGCTCTGCGACCGCATCGTGGTGATCGCGCACGGGCGCGTGGTGGCGGACGGGACGCCGGACGAGATCCGCGCGCAGACTGGGCTCGCCAACCTCGAGGACGCCTTCGTCAAGGTGATCGGCACGGACGAGGGGCTGTTCGCATGAGCGCGTGGTGGGTCGTGTTCCGCAAGGAACTCCTCGATGCCTTCCGCGACCGGCGCATGGTGCTGGTGTCGCTGGTGGTGATGCCGCTGGCGGTGCCGCTCGTGCTGGCCGGCATGAGCGCGTTCGGCACCTCGAAGCAGATCGAGAAGCTGGAGTCGACGCTGGAGCTGCCCGTGATCGGCGCCGGGCGCGCGCCGAACCTGATGGCCTGGCTCGGCTCGCACAACGTCGAGATCGTGGCGCCGCCGGCCGACCCGGACGCCGCCGTCCGCCGCCAGGACGTGGACGTGGTGCTGCGCATCTCGGAAGGCTACGCCGACGACTGGCGGGCCGGCCGGCCGGCACGCGTCGAGCTGATCTTCGACAGTTCGCGGCCGATCCAGACCGGTGCGACGGTCGGTCGCGTGAGGGGCCTGCTCGAGGGCTACGACCGGCAGGTCGGCTCCCTGCGCCTGCTGGCCCGCGGGCTGCACCCGGCCGTGTCGACGCCGCTGCAGATCGCCACGCGCGACGTCGCGACGCCCGAGGCGCGCTTCGACCTCGCGCAGCAGCTCCTGCCGTACCTGCTCCTGCTGCTGGCGTTCATCGGCGGAATGCAGCTCGCGATCGACGCGACGGCGGGCGAGCGCGAGCGGCAGTCCCTGGAGCCGCTGCTGACGACGCCCGCCTCGCGCGAGGCGATCATCAGCGGCAAGATCCTGGCGACCGCCGCGTTCACCCTGGTGTCCATCGCGACGACGCTCGCCGCCTACCGGCTGGCGTTCTCGCTGCTGCCGACGGAGCGCGTCGACCTCTCGCTCGACCTGCCGTTCGGCTCGCTGGCGCGCCTGTTCCTGGTGATCCTGCCGGTCGTCATGCTCGGCGCGACCGTGCTCACCGCGCTCGCGGCGTTCGCGCGCAGCCACCGCGAGGCGCAGGGCTACCTTCCGCTGCTGATCTTCCTGCCGATGGTGCCGACGCTGTTCCTGATGGTCGCGCCCGTGCGCACGCAGCTGTGGATGCTGGCCGTGCCGTTCCTGAGCCAGAACCAGCTGATCTTGCGCGTGCTGCGCTCGGAATCGATCAGCGCGCTCGACTGGGCCGTGAGCCTCGGCTCGTCGCTGCTGCTCGCCGGCATCGCCTGGTACGTCGCCGCGCGCCTGTATCACCGCGAAGAACTCGCCACCAGCAGCTGAGAGCAGGGAAAAATAGGGGACACTCACTATTTTCCCAGACGGGAAAATAGTGAGTGTCCCCTATTTTTCCCCTATTTTTCCCAGTGCTCGAGCATGCGGGAGGCCCACTCGGCGCAGGCCTTGGCGGAGGGGTGGAAGCCGTCGCGCGCGAGCGTCTCGTGCGTGACGGCGGCCTGAGGCGCGTAGCACCGCACGCCCGGGTGCTCCGCCGCGATCCCGGCGGCCAGGGCCTGCATCTGCTGCGTGCGGTGCGTGAGCACGCTCTTCAGCGGCCACGGCAACGAGGGGAAGTGCTCGAAATGCGGCATGCCGGCGTAGAGGATGGCCGCGTCGGGTGCCTTGGCGCGCAGCGCCTGCACGATCGCCCGCAGGTTCGCGGCGAAGTGGGTCGCGCGCACGCCCCGGATGGCGTCGTTCACGCCGGCGGACACGAGGTAGACGTCGGCCGCGGGCGCGTGCGGCACGATGCGGTGCAGGATCACGGCGGAGGTGGCGCCGTTCAGCCCGAACGCCCGCCAGTCGACCGGCAGTCCGGACCGCTCGTGCCAGACCCGCGCGAAGTTCCCGGTCAGCGCCTCGCGCTGGTGGCCGACACCCGTGCCGGCGATGATCGAGTCGCCCACGCCGACGACGAAGCGGGCCGCGCCCTCGGCGAGCCCGATGCGGCCGCGCTTGCCCCTCGCGGGCGGGAGTTCCGGCGTGCGCGCCTTGACCCAGAGCCCCTGGGCGACGGCGAGCGGGACGAGAAGGCGGGTCTGCATGGGCGGCCGCTCTGCTGCGCAACCTGCGCCCGGACCGCTTCGGCGCGGTCCGTCGCTCCGATTCACGGCCGACTCACCAGGCGATGCCGTAGTCCTCGCCGTGGTTGCTCGAGCCGCCCCACAGCGTGCCATGCGCGGCGTCGAGCAGGATCGCGTTGATCGGTCCCGACGAGCGCGTCTCGAACTCCGGCTGGTAGCCGCGCTGCATCAGTTCGCGCACCACCCACTGCGGCATCGCCGAATTGAGCACGATGCGGCCCGGCTGCGCCTCGTGCGCGCCGAACGAACTCTTCATCTGGTAGCTGTTGAAGTTGGGCGCCTCGCTCGCTTCCTGCGGCGTCATGCCGAACTCGACCACGTTCAGGAAGAACTGCAGCAGGTTCTGGTCCTGCGTGTCGCCGCCCTGGACCGCGAAGGCGAGCCAGGGCTTGCCGTCGCGCAGCGCGAGGCTCGGCGTCAGCGTCACGCGCGGCCGCTTGCCCGGCGCGATCACGTTGAACGGGTTCTCGGCCGGGTCGAGCACGAACGACTGCGCGCGCTGGCTGAGCCCGATGCCGGTCCGCCCGGCGATCGTCGCCGGCACCCAGCCGCCGCTCGGGGTGACCGAGACGAGCCAGCCCGCGGCGTCCGCCGCGATCACGGTGGTCGTGCCGCTGTGGAAGCTCTCCTTGAACTGCTCGAACTGCGCACCGGCCAAGGCCGGCGTGGCTTCGCCCCGGGCGCCGGCCCCGGCGCTGACTTGCAACTGCCCGGCGTAGGGGTTGCGACCGCCCTGGAACGGATACGGATCGCCCGGGCCGGCCGCGGGGTCGTTGCGGGACGGGTTCAGCTGCGCGGCGCGCTGCTTCGCATACTCCTTCGACAGCAGGCCGCGGCGCGGCTCCTCGGGCGGGAAGGACGGGTCGCCGTAGTAGAAGTCGCGGTCGGCGAAGGCGAGGTTCATCGCCTGGTACAGCGTGTGGACGTAGCTGGCGCTGTTGTAGCCCATCGCACCGAGGTCGAAGTTCTCGAGGATGTTGAGCGTCTGCAGCAGCGCAGGACCCTGCGTCCAGGTGTCGAGCTTGTAGACCTCGACGCCGCGGTAGTTCGTGTGCAGCGGCTCCTCGATCTTCGGCGTCCAGTTCGCGAGATCGGCCTCGGTGATGAGTCCGCCCTGTTCCTGCGTGCCGCGCGCGATCTCGCGCGCGATGTCGCCCCTGTAGAAGCGATCGTACGCCGCCTGGATTGCTTCCTTGCGCGTCCTGCCGGCCGCGAGCGCCTGCTGCTCGGCCTCGACCAGCTTGCGCAACGTGGCCGCGAGGTCCGGCTGGCGGAAGATCTCCCCGGGCGCCGGGGCCTCGCGGGCCTCGCCGAGGTGAGGCAGCATCACCTGGCGCGAGTACGGCCATTCCCTCAGCTTGTCCTTCCAGCGCTCGATGGTGTTCGCGGTCTCGGCGTCGATCGGATACCCGTCCGCGAGCTCGATCGCCGGCGCCAGCACCTCGCCCAGCGAGAGCTGGCCGTACTCGGCCAGCATCAGCATGAGACCGCCCGGCGTGCCCGGGGTCACGGCCGCGAGCGGCCCGTGCTCGGGCGGATACCGGTAGCCCTTCGCGCGGTAGAACTCGGGCGTCGCCCCGGTGGGCGCCACGCCGAGCCCGTTGATCGCGATCACCTTCTTCGAGCGCGGGTCGTAGACGAGCGCCTGTGTCTCGCCGCCCCAGGACAGCACGTCCCACATCGTCGAGGTGGCCGCGATCATGGCGCAGGCCGCGTCCACGGCGTTGCCGCCGCGCTGGAACATCATCGCGCCGGCGGTGGCCGCGAGCGGCTTGCCCGTGATCGCCATCCACTTGTGGCCGTGCAGCGGCGGCTTCTGCGTCTTGGCGACCGAGCGCGGGACCGTGGGCGAGACGGCCTGGCCGTGGCTGTCGGGCGGCACGGTCAAGGCGAGGACTCCGAGCGCGAGGCCCGGCAGCAGGGCGGATCGAGGCATGGGGCGGTCTCCGGAATCATTCGGCAGCCGGCCGCACCGTCTCCCAGCGGGGACACGCGGCGCGGCCGAACGTATCGGACTTCGAGTACCAGTATTCCTTGCGGATCGTGCGGGTCGCGGCGAAGTAGGTGCAGACCAGCTTGCGGTGCAAGGTCGCGTCCTCGACCTTCTCGCCGATCAGGACGGCCCGCGACGAGAACAGCAGGCCCAGCCAGGCCAGCAGGGCGACACCCAGGGCGACCGACAGCAGTCTGAGGATCATTCGCCGCTCCAACACCGCGCAGGGCTTGCAGTATGCTGCGCCCCCTGCATCGTTGCCACACCGAGGCCAAAGACCCATGCCGCACGTCCTTCGCATCGCCCTCGTCTCCGCCCTGTACGCCTTCGCCGGCACGCCGGCCGCCGTCGCGGCCGACACCGATGCCGCCGTGGCGTCGGTCATGCCGCAGGTGATCGAGTGGCGCCGCGACTTCCACCAGCACCCGGAACTCGGCAACCGCGAGACCCGCACCGCCGGCATTGTGGCCGCGCAGCTGAAGTCGATGGGGATCGACGTGCACACCGGCATCGCCCACACGGGCGTCGTCGGCGTGCTGAGAGGCGGCAAGCCGGGCCCGACGGTGGCCCTGCGCGCGGACATGGACGCATTGCCGGTGACCGAGCGGGTGGACGTGCCCTTCAAGTCCACGACGACCGCCGAGTACCGCGGCGAGAAGGTCGGCGTGATGCACGCCTGCGGGCACGATGGCCACACGGCCATCCTGCTCGGCGCGGCCCGGGTGCTCTCGTCCCGTCGGCAGGACCTGCCGGGCACGGTCGTGTTCATGTTCCAGCCGGCCGAGGAAGGCGCGCCCGAGGGCGAGGAGGGTGGCGCGCCGCTGATGCTGAAGGAAGGCGTGTTCCGCGACTACCAGCCGCAGGCGGTGTTCGGCCTGCACCTGTGGGCGGGACTCAACGCCGGCACCATCGGCTACCGCTCGGGCTCGCTGATGGCCGGCTCGGACACCTTCCGGCTCACCGTGAACGGGGTGCAGACGCACGGCTCGCGGCCCTGGGGCGGCGTGGACCCGATCGTGGCGTCGGCCCAGATCCTCGGCAACCTGCAGTCCGTCGTCAGTCGCCAGACCGACATCACGCGCTACCCGGCGGTCGTCACCGTCGGCGCGATCAAGGGCGGCATCCGCTTCAACATCATCCCCGACTCGGTCGAGATGATGGGCACGATCCGGACCTTCGATCCGGCCGTGCGCGAGGAGGTGATCGAGCGGGTGCGGCGAACGGCCGAACACACGGCGGCGGCGAGCGGCGCGACGGCGAAGCTGGAAGTCCTGCCCCACAGCAACCCGGTGGTGGTCAACCATCCCGACCTGACCCGACAGGTGCTGCCGTCGCTGCAGCGGGCCGCCGGGGCCGACCGGGTGGTCGAGGTACCGTACGTGACCGGCTCGGAGGACTACGCGCATTTCGCGCTGCAGGTGCCGAGCGTGTTCTTCTTCGTCGGCTCGACGCCGCGCGGGCAGGACGCGGACAAGGCGCCGAGCAATCACTCGCCGCTCTTTTTCGTCGACGAGTCGGCGCTCGAGACCGGGGTCAAGGCGATGGTCAACCTGACGGTCGACTACCTGAACGCACCCCGCTAGCACCCCTCCGCGGGGCGCGCCCGGGACCCCGGTTCAAACCCTTGGCCGGGTCGCCGCATCTCACCGGCATGCAGGCGATTCTGGTCCAGGCGTGGTCGACGGGGCTGGGCAGCGTGCCCGCCCAGACGCTGGGCCACCGCCGGCCCGAGTCGAGGTGGACGTTGGCGCTGGACACGGCCGAAAACGAACTGGATCGCGCGCGGCAGGCGGCCGAGGAACGCCGGCTGGTCGCGGCGGCGGCCGGCGGCTCGCAGGCCGCGTTCGAGCGGCTCTACCGCCTGCACGCCGGCCGGGTGCACGGCCTGTGCCTGCGCATGACCGGGCAGCGCGAGACGGCTGAGGACTGCACCCAGGAGGCGTTCGTGCAGGCCTGGCGCGGGCTGCGGGGCTTCGAGATCCGCAGCAGCTTCGGCACCTGGCTGCACCGCATCGCCGTCAACGCCGTGCTGGCCCACCAGCGCCGGCGCGCCGAACTGCTCGGCCTCGCCGCTTCGGCGGAGGAAGAGGTGGCCGAGACGCTGTCCGACCCCGGCGTGAGCGATGCCGCGCTGCGCGGCGACCTCGAGGCCGCCATCGCGAGCCTGCCGACCGGCGCCCGCCACGTGCTCGTGCTGGCCGGCGTCTACGGCTACTCGCACGAGGAAGTGTCGGCGATGCTCGGCATCGCCGTCGGGACCTGCAAGGCCCAGCTGCACCGCGCCCGGCACCTGCTCGGGCAGCGCCTGCAGCTCGCCGGGGAGGGCTCATGACCCGTCATCCCACGGACGACCCGCACACCCCGCTGGACGACGCGCTGGCCACGCTGCCGCGCGAGGTGCCGCCGGCGCGCGACCTCTGGGGCCGCATCGAGGCGCGCCTCGATGGCGCCGCTGCCGCGGCCGATCCAGCCGGACGCGCGCGCGCACGCTGGGGCTGGCAACTCGCCGCGGCCCTCGCGCTGGTCGCCGTGTCCTCGCTCGTCACGGCCACGCTCATGCGCCGGGACGAGGCGCCCACCGTGGCCCGGGTGCCCGTCGACGCGGCGTCCCGGGTGCGGGTGATGCCGGCCTCGTTCGGCCCGGGCCACCCGCTGAGCCCGGAGTACGAGCAGGCGCGGCGCCAGCTCGACACCCTGCTGCAGGAGCGCATCGACCGCATGCCGCCCGCGGCGCGCCACAAGCTCGAGGAGAACCTCGCGCAGCTGCGCAGCGCAGCGGGCGAGATCAACGACGCCCTGGCGCGGCAGCCGGGCGATCCCCTGCTCGAGGAACTGCTGCTGAGCACCTACCAGGAGGAACTGGCGGTGCTCGCCGCAGCCAACCAACTGACCGCCGCAGGCGGTGCGGGCCCCCGCACGGATTCCAGTAGGATGCAGCTATGAACGCCAAGACCGCGTCCCTGTCCCTTTCGTTCGCCGTGGCCGCGTTGCTGGCCGCGCCGCTGGCCCAGGCGGGCTCGCCCATCGACAAGCGCGCGGCGGCAGACCCTGCCGGGCAGGTCGAGATCTCGAACGTCGCGGGCGCCGTCACCGTGACCGGCTGGGATCGCGCCGAAGTCGAGGTGACCGGCGAACTCGGCAAGGGCGTCGAGCGGCTCGAGTTCACCAGTGCCGGCAAGCTCACCCGCATCAAGGTCGTGCTGCCGAACCGCGCCTGGAACGTCGAGGACACCACGCTGGTGATCAAGGTGCCGGCGCTCAGCAGCATCAACGTCAACACGGTCAGTGCCGACATCGAGGCGCGCGCCGTGCAGGGCTCGCAGCGCCTGCAGTCGGTCAGCGCGAACATCGCGACGGAAGCGGGCAGCGAGGACGTCGAGATCAAGACGGTCAGCGGCGACGTGCGCGTGAACGGCGACGCCCGCAAGGGCATGCTGACGCTGACGACCGTGAGCGGCGACGCGACGGTCACGCGGGTCGCGGGCGAGGTCAACGGCAGCACCGTCAGCGGCAATTTCACGCTCGGCCTCGGCGAGGTGAGCCGTGCGCGCCTGCGCCTCACCAGCGGCGACCTCTCGCTGGCCGCCTTCCTGCCCGGCGACGGCCGCCTCGACGTCGAGAGCATCAGCGGCGACGTGAAGATGCGGTTCGCGCCGCCGCTCAACACCGAGTTCGATCTCTCGAGCTTCAGCGGCGACATCGAGAACTGCTTCGGCCCCGAGCCGCAGCGGACCGACGAGTTTGCGCCCGGCAAGGAGCTGCGCTTCAGCGAGGGCTCGGGCGGCGGGCGCGTGCGCGTCAAGACACTGAGCGGCGACGTCGACCTCTGCAAGCTGTAGTCCGCGAGGACTCGCGCGCGCGCCGGAATCGTGGACAATAGCCCGGGCAGGGGAACTGCCCGCGCGGAGCGCGAGTCTCAAGGTTCTGCTCGACAGGTCGGGGTCCCGATGGCCTTTCTCGCGGAAATTCAGCGCCGGCGCGTCGGCAGGGTCGCCATCGGCTACGGCGCCGTCGCGTGGGCCGTGACCGAGGCGTGCTCGGTCGTCTTCCCGGCGCTGCACGTGCCCGAGTGGGCCATGACCTTCCTGGTCGTCTTCCTGCTGGTCGGCTTCCCGGTCGCGATGGTGCTGGCCTGGGTGTTCGACGTCGGCCCGGGCGGCCTGCACCGCACGGCGCCGCTGCCGGGCGAGGGCGTGCCCGCCGTGCGGGTGCGCCAGCGCGCCGCGTTCGGCATCGCGGTGCTGGTCGGCATGGCGGGGCTCGGCTACCTGCTCTACGAGCGGGGCGTGGGCCGTGCGAATGCCGGGGAGCCGCACAACTCCATCGCGGTCATGCCGTTCACCAACCTGAGCGGCGACCCGTCCAAGGACTACTTCAGCGACGGCATGTCCGAGGAACTGCTCGACCTGCTGGCCCGCGTGCCCGGCCTGCAGGTGGCCTCGCGCACCTCGGCGTTCTCGTACAAGGGCCGCAACGTCGACATCCGCCAGGTGGGCCGCGAACTCGGCGTGGAAACCGTGCTCGAGGGCAGCGTCCGCCAGCAGGGCGACCAGGTGCGCATTACGGCCCAGCTGATCGACGCGGAGACGGGTTTCCACCTCTGGTCCGAGACCTACGACCGCCGGCTGGAGGACATCTTCGCCGTGCAGGACGAGATCTCGCAGGCGATCGTCGACCGGTTGCGCCTGCAGCTCGCGCCGACCGAGCAGAAGCTCGCGCAGCACGACCGGCCGCCTACGCAGAACGTCGAGGCCTACGAGATCTACCTGCAGGGACGGGCGATCTGGAAGCGCCGGGGCGCCGACAACCTGCAGCGCGCCATCGACCTCTACCAGTCCGCCCTCGGCAAGGACCCCGGTTTCGCGCGCGCCAGCGCCGCGCTCGCCTCGGCCTACGTCGTGCTGCCCGGGTACACCGAGGAGCCGGGCGACGAGGAGAAGTACTTCCGGCTGGCCGAGCAGGCGGCGCGCCAGGCGCTGTCGATCGATCCGAACATCGGCGAGGCGCACGCGGTGCTCGCGCAGATCAACGCCGAGCGCGGCGAGCTGCTCGACGCCGAATCCGGCTTCTTCTTCGCCATCTCGCTCGAGCCGAACGAGCCGACCGCGCACCACTGGTACTCGATCCTGCTGCAGGGCGTCGGCCGGCTGGATGCCGCCCTGGTGCAGGCGAAACGCGCCCAGGAACTCGACCCGAGCTCGCCGATCATCGCCGCCAACCTCGCTTCCGTGTACCTGCTCAAGGGTGACGACGACGCTGCCCTGCGCGCGGGCCGGCTCGCGGCCCAGCTCGGCCTCAGCCAGAAGAACGGCGGCGTCGAGGCGCTGGTGGCGATGCGCCGCCGCGAGTGGGACTCGGCGAAGCGCTGGCTGGTCGAGGACGGCATGCCGAAGGAAGTCCGCGAACTGGTCCCGCGGTACGTCGACGCCGTCGCGAATCCTGCGCTGCGGCCCGCCGTCGTCGCGACGATGCGTGCGTTCGACCCGACGGTCGTGCCCCAGGTCAAGTTCATCGAACCCTACCTGCAGCTCGGCCAGCTGGACCTCGCGTTCAGTATCATCGACGGCGCACTGCGCGAGCCGGCCGGCCAGCCGGGGGTGCGCGTGGACCTCAAGCACGTGTGGGCGCCCGAGGGCCGCGCGCTGCGCACCGATCCGCGCTTCGCGGCGGTGGCCGAGCGCCTGGGGATGGTCGAC
>WBZM01001666.1_pt1 | contig 21082 bp, 14 predicted proteins | sample 5204271 | NCBI WGS metagenome assembly WBZM01 (sample SAMN12344346, study PRJNA552823) | activated sludge metagenome | biome: Activated sludge suspended growth; feature: Nitrification reactor; material: Wastewater; isolation source: activated sludge from nitrification reactor of wastewater...
GACGATCTCGGCGGCGCCATTGTCGAGCAACTCGATCTCGGCGATCTGATCGAGGTTGACCAGGAACTGTCGGTGGCAACGAATCAAGGACGAACGCTCTTGCAGGATCTTGAGGCTCAGTTCGGTGGTCCCCTGCCGCTCCTTACCGACGACCTGGACGCCGGCGATGTCGGTGTGGACGAACTCCACTTCGTCGAGCGGCAGAAGAAAGATGCGGTTGCGGCCGAAACAGGGAACCTGGCGCAGCTTCTCGGCCGATCCCGGAAACGCCGTGCCGGAGCGCCGGACTCCCGAGCGCAACCAGTCGAGCGTGCGGGCCAGCCGTTGCGGGTCGATTGGCTTGAGGAGGTAATCGGCGGCGTGTTCCTCGAAGGCTTGCAAGGCGTGTTCATCGTAGGCGGTGACGAAGACGATCTGCGGTAGCGCCGAAGCGTCGATCATGCCGACCATTTCGAGCCCGCTCACGCGCGGCATCTGAATGTCGAGGAAGACGACATCCGGACGCAGGCGACGGATGGCCGACAGCCCTTCGATCGCGTTGGCGCATTCGCCCAGCACCTCGATGTCGGTGGCGGCGGCGAGCAGGGCCTTGAGTTCCTCGCGCGAGGGTGCTTCGTCATCAATGATCAGCGCAGTCAGCATGGTGCAAGTTCCTCTTCCACCGGTAGACGAATAGCCACGCGCGTCCAGCAATCGCGTTCGCAGCTCACCTCGATGCCGTAAGCCGCACCGTAGCGAATCTTGATCCGCCGATCGACCAGGTTCATCCCCAGGCCTTCGCCTCCCGGTGTCGGCCGATACAGGCCGGCGCTGTCCTCGACGACGATCGTCAGCACGCCCTCCTGCCGTTGGGCGCTGATCCGGATGGTTCCCGCCTCGAGCATCTGGGCGATGCCGTACTTGATCGCGTTCTCGATGATCGGTTGCAGCGAGAAGGCGGGTAGACGCAGCCGCCGCAGATCGGCGGGAACGGCGTACTGGACATCGAGGCGATCGGCGAAGCGCGCTTGTTCGATGCGCAGGTAGGCATCGACATGCTCGATTTCATCGCCGAGCGTCGCCTCGTTGCCGACCCGCTTGAGGCTTTTGCGGAAGAAGGTCGACAGGTATTGCACAAGCTGCCGCGCCGCCTCCGGGTCGCGGCGAATCACTGCCGCCAGCGTGTTCAGCGCATTGAACAGGAAATGCGGGTTGATCTGCGCCTGCAGGAGCTTGATTTCCGATTGCGCGAGCAGTCGTTTCTGTTCCTCGATCCGGCCGGCAAGCACCTGATTCGAGAGCAGGCGTGCGATCCCTTCGCCGAGCGTGCGATTGAGCGAGGAAAACAGTTTCCGCTTCGGTTCGTAAAGCTTGATCGTCCCGAAGACATGGTTGGCTTCATCGCGCAGCGGGATGACCAGACACGAACCGAGCTTGCAGTCCTTGCTCAGCGAACAGCAGTAGGGAAGGGTAGCTCCGTCGGCATAGACGACTTCATTGTGTTCGATGGCGTGTCGCGTGTGCGGTGAAGCAATGGGCGTACCCGGCAGATGGTGGTCGGCACCGATGCCGACGAAGCCGAGCAGCTTTTCGCTATCGGTGATCGCCACCGCACCGACGCCGGTTTCTTCCTGAATGACGCTCGCCATGCGCTTGCAGTTATGCTCGTTGAAGCCCTGCAGGAGCACGCCGACCGAGCGCTCGGCAATGCGCAGCGCTTTCGCCGAGAAGGCGATCGAATACTTCTCCAGCGTTTCCCGGCGGTCGAGAATCAGGCGCATGAAGAGGGCCGCTCCGACGGCATTGGTCAGCGTCATCGGCAGCACGATATGCGCGACCAGGCGGGCAGCCTGGTCGAACGGCCTGGCCATGAGCAGGATGATCAGCATCTGTAGCAACTCGGCGCCGAGCGTCGTCCAGAACGCAAGTGTCGGGCTGAGCAGCCGGTCGGCGCGCTGGCTGCGCAGCAGGTAGAGGTGCAGGCAGCCGCCGATCACGCCTTCGGCGGTCGTAGACACCGCGCAGGCGGCGTCGGTGAAGCCGCCGAGCGAGTAGCGATGCAGGCCGCCGGTGAGGCCGACGGCGAGGCCCACCACCGGTCCACCGAGAAGGCCGCCGAGGACGGCGCCGATGGCACGCGTGTTGGCGATGGCGCCTTCGATCTGGAAGCCGAGGTAGGTGCCCATGACGCAGAAGCCGGAAAACACCAGGTAGCAGACCAGCCTGCCGGGCAGGCGCACGGTTACCTGCATCAGCGGCGCGAACAGTGGCGTCTTGCTCAGCAGGTAGGCGATCACGAGATAGACGCACATCTGCTGCATCAGGCTGCCGATCAGTTCCAGATGATTGATTTCATCGAGCATCATGGTCTGCGTGTCGGGAGGTGGATCGGGCCGATTCTACGACCTTGTCGCGCAAACGGCGCTGCTCGATGCATGCAGCCGGCGCTGGAGAACCATTTCTTGGCGACGACGCTCAGCCAGGCGGGCGAGCTTGCCGCACGACGATGATCGACCGCAAGCACAAGCTCCGGGTCTGCTACCCGTTCGGCTTACTCCTTCTGTCCGCCGTGCTCGACGGGACCCCGAGGCGGGTGCTCGCCTGGCGGCCCACCAAGGCCTTGGCGACTGACTCCTCTCGCGCTGCGCTGGGCGAGGCCATGCACTGCACGGCTGCCGGCAAAGTCGGGCAGCAGCGAGGTGCTGAGGCCTCAGCGCAACCTCGACAAGTTCGTCTGACGCAGGTCACGATGCCATCGCTGAAAGCGACGGGGTCGGTCCAAGCGACGGGTTCGGTCCGACTGTCGGGAACTCGGCAAACGCGGCGTATCTGTCCGCGAAGCACGCAACGTCAGCCAGTCCGCGCGTGGCCGATGGCGGGTGTCGCTGACCCCGCCCGGTTCCGTCGTGCTTCCGTTGCGCCTCTTCGGACCAATTGGCCTTGCGAGGCGTGCAAACGAGTAGGGATTTGCTGCATCGAACCGCCGGCTACGGCAACCGCGCTACGGCGCGTGGAAGCAGGCAGGCCGACCACCCGACCGCTTTACCACTCGCCGCTCTCGTTGGCCAGGATTTCTTCCAGTTCGACCAGATCCTTGCGGTTCTGGCGGATGATCAGGACGAAGACACCCGCCAGGAGCAAGGCGAAGGCAAGCGCCGGCAGAGCCTGCCAGGCTGCGCCGTCGACGAACAACTGCGTCATATCACCCGCACGCGGATCACGTGTTCAAGCGCACTGATCGCCGCGACCACATCGTCGCTTGGCGGATGTTCGACATCGATGATGTTGAAAGCCAATTCGCCGCGGCTCTTGTTCATCATGTCGACGACGTTGACCTTGCTTTCGGCGAGGACCGATAGCACCTGACCGAGCACGCCGGGAACGTTGTTGTTCGAGAAAGTGATACGCGCCGTGCCGGGTCGGCGCTCCATGACGACCTTCGGGAAGTTGACCGAATTGACGATGTTGCCGTTTTCCAGATAGTTCACCAACTGGTTGGCGGCCATCACGGCGCAGTTTTCTTCGGATTCCTCGGTGCTCGCACCAATGTGCGGCATGGCGATGACTCTGGGATGGCCAAGCAGGGCCAATTCGGGGAAGTCGCACACATATTTGCCCAGTCGACCGGCGTCGAGACTGCGCAGGACCGCTTGCGCATCGACGATCGCGTCGCGCGCAAAGTTGAGCAGGACGGCGCCCTGCTTGATCGTTGCCAGCGTGTCGGCGTTGATCATGTGGCGCGTGGCGTCTGCTGCCGGGACGTGCAGCGAGACGTAGTCGGAGCGCGCGAGCAGCGCTTGCAGGTTCTCCATGCGGCCAACGTCGCTCGACAAACGCCATGCGGCGTCGATCGACAGCACCGGATCGAAGCCGATCACCTGCATCCCCATGGCCAGCGCCATATTGGCGACCATCGAGCCGATCGCGCCCAGGCCGACGATACCGAGCGTCTTGCCGCGAATTTCGCTGCCGGCAAAGCGCGCCTTCTCCTTCTCCAGGCGCTGCGACATCTCGCTAGGGTCGCTCAGATCGGCCAGCGACTGGACGTAGTTCATGCCGTCGACGATACCGCGGGCACTGAGCAGCATGCCGGCCATGACCAGCTCCTTGACGGCATTGGCGTTGGCGCCCGGCGTGTTGAAGACGACAATGCCGAGTTTGCCGTAGTCGGCGACCGGTACATTGTTGACCCCGGCGCCGGCGCGCGCGACGGCGAGCAACGAGGGAGGGACTTCGATTCCTTGCAGCTTTTGGCTGCGCAACAGGAAGGCGTCGGGGTGGGCGATGTCGCTGCCGACTTCGTAGTTCTGACGTGGGAACCGGTCAAGGCCCTTGACCGAGATCTTGTTGTAGGTTCGGATCTTGTACATGGATGGCTCGCTGGAAAAGGTCTGCAGGAGGGGGCTGCTGGGCTCAGGCGCTGACCTGTGCGTAGGCCCAGGCCAGCCAGGGCATCAGGGCAGCGAGGTCGGAGGTTTCGATGGTCGCTCCGCACCAGATGCGTATGCCCGCCGGCGCGTCCTTGTACGAGCCAATATCGTAAGCCACACCTTCGCTTTCGAGCAGTTTCACCATTTTCTTCACCTGCTCGGCCGACAGATCGACGCTCAGGCAGACGCTGGTGTTCGAACGCGTTGCGGGGTCGGCGGCCAGGAAGGAAATCCATTCGTTGGCGGCGACGAAGTCGGCGATGACGCGCAGGTTGGCTTCGCTGCGCGCAATTGCCGCCGGCACGCCGCCGATGCTTTCGATCCAATTCAGCGCGTCGAGATAATCGGCGACGCAGAGCATCGATGGCGTGTTGATCGTTTCCCCGCGGAAGATTCCCTCGCTCAGCTTGCCCGCCGAGGTCAGCCGGAAGACCTTGGGTAGCGGCCAGGGTGGGGTATAGCTTTCCAGCCGCTCGACCGCGCGCGGACCCAGAATCAGCATGCCGTGCGCCCCCTCGCCGCCGAGCACCTTCTGCCAGGAGAAAGTGACGACATCGAGCTTGTCCCAGGGAAGATCCATCGCGAAGACTGCCGAGGTTGCGTCGCAGATCGTCAAGCCGGCGCGCTCGGCTGGAATCCAGTCGCCATTCGGCACACGCACGCCGGAGGTCGTTCCATTCCAGGTGAATACAACGTCATGGTCGAAATTGACCTCGGCCAGGTCGACGATGGCGCCGTAGTCTGCCTTCAGCACCCGGGCGTTCGGCAGTTTCAACTGCTTGACCACATCGGTTGCCCAACCGGAGCCGAATGACTCCCAGGCGAGAACGTCCACCCCGCGTGCGCCGAGGAGCGACCACAAAGCCATCTCGACCGCACCGGTATCCGATCCCGGTACGACGCCGACCCGGTAGGTTTCCGGCAGCCCAAGGATGCGGGCCGTTTCCGAACAGGCCAGGCCAAGCGCCTTTTTGCCGAGAGCCGAGCGGTGCGAGCGGCCCAGGGTGTCGAGCTGCAGCGCCCGGACATCGTAACCAGGACGCTTGCTGCACGGACCCGATGAAAAGTTGAGATTCTTGGGTTTGACTGTCGGTTGCATGATTGCCTCTGTCTGGAGAAAAAGAAACCAGGCGAATGCGCCAGGTCGCGCCGCGCTTGCGGCTGGCTTGAAACGGCTTGCCATTGTAACAGAGAGCGTTTTCGCCGGGATCAGGCGCCCGCCCAGCGTCGCCGTGGCGCAGCCCACCGCGCGGCGAGCCTGGCCGGCAGGCCAGCCGCTCAGAGCGCCTAAAGAAAGCCGGAAAACGGCCGTAAGAGGTATCGGGAGACGCTTTCTGCCCGACTGCGAAGGGTCGGATCGCGCCTCCAACGAGCGTGCAGCAGGCGCTTTTCCCTGCGTCGTGGCAAATCGCCGCAAAGGCGTCGCCCAGATGCTCCTTGCGCCCAGCCGATGCCCGGGCGAATCTTCCGACAGGTACAAAGGACAACCCGTGACAGCAGACCTCGACCGCCTCGAGATGGACGACCCGGCTGTTGAAGACAGTTCCGGCAGCGACATCTGGATTGATGAAAGCGGGACGGCGCCTAGCGCAATGGGCGAGGCGTGGAAGGTGTTGCTGGTCGACGATGAAGCCGATGTGCACGCGGTGCTGCATCTCGCATTGCGCGATGTGCTGGTGGACGGTCGCCCGCTGCACTTGCTGGATGCGCGCTCGGCTGGCGAAGCAAAAGCGCTCCTGCTTGCGCACCGCGATGTGGCGCTGATTCTGCTCGATGTGGTGATGGAATCCGATCGGGCCGGGCTGGATCTCGTCCGGCACGTACGCGATGTGCTCGCCAACCGCAGCGTGCAGATCGTCCTGATCACCGGACAACCGGGCTATGCCCCGCAGCGCGAGGTGGTCAGCGATTACGAAATCAACGGCTACCGGCTGAAGTCCGAGCTGAATGCCGACCGGGTTTATGTTTCGGTTTGCTCGGCGATTCGTACCTACCGCCTGATCTGCGAGCACGAGGCCTTGCAGCGCGATCTGCAGCACAAGGTCGAGGAACTGGACAGGGCGATGCGTGCGCTTGGCGAAAGCGAGGCAAATCTGATCCGCGCTCAGTCGGTCGCGCATGTCGGCAGTTGGACCTACGACCTGATGACCGACGAAATGCACCTGTCGGCTGAAACCTGCCGCATCTTCGGCGCCCGCGAGGGAACACGTGGCAACTATCGGGCGTATCTGGCGCAGGTGGTTCCGGAAGACAGAGCTCCCCTGGAGGAAGCGTGGCGCTTGGCGATCGAACGCGGCCAGACCTTCGAACACGAACACCGGATCGTCGTCGGCACGAGCGTTCGGCACGTGCGCCAGATAGCGGACTTCAGTTGCGGTGCGGACAGCAGGCCGGGAGTTTGCCTGGGAACGACGCAGGATATTACCGAGCGCAAACAGGCCGAGCAGGAGCTGAAACGCTCGAATGCCGAACTCGAGCGCTTCAGTTACGCCATATCGCACGATCTGCGCCAACCGCTACGCATGATCTCGAGTTACCTGCAGCTACTCGATGCCCATCTGGGCGACAAGCTGGAGGGTGAGCAGCGCGAGTTCTTCAGTTTCGCGATCGATGGCGCGCGACGCCTGGATCAGATGCTCGTTGCGCTGCTCGACTACTCGCGCGTCGGCCGACTGGGCGAACCTCCGGCCTGGGTAGACAGTCGGGCGATTCTCGATGAAGCTCTGCTCTTCCTGCAGCCGGCGCTCGCCGAAAGCGGCGCGCAGATCTCGGTGCAGGGTATCTGGCCGCGCGTTTTTGTCCGCCCGGACGAGATGCTGCGCCTGCTGCAGAATCTGATTGGCAACGCCGCCAAGTTCCGCCTCGCCGGACGGGCTCCGGAAATCGGCATCAGCAGCAGCGTGTCAAGTGGTCACTGGCACCTGCAAGTCACCGACAACGGCGTTGGTATTCACCAGGGACAGAAGGATCGCCTGTTCCATGTCTTTCAGCGATTGCAGAGTCGCTCGACCTTTGAGGGTACCGGTGTGGGCCTGGCGCTATGCCGCAAGATCGCCGAGCATCACGGTGGCCGAATTTGGGCCGAGTCAGCCGGCGATGGCCTCGGGAGCACGTTCTGCGTGGCCTTGCCCCTGCCGGAAGGCGAGCCGTGAGAACATCGGCCAAGCAGTGCGGGCTGGCACTTGTCGGTGCAGTGGCCGACGATCTCCAGCGCGCGGCATACCGTTGGCCGGTACGCATCCAGGCGATCGTCTTCTTCATCGTCGCCATGCTGGTCGCTGGCGTCATCTGGCATCAGGAGCGCGCGCGCCTGTCTGAGGAGCGGAGCCGGGCGGCCGATCTGGCGGCCGCCCAGGTACACGCCATCGAGCTCGGGATCGAACGGGTTCTTGGCGCAACCCACGCGCTGGCCGCGATGCTCCGGCACGGCAACGGATCGATCGACGACTTCGAGGCCGCCGCCAGGCACATGCTCGGCGCGTATCCCGGGGCGATCGGCCTGCAACTGGCCCCGGACGGCGTCGTCCGTCAGGTCTTTCCGCTGCGCGGTGTCGAAGAGTCGATCGGCTACGACCTGCTGCGCGACCCGGTGCGTGGCGAGCAGATGCGCCAGGCGCGTGCGAGTGGTCAGGTCGTTGTGCTTGGACCGTTCCATCTGCTTCACGGCGGCCTGGCGGCGGCCGGACGCCTGCCGGTCTTTATCGACAACGGGCAGGGACGCGAGGTCTTTTGGGGTTTTGCCATCGTGCTCTTCTCCTTGCCCGAGGTGCTGACGCAGGCTCGCCTGAGCGACTTGGGCGAGCGCGGCTACGTCTACCGGTTGTTGCGTGGAACGAACAAGGGTGACGAGCAGCGCATCATCGTCGCCTCGTCGGCTGACCCGCCGCCTGAACCGGTGCAGCAACCGCTGCACCTGGCGAGTTTGGGGTGGACTCTGGAGCTTGCCCCGCAAGCCGGCTGGAATCATCCCTATGGGCTGCTCGGGAAGATTCTTGTCGGCCTCGCGTTCAGCCTGCTGCTCGCTTGGCAGGCGGGTTGGCAGCGGCGATCGATGGCCGCGCGCCGCGCGCACGAAGAGGCGCTCGAACAGCGCTTGGCGCAACGCGCCGCCGATCTGCAGCGTTTCGCCGAGGTAACCGCGCACCATCTGCAGGAGCCGGCGCGCCGTGTCGTCAGCTACAGCGGGCGATTGCGTGAGCAGCTCGCCGGCCGGATCGACGACCGTGAGGTGGCGATATCACTCGACTTCATTTGCGCGCAGGCCGAGCGCTTGCGCAAGCTGCTCGGCGACCTCGAACTTTTCTTGGCAGCCGATCAACCGCTGGGCAAAAGCGAGCCGTGCGATGGTGCCGAGACGGTGCATTCGGTGCTTGTCCGCTTCTCCGGGCAGATTTCCGCGGCTGGTGCAAGGGTCGTTGTCGGCCAGCTCCCCCCAGTGTTCATCGATGCCCGCCGGCTGGCGCACATGTTCGAGATTGCCCTGGATAATGCCCTGCGCCATGCGCGCGGCGAGCAGCCCCTGGTCATCGAGATCACCGGCATTGCGCAGGGACAGCGCGTGCGTTACTTGATCAGCGACAACGGACCCGGCATCGAGGAAGAGTATCGCGAGCGGGTGTTTCGTGTTTTCGAGCGCTTGTCGTCCGGCGGTGAGGGCACCGGTGTCGGCTTGGCGATCTTGCGCCGTATTGCCGAGAGCGCCGCTGGTCGCGCCTGGCTCGAAGAAGCGGTGAGCGGCGGCTGCTGCCTGGTTCTCGAATTACCGGCGAGCAGTCAGCCTGAGGCTTTGCTTGGGGGGGCTGGATGGCCATAGACTTGACGGCCAGCGAGCGACCGGCACTGATTCTGCTCGTCGAGGACGAACCAGCGGACGCGCATCTGGTTCGCCTTGCCCTACGCGAGAACAGCGTTCAGGCCGATTTGGCGCATGTGCTTGACGGTCGCGAGGCGCTTGCCTATCTTCGCCGAGAGGGCTCGTCGTTCGTTGCCGCCCAGCGGCCCGACCTGATCCTGCTCGATCTCAACATGCCGCGCATGGATGGTTTCGAGTTCCTGGCGGCAGTCAAGCGCGACGCTGGCCTGCGGGGGATACCGGTTGTTGTGCTCAGCACTTCGGACGCCGAGCGTGACGTGCGCAGCGCCTACCACCTGGGAGCAGCAGGTTACGTCGCCAAGTCGTCCAGTGTGAGCGAACTGATCGTCGGTTTTGGCCGGCTGAGTCAATACTGGCTTACACTTGCTAGATTGCCCGCGCACGGCAGATGAGTGAAGAAGAGGCCATGGTCGATTCCCAACGTAGCAACCGCATGCTGATGGTTGAGGACGAGGCGGGGGACGCCCGTCTCTTGCAGTTGGCGATGCGCCAGAGTGGCTTTTCCGCCGACATCGATCACGTCTGGGATGGCTACGAAGCGCTCGACTATCTGCGTCGCGTCGGTCAGCAGCGGCAGCGCGCACCACGCCCCGATCTGATCGTGTTGGACCTCAAGATGCCTCGCTTGAGTGGCCTGGATTTTCTTGCGCTGATCAAGCAGGACGACGACTTGCGGGCCATTCCGGTGGTCGCCTTCAGTTCGTCGCTGCTCGAGACCGACGTGCGCTCAGCCTACGAACTCGGTGCTGCCGGCTACCTGATCAAACCGGCCGACTTCCAGGAGTTGATCAGCATGGTACGTATCCTGGGTGAATACTGGTTCAAGCTCGTGCGTTTGCCGCACAACGACTGATAGGCCGGGAGACTCCGAGGTGGGGGCGATGAGGCAGGATGACAACTTTTTCTGGGACTGTGAACAAGCATAGCGCGCCGCCGACGCTGGCACCTCGGGTAACGGCGCTCAACTGCGGTCAGACGGCGCAGACGACGCACGTGGCTGCCCAGGAGAACGCCGGATGAACAGATCGGCGCAGCAGCAGATCGCGATTCTCGTCATCGAAGACGATCCGGGCGATCTTCGGCTGATTCAGTTGAACATTCGGCGCTCTGGCGTGCAGACGCTGAGCCGCGAAAACTCGTTGATCTGCGCGCGGACGCTGCGTGAAGGTATTGCGGTTGCCGCGACGAATCCGCCGGACGTCGTCCTTCTTGACCTGTCGCTGCCCGATTCATCCGGGCTGGCTACCGTGCAGGCGCTGCGCGCTGAAGTCCCGGGAGTGCCGATCGTCGTCCTCACCGGTCAGGACGATCATCAGCTTGCCGAAGCTGCGCTGCAGGCTGGTGCGCAGGACTATCTGGTCAAAGGTCAGTTTGAGCACGATGCGCTCGGGCGGGCGATCAGGCATGCGCTGGTCCGCCAGAAGCTCGAATCGCGCCTGCGCCTGTTCGAGGCGGCCTTGAATTCAGCCGCCAATGGCGTCCTGATCACCAACCTGGACTCGACGATCGAATGGGCGAATCCGGCGTTCACCCGGATGACCGGTTTGTCACTGGCCGAGGCGGTTGGCCGCAAGCCGAACGAGATCCTTAATTCGGGCAAGCAGGAGGCCCGTTTCTACCAGAACATGTGGCAGACGATCCTGGCTGGCGAAGTATGGAGCGGCGAACTCGTAAACCGGCGCAAGGACGGTAGTCTGTACGACGAGGCATTGACCATTTCTCCGGTTACCGACGCCAAGGGAGCGATCCGCCATTTCGTCGCGATCAAGCAGGACATTTCCGAGCGCAAGGCGAATGAGGAGCGCGTCCAACACCTTGCGCATCACGATCAATTGACTGATTTGCCCAATCGCGTGCTGCTCAGCGACCGCCTGGCACAGGCCCTGGCGCAGGCGCGGCGCGACCGCGGCACGCTGGCCGTGATGTTTCTCGACCTCGACAAGTTCAAGCCGGTCAACGACATTCTCGGTCACGATGTCGGCGACCTCCTGCTGAAGGAAGTCGCACTGCGCCTGCGGACCTGCGTTCCGCGCGAGTCGGATACCGTTTCACGTCTCGGTGGTGATGAGTTTGTCATTCTCCTGGCGCAGATCGACAAGGCTGCGGATGCGGCTTTGGTCGCCAGGAAAGTACTGCTGGCGCTGAGCCAACCGTTCACCATCGGGCCCCATGCAATCGACATTTCGACCAGTATCGGCATCGCTGCCTACCCGCAGCACGGTGAAGACGTCAGCCAGTTGCTGAAAAGCGCCGATATTGCGATGTATTATGCGAAGAACGACGGGCGCAACTGCTATCGCTTCTTCCGCGACCTGAACGAAGCTAACGTGCTGAGCGGCTGAGGCGCCGGGAACCGGCGCCGGGCGCTGCGGTCTGTGGGATAAGGCCTTGCCCACTGGGCGGGGTATCATCGCAGGCCGAGCGTGGCGGCTTGCGCCTCACTCAATTGCCGGATGGCAGTGGCAGTGCTCGCGTGGGCGGGCACTCGTCATGCCCGCCGAAGACACTGCAACCGCGGCAAACGACCGGCGGTTGCTGTAACACGCTCGGTTGAACAGAAAAGATCGAGTGGCGTTGGGACTTGCTCAGCCCGTCCGGGCTGCTGCGAGGATCGCATGTCGTCGCAATATCCAGTGGGGAGGGAAGCGTGGAACTGACACTGAAGCTCAAGAATGACAAATTGGCCGGCGACTTCTGGGGGGGGCTGGCAGCCATGCTCGTCGCCCTGCCGTCGGCTATCGCTTTCGGGGTGACGATCTACGGGTCGATCGGGCCGGGCTATGCGGGCCTTGGCGCTTTGGCCGGCATTCTCGGGGCGACGGCACTTGGTCTGGTAGCGCCGGCGCTCGGTGGAACCAACCGCCTGATCACGGCGCCGTGTGCACCCGCTGCCGCCGTTCTCTCGGCATTTGCCATCGGTTTGGTGCAGCAGGAAGTCGAGGCACCCTTCATCGTTCTCATGCTGACTGCGCTCGGCCTGGTTGCCGGCATCGTGCAGTTGTCGCTGGGATTCATGGGCATCGGCAGCCTGATCAAGTACATCCCGTTTCCGGTGGTCAGTGGCTACCTGACCGGGGTGGGGCTGATCATCATCGGCAGCCAGATCCCGAAATTTCTCGGCGTTTTCGGTGGCTACTCGCTGTGGAAAACGCTCATCTCTCCCGAGTTGTGGCATTGGCAGAGCCCCGTCATCGGAGCGGTGACCGCTGGCGTCATGATCCTCGCGCCGATGGTGACGCGCGCTGTGCCGGCAGCGATTCTTGGCCTGTTGGCGGGCGTGCTGACCTACTTTGGCTTGGCCTTCTGGGTGGACGAGTCGATGTTCGTCGTCGAGGGCAACAAACTGATCATCGGCACGCTCGGCGGTTCCGCGTCGAGTTTGCTCGACGCGATTACCGGTCGCTGGCGCGAGATTGGCGAACTCAAGCTGAGCCAGATCGGCAGCTTGCTCGGAACCGCGTTCACCTTGGCCGTGTTGCTGTCGATCGATACGCTGAAGACCGCCGTCGTGCTCGACGCGCTAACCCGCTCGCGCCATGATTCGAACCGCGAACTGGTCGCGCAGGGCGTCGGCAACATTGCTTCCGCCTGTGCCGGCGGCATGCCGGGAGCCGGGCAGATGGGCGCCACGCTGGTCAATCTGGCGAGTGGTGGGCAGACGCGCGTTTCGGGTGTGGTTGAAGGCGTCCTGTCGCTGATCGCTTTCCTGCTTCTTGGTGCGTTCATCACATGGATTCCGGTTGGCGCTCTGGCCGGAATTCTGATCGTCGTCGGCTTCCGGATGATCGACCGTCATAGCCTGCAACTGCTCGAGTCGCCGTGGACGATCATGGACTTCATCGTCATCGTCGTCGTCGTCGCGGTAGCCGTCGGCTACAGCCTGATCGCGGCCTCCGGCGTCGGCATCGCGCTGGCGATGTTCCTCTTCATCCGCGAGCAACTCGGCAGCACGATCATCCGCAACAAGATCGACGGGTCGAACCGTTTCTCGAAGCGCGTACGCCTGGCGCAGGACATGGATCTGCTCGCCAAACGAGGAAACGAGGCAGTGATCCTCGAGTTGCAGGGCAGCTTCTTCTTCGGGACGAAGGACCAGCTCTATCTGGCGCTCGAGCCCGAACTGCGTAAGCGTAACTACATCGTGCTCGACATGCGGCGTGTTCAATCGGTCGACGTGACCGCCGTGCATTTGCTCAGTCAGATCCGGGATTCGCTAAGCGAGCGCGGCGCCCATCTGATTTTCAGTGGCTTGTCACATACCTTGCCGAATGGGCGCAACATCGCGGAGTTCTTCGACCGGATGGAACTGACGACGACGACCGAGCGTGTCAAGGTCTTCCAGACGCTGGATGAGGCGGTCGAGTGGATCGAGGACCAGATTCTCGGCGAGAGCCCGGTAAAGGCTGCCGAGCTGCCGCCGCTCGAAATTTACGAGCTCGAGATCTTCAAGGACTGCAAGGAGGATACGCTGATCACACTGGCCGAGTTGCTCGAACGGCGATCGGTGGCCAAGGACGAGAAGGTTTTTGCCCTGGGCGATCCAGGCGACCAGTTGTACCTGATTCGCAAGGGTGTCGTGCGCATCACGTGGCCAGAGGCGGGTGCCAAGACCTCGTACCACACGCTGACCTACGGACGTGGCGACTTTTTCGGCGGCGTCTCGTTCATTTCCGGGGTCAGCCGGATGAACGACGCGACAGCGACCGAAGACACCGAACTCTTCGTCATGCGGCGCGAGGTGTTCGATCAACTGCGGGAAGACCACAAGCGGCTTGCCTTCCATCTGGTCGAGTCGATTGCCAAGATTCTCGCTTCGCGCTTGCGCTACGCCGACAAGGAGTTGATGGCCATTCAGGAATAGGCAGGAGCGATGGGCAATGCCTCAGCGCATCCCGCAGCGCATCCCGCAGCGCATCCCCGTGCCGACCACTGGCCGGCACTCGTCGCGCTGGCCCCGGCATGACGCCTGCCTATTGGCCGCAGGCGACGCGCGAACTGACGGCGGCGGACGATATTCTGGCCGAGCTGATCGGGCGCTATGCCGGTCTGGCGCTGATCTCGCGTGGCGATCCTTTCGTCACCCTGGTTCGCTCGATCGTTGGCCAGCAAATCTCGGTCAAGGCCGCCGACAGTGTCTGGGCGCGCGTTCTGGCCGCGTTGCCGGCGATCACGCCAGACGCCGTATTGGCCAGCGATGCAGCGACCTTGCGTGCTTGCGGCCTGTCCGTGCGCAAGGTCGAGTACGTCAGCGATCTGGCGCGACACTTTGCCACGGGCTGTATCCATGTCGATCATTGGGCCGCAATGAGCGATGCTCAGATCATTGCTGAACTCGGCGCGGTTCGCGGCATAGGTTTGTGGACGGCGCAGATGTTTCTGATCTTCAACCAGTTGCGCCCGGACGTTCTGCCCCTCGACGATATTGGCCTGCAGAAGGCGGTGGCCTTGCACTATTGCGCCGGCGAACGCCCCGATCGGCGGCGACTGGCCGGTTTCGGCGAACGCTGGCGTCCCTGGCGTTCGGTGGCGACCTGGTATCTGTGGCGCAGCCTCGACCCACTGCCGGTCGAATACTGAGCGCGCGTCGAGCAATCGTCGCGGGCGGGCAGGGCGCACCGCTCGCGCGAGTGAACGCCGAGGCCGAGCCATCTGAGTAAACAAGAAGGGGGCGAGCCGGCAGTGCGGCGGCCCGGGCGTGCCGACGATCCGCTACTGGCCCCGAGCCTGGCCCAGGCGGCGAAGCGTTTGGGCAGACTATCAGTGCGTTGCGCGATTCGCTAACATCGGCATTCACGCCGCTTTGCCGGCGAGCTTGGCGAGGAGAGCATCGGTATGGCAAGAGCTTCATCTTCATCCCACGGTGTGAATTCGCTCGGGACGCGGAGGGCCGTCTGGAAGCAACGCTTCCTGGCCTGTTGCGTTGCAGCAGGCTGCCTGTGGCTGCCAGCGTTTTCAGCGCTGGCGCAAAGCGAAATGGAAGACGAAGCGCCGACCGAGGAGGGTGACTTCGACAGCGGGGCGAGCAAACTGAGCCATGACGAGGCCGTGCGGCTGCTTGCCCAGCCCTTGCCCGAAGAGCCCGCGGCGCGCTTCGCCACGCTCCAGCGTCAGTACCGCGCCGCGCAGCGGCTCGACGAACGCGATCGGCAGGTCGATCTCGCGCGCCAGTTGGTCGAAGCGGGCCGCGGGCGGGCCGACGGCGAGACGTGGATCCCGACCTATCTCAGCGCTGAGTTCACCTGGGGCAGCCAGGGCAGGGCGCTTGCCGCCTGCGAACCGCTGCTCGAGGACGATCGGCTTTCGCTGCCGACGCGTGCGCTGGTCGCTTTGCGGCAGACCTACTTCGCGGCGCAGGGAAATGACCGCAGCTTGCTGATGCGTTTCTGGTCGCGCGCCGACAGTCTGGCGGAAAAGGCGATTCGGCAGCACCCAGAGCGCTCGCCACAAATCGGCGTTCTGCGCCTGCATGCGCGCTCCGAAATCGAACGCTGGCAGGGCGATGCTGCCGCCTCGGTGGCGACGCTGCGCCAAGCGGTGACCTTGGCCCGCCGCGAAGTACGCAACGCGCGTGCGCAGAGCAAGGATGGGCGTGACGCCGCGACGCTCAGCGCCTACGGTTGGCTGGACTCGTCGCTTGGCCTGCTGACCTACGCGCTGGTTCGCCAGGCGCGGGTACAGGAGGCGATTGATTTGGCGCAAGCAAATCTGGCGCTGTGGCGCGCCGGCGAAATTGGTGATGGCTACGGGGCTCGCTGGAACTACCGCCTGGCGACCAGCCTGAACGCCACGCAGCAGTATGAAGCGGCGCTGGCGGCGGCCCGTTTGTCCGACGAGATGCTGCACAAGGCCGGTGCGAGCAGCGCCAGCCACACGCGCTGGCTGGCCCGGCAGGAGCTTGTGCGCGCACTGATCGGCCTGCGTCGCTGGCAGGAGGCCGACGAGTCGTACCGCAGCTTCCTCGCCGCCATGCCGGCCGACCTGCTGGCTCGCACGCGGGCGTCCGACTGGCGTCTGCTGGCGCTGTTGGGTGCCAAGAACGGTCGTCTGGACGAAGCGCTCGAACAAGCCGAGCGTTCGCACCGCTTCCGCCTCCGCCTGTACGGCAGCCGCCATCCGCAGACGCAGGAAGCGGCCGGGGTGCGTGGCGTCGTCCGCTTGCTGCGTGGAGATCTCCGATCAGCGCTCGGCGATTACGAGGACCTCTTTGCCGCGACGCTCGACAATCCGGGTGGCTGGCTCGATCTCGACCTGCGCGGCGTACGCGGCTACGTTTTTGGCATCGCCTTCGACGAATTCCTGCGCTACGTGGGCGAACGCGCCCTGCGCGGCGAGAGCGTAGACCCGCAGCTCAGTGAACGCGCGCTGCAGATCGCCGAGCGCAGCAGCCTGAGCGTGACGCAGCGGGCGTTGGCCGACAGTACGGCGCGCGTTCTGGCGAGTACGCCAGCGCTGCGCACGCTCGTCGAGCAGGAACAGACGCAACGGCGGGCGGTGGCCGCGCTCTTCAGCCAGGTGGCGGGCGCGCTCGGGCGGGAAGACCAGTTGCGCCGCGAGGCGCAGACCGAGGCGTTCAAGGCGCTGCCCGAGAGCGAGCGGAAGGCGCACGGCGAACGCCTGCGCCAGGCCCGCGAGCAGGTCAAGGCGCAACAGGCGGAAGCGCTGACCGCGCGCAACACCCTGAACGCGCAGCGGGCAGCGATGGCCAAGCAATTTCCCGGCTACGCCGATCTGATCACGCCGGCGACGCCGCGCGCCGAGGAACTGCAGCGCCTGCTCGGCCAGGGCGAGGCGCTGCTCGTGGTCCATTCGACCGACAGCGCGACGCTCGCCTGGCTGCTCACCGCCGATGGTGGCAGCCGCTTTGCCGCCAGTCGCCTGAGCCGGCGCGATCTTGCCCAACGCGTCGCAGAGCTGCGCCGCATGCTTGACTTGTCCGACCAGCCGGTCGGGCGCGAGCCGGCGCTCCAGCCAGCGCTGCTGCACGCGCTCTACCGCGAACTCTTCGGCCGCTTCAGCGACAGGCTGAGCGGCCTGCGGTCGCTGATCGTCGCCACGCAGGGGCCGTTGGCCAGCCTGCCGCTGGCGGCGCTGGTCACCGACGCGGCGCCGGACGGCGGCGCTCCTGCCTGGCTGGTCCGGCGGCTGGCGGTGACGCAGGTGCCCTCGGCTTCCGCCCTGCACGCGCTGCGCCGGGTGCAGCCGGCGCCTGCCGCACGCGCGATGATTGGCTTTGCCGATCCGGTGTTCACCGCTGCGGGCGATAAGCTGGCGGCGAGCGCAGCACCTCCGCCGGCCAACCGGTCGGCGGCGGGCGCGTCGCGGCGCGCGGCGCCGGCGCGCGCTGGCCGGGCAGTTGGCGGACGCTACGACGCCGAGTGGGGCTTCCGCTATGGCGAGATGCAACCGCTGCCGGAGACCCGCGGCGAAATGCTGGCGGTCGCTGCGGCGGTCGGGGCCGACCCCGACAACGATCTGTTTTTTGGTGCGCGCGCGACGCGACGAGCGGTCCTGGACGCCGACCTGAGTGACCGGCGGGTCGTCGGCTTTGCCACGCACGGCCTGATGCCCGGCGACGCACCGGGAATCGGCAAACCGGCGCTCGCCATGGCGGCGACTGCCGACGACGGCGAATCGCCACTGCTCGAACTCGACGACGTGCTGAACCTGCGCCTGAATGCGCAGTGGGTGCTGCTTTCGGCGTGCAACACGGCGGCTGGCGAGCGGGGCGGGGCGGCGATGTCGGGGCTGGTCCGCGGCTTCTTCTTCGCCGGTGCGCGTTCGGTGCTGGCGACGCATTGGGCGGTCGATAGCGAGTCTTCTGCGGCGCTCAGCACGGCGACCTTCGAGGCGGCGAAAGGCGGCACGGCGCGTGCTGAAAGCTTGCGTCAGGCGCAGCTTGCGCTGATCGACGGCCGCATCGGCGCTGGCCGCTGGAGCCATCCCTACCATTGGGCGCCGTACGCCTTGTTCGGCGATCCGCAACGGTGAATGCTGTCGCTGTGCCGGCCGGCCGGCCGGCCGGCTTGGCGCTCAGCGGGCGCCCTGGCGGCCGATCGCGTGGTATTCGATGCCGGCGGCCAGAATCATCTTCGGCTCATAGAGGTTGCGGCCGTCGAAGACCACCGGTTGCTTCAGTGCGGTGCGCAGCGTGGCGAAATCCGGGCTGCGAAACTCCTTCCACTCGGTCACGATGGCCAGAGCGTCGGCCCCCACCAAAGCCGCCATCGGGCTCGTCGCGTAGCTCAGCCGCGACTCGTTGGCGAAGATGCGCTGCGCTTCGTTGATGGCGACCGGGTCGTAGGCGCAAACCGTTGCGCCGCGCTGAAACAGTTCCTGCAGCAGGACGCGCGATGGCGCTTCGCGCATGTCGTCGGTATTTGGCTTGAAGGCCAGCCCCCAGAGGGCAAAGTGCCGGCCCCTCAGATCCTCACCAAAACGCGCGACGATCTTCTTCGCCAGGACGCGCTTCTGATGGTCGTTGGCGTCTTCTACTGCGGCGAGCACCTGTAGTTCCATTCCCGCATCGCGCGCTGTTCGTTGCAAGGCCTGAACGTCTTTCGGGAAGCAGGAACCGCCGTAACCGCAACCAGGGTAGAGAAAATGCCAGCCGATGCGCGGGTCTGAACCGATCCCCTGGCGAACCTGCTCGATGTCGGCCCCCAGCAACTCGGCCAGATTGGCCAGTTCGTTCATGAAACTGATGCGGGTTGCGAGCATCGCGTTGGCGGCGTACTTGGTCAGTTCGGCCGAGCGGATGTCCATGATCAACAGGCGCTCACGACTACGCTGGAAAGGCGCGTAGAGCGTGCGTATCAGATCGATCGCGCGTTCATCGTCGGCGCCGACGATGATCCGGTCGGGTCGCATGAAGTCTTCGACGGCCGCACCTTCCTTGAGGAACTCCGGGTTGGAGACGACCGCGAAGGGCAGGTCAAGGCCACGTGCGGCGAGTTGCTCGGCGATCGCCGCGCGTACGCGGTCGGCGGTGCCCACCGGGACCGTGCTCTTATCGACGACAACGCAATAGGCGTCCATGTGGCGCCCAATACTGCGTGCAGCGGCGACGACATACTGCAGGTCGGCCGAACCGTCCTCATCGGGTGGCGTCCCAACCGCGATGAACTGAAACTGCCCCCACTTCGCTGCGCGCTCGACATCGGTGGTGAATTGCAGGCGACCGGCGGCCACGTTGCGGCGTACGATCTCGAGCAGGCCCGGCTCGTGGATGGGAATGCCGCCTTCTTCCAGAATGCGGATCTTGTGTTCGTCGAGGTCCAGGCAAAGGACATTGTTGCCGACTTCGGCCAGGCAGGCTCCGCTGACCAGGCCAACGTAACCGGTGCCGATGACTGTGATTTTCATGATGGTGCCCTAAGCATGCGGTGAAGTAAGAGAAGGGTTTCCGGCGCTGACCGCATGGAAATGGCGGACGAGCAGCTCGATCCGCGAATCCCAGGCGTTGTTCTCGGCGTAGGTACGCAAATAGGCAGCGTCCCATGCGCGCTGCAAGGCCTGATCGAGGGCCGCTTCGAGCTCGGCCGGGTCGCCAAAGGGGACGAGCAGGCCAAGCCGCGCGTCGCAGACGACCTGCGCATTGCCGCCGACCAGAGTCGTCACGACGGGCAGGCCGCAGGCCATCGCTTCCAGAAAGACATTGGCCCAGCCCTCGAAACGGGTGGCCAGGGCAAAGACGTTGGCTGCCGAGTAGTAAACGTGCAATCTCTCGGGGGCGACCGGGCCGCAGAATACGACGCTATCCTGCAGCGCCAGACGTTCGACCTGAGCGCGCAGTTCAGCCGAATTGTCGCCCTCGGGCGAACCGCCGCCGACGACCAGGTAGCGCAAGCCAGGATGCCGGGCGATCAGCTTGGGCAAGACTTCGATCACGCGATGGAAACCCTTGCGCTCGACGAGACCGCCGACGGTGATCAGCAGTGGCACATCGGCCGGCAAACCGAGTGCGGCGCGCGCTTCGCCGCGCGGGATCGGGCGAAACTTGCTCAGGTCGACGCCGTTTCCGACCACGCAGGTACGCTCGCTCGGCGCGCCAAGCGACTCGCCCAGCGCGCGCAACTGCTCCGAGACCCCGATCAGCAGGTCGGCCGAACTGGCGCAACGCATCAGATGCTTGCGCCGGGAAGTACGCGAGGTGCGATCCTCGTTGCCGCGGAAGGTGACGACGAATTTCAGGCCGAGCCAGCGCGCGAGCAGGCTCCGGCATAACCGTCGGGGTAGCCGAAGTGCACGTCGAGCACGCTGGCACCGGTCTGGCGCTGCAGGCGGCGCACGGTACGGTAACTGCACAGCGCCATCGACAGTCCATCGAAATCCTTGAGAATGCCGGGAACGGAAAGGTAGTAAGGGCGAAAAATCTCGAGCGCGCCCATCTGCTCATAGCGCACTGCCATCGGGCGGAAGTGGGGTCTGAACCAGCGAATGATTCCCTGGAAAGGAAACCAGGCCTGGGGTGCGACGACGACCAGCGGAATGCGTTGCGCCACCCGACCCATTCGCTCGCGGACGAACAGGCCAGCATTGGGGCGAACCGCGCTGGGAAAAAGCGAGGAGAAGGTGATCAGCTTCAGCATCATCAGTTGCAGCACCGCGGGTGGCGCTGCTGCTGGTTGAATAAACGAGGGATTATCCCATACTGGCGGGCGAAGCGAGCGGCCGTCGCGGCCAGACCAGGGCAATTGCATGAATGCCAATGTCGTTGACCCTCTGGAATAGTGGTTTACCGTCAATGAGTTAGGAAGGGGGCTGTTCACAGCCCTATGATTTGTGTAGTTTTCTGTCTTTT
>WBZM01001667.1_pt1 | contig 21078 bp, 16 predicted proteins | sample 5204271 | NCBI WGS metagenome assembly WBZM01 (sample SAMN12344346, study PRJNA552823) | activated sludge metagenome | biome: Activated sludge suspended growth; feature: Nitrification reactor; material: Wastewater; isolation source: activated sludge from nitrification reactor of wastewater...
GGGGGCTGGTCGCCCGGCGTCCATTGCTGATAAATTTCTCGAAGCTTTTTTTTATGTCCTTGTCTAATTCATCCAAGGTTTTTTCTTGGCTTGCCGGAAGTATCGGTGCGGGAATACCTTGGCTGCCGGGAAGCACTTTATCGCTATTGGGATCATCCGGCTGTTTTTCTTCAAAATATTCGGTAAATGCCGACACAACACCATTGTATTTGGCTGCATCCACTTGCGAGGAAGCATACAGAATAACAAAAAGCCCAAGAAGTAATGTAATCAAATCAGCATAGGTAATCAAATAACGCTCCGCATTGTCATGTTCTTCATGGTGATGCGGTTTGGGTTTGCGTCTTATACCATGGGAAGACTTTTTCTGTTGTTGCATACTACTTCTCATAAAAAAAGGCGAAATCCGAAAATGAACTTCGCCTTGAGATTGTCGGTCATAAGCACTTTTTATTGAGCTATGAGCGTAGAAAACACTTGTTTTGTGCCATCATCAAATGTGGCGATAAGTGAATAGACGCCTGCGGGAAGACCATTTCTGTCAAAACGCAATACGCCACTATTGCCCATCGAAACGGGACCATCATACATTACTTGCACTGTCTGACCAAGTAAATTAATCGCTTCCATACGCATAGTCTGAGTCGGACGCAATATAGTATAGCCGATAAAAGCAGTATTGTCAAATGGATTCGGATATACTTCCAAAGCAATGGCTTTTGGTTGCTCTTCAGCCACACTTGTCGTAATTTCCCAACCACCTATTTTGAATATATCACCGCCATAGCTCGTTACCCAGAAATTTTTATCGCGCGGATCATACTCAATGCCTCGTGCATTGATAATACCCGATGTATTGACAAGTTCAAAACGGGAACGCTCCTGCGATAAATTATCCAAAGGTATTTCTACTGCATACGATGCCTGCAATACATTGCCCGGAAACGCTGTGGACGCTTGGAATAAACTGTTTTTGCCATCATAACATATACAACGAGGTCCCAAATTAACATTAAATGGATTTTTTACTTTACTGATTTGAGCACCATTGCTAATGTTGAGAGTGTAAATGTTTCTGTCTCCATCGCGCTCCGAAGTAATCATCGTATTATTCACAATCTCAATGCCTATCGGATAACGTCCGGGGCTATTAAATTCACGCAATACTTTACCTGTCGTATCAATTTCATAAATAAAACCAATACCCGATTCTGTATTCACAAATTTTTGAAGATAAATAGTACCTGTCGCTTTATTAAAAGATAAATCGGTAAATAAACTGTCGCCTTTTTCAATACGCACTACTTTTTCAATATTCAGTGTGGTTGCATTTAATTTTACCAATTTATTATCACCGAAACTTGTTGTCCACAAACCATTATTACCGTCATACGCTATGCCATAAGGAATATGGGAAACACTTGTGGCAGCAATAACAGAACCCGTCCGTAATAATTCAATCGTAAATGTGGACGAAATTTTCGTTTGCTCGGTATTCGTTGTGGAACTGACACGCACTCTTCCGGTAAATGTTGGTTTATTGGGCACATTCCAGCGCAAGCTATTGCCAACGGCATCGCCCGTAATTGTTATCCATGACAAACCATTATCCAATGAATATTCGATTTTCACCGGAGGAGTAAAACCATACCATGAAATTTTTTGATTTGTGCCACCGGTATAAATTTCCCCGCCTGTGGGCGCTGTAATTTCCGCCTCCGTTACTTGCACACCATTAGGAACATCAATTTCCCACATAGAACGACCATGCGTTGCCACGCGCAATGCCATTTTACCCGCAAGCGGCGTGGGCGGTTCATAGAACATCATATCCACAACCATAGTGTTTGGCAAACCAATACCATAAGGTGCCCATGTCTCGCCGCCATTATATGTGACATACACACCAAAATCAGTACCCACAAAGATAATATTTTCATCATCGGGGTGCATAATAAGTGAGTTACAAGGCACATCCGGCAAACCCTTGCCAATATCTTTCCATGTTTTACCCAAATCGGTAGTTTTATACACATGCGAACTGTTAAAACCCGAGAATGTCACAAATGCGGTGTTTTTATCTACGCGTGAACATTCAATATCGCTCACAAATCGGTTGGGAATGCCATTGTAGGTAACCTCTGTCCAATCTTCTGCTTTGGTGCCGCCGCCAGTACTTGTCACAAATAATTCACCGCTGCCGCCAATCCAAATTGTACTGGCATCAGGATCGGCAGGGGAAATTCCCACAGCCGAAATTGTTTGGGTCAAATAAGGAGAAACACGTGTCCATTTTGTGCCATTATCAAAAGTAACCCACAAAGCGCGACGACCGCTGTAAATTGTCGCCGGATCATTGGGGTCGGCTTCAAGTGGGGCAACAAATGCTGCTTGGTCAAGCACTTTTGTCACGGCATCGGTAAATCTATTGGCATAGCTGGTAAAATTACCTGATGACATATCACGCTTAAATACGCCGCCATACTGTGTGCCACCCCATACAATATTAGGATTAGAAGAATTCACAATGGCATGGCTGCCATCGCCACCGGCAACATTACCCCACATCATTGCATCATCACTGATGGTACCATTATCTTGCGTGCCGCCATAATTTTTTGTACCCTTAGAATGGTCAATAGCCATACCGTGATATTGCGTAATCGGCAAATTATTATTGATTGCAAACCACGAATAACCCTTATTTGTACTTTTGAACATACCACCGTCACAACCCAAATACACAATATTCGGATTCATCGGATTATATGCCGCACAGTGCATATCGGGATGTGTTTCGGGAAAATCATAACCCGCCACTTCTTGCCACAAAGAGGCATTATTATCGGTATAGAACAAATCAACGCCACCAAGCAAACAGATTTTCTCATCTGCCGGATGAGGCATAATAAAGTTGTCATAATCACCTTGGCGCCGTGCAGGGTCCCCGCCAAATGCTGTGGAAGTAATATTGCGTGATTGCCAATTTTTGCCGCCATTGGTACTCACATAACTTGCAGGCGCACCGCTCGAGCTGGACAAGGCGGCAAGCATATACAATTTATTAAGATTGGCAGGGCTGCGCTGAACGGATATTCTCGCGAATGTCACCGCATTGTCCACCAATAAATTCGTCCATGTTTCGCCACCATCCAATGTTTGAAAAACATTCTCTCCGGCAATACCCACAATAACATCATCAGGATTATCGGGATGCAATGATATATCCGATATTACGCCGTTATTCATACGTTTCCATGTTTCTCCAGCATCCGTACTCTTGTAAAATCCCGCATTCGCATCAATACCGCCGGCATAAATAAGATTAGAATTTTTGGGATGAACATAAATCTTTGAAAAACCGCCCACATTCGTTAAACCGATAACACGCCATGTGGCTCCCGCATCGGTTGTCTTGAATATACCCGCTCCGGCAATAGAATAACTGCCCGAACGATACTCACCCGTACCGGCATAGAGTATGTCCGGATTATTCGGGTCCATCGCTAAAGCACCCATTTCAGTAGAATTAGTAAAATCCATAAGTGGAGTCCATGAATCGCCGCCATCCGTAGTGCGCCACACACCTCCACCGGCAGCACCTATATAGACCCAGCCATCTTTTGTCGGGTGATGCACCACCGCACGAACTCTGCCGCCAACATTGAAAGGACCCAATTGCCGCCATGTGGGTTGCTCTGCCAAAACTTGCGCATTATTGGACTTCTGATTAAAACTTGCACGATAATCGCTCACTTTTTGTGATAACAGATTAGCCGGCAATGTGCCATAAGGGTAAGCACGCTGTTCATAGCGCCAACGGGCTTTGTCATCGGGATGACCTTCTTTTTCGCCTTCGCGTTTTGCATATACTGCGCTGATGCTTCCTACAAGTATCATCAACATGATGAGTCGTCGCAATGATTTCATCTATACATTCTCCAAATATATTGTGTGTAAATTTTCAACAAAGATACGATTTTGCATCAAATGTTTCTCTATTCTTGCTCTCAATATAAAAGTCGGTTTTATGGGCAGTTACTTTATGCGAACAATCATAAATAATCCCATCCCTGCCGGATTTGATATTTATTGTATTGTTTCCCATTATCATCCCATCACTACCTGATTGAATTTCATTCACACTTCGTAGCAGCGATATAGTACAGCCCCCAATCAAAGCGATGACGAAGCCAATCGAGCCGACGACGACCCCGATTGAGGCGATGACGACCCCGATTGAGGCGATGACGACCCCGATTGAGGCGATGACGACCCCGATTGAGGCGATGACGACCCCGATTGAGGCGATGACGACCCCGATTGAAGCGATGACGACCCCGATTGAAGTGCTTCAAGACCCCTCGTAGTCGCTTCAAGACCCCTCGTAGTCGCTTCAAGACCCCTCGTAGTCGCTTCAAGACCCCTCGTAATCGCTTCAATTGGCAAAAAAATGGCGTTTTTTGGCAAAAAAGGAGGAAAGTTGAGGTAAAAAGCCATGTTTTCGGTACAAACGATTCGTTGTGATATACTGCGGGATTATTCTATCGTCTTGCCTGTTGGGGAAGGACGAGGTGGATTCCGTATCCAAACCTATAAGGTTTTTTGAAACCTTATAGGTTTATGGAACATCGCCCATCGCATCAACCCCATTATTCTATAAACGTTCCATCCCTGCGGGATTTATCCGCCGCTGAATTTCAAAATTCCCCTCCAACGGAGGGGTGTCCAAAGGACGGGGTGGTTTCTCATTCCTCGGTGGCAGACGCAGTCTGACGGGGTGGATTATGTACCAAAAACTCCGCCCCGCTTTTTTCGCCTTCCCCATCGGGGAATTGGGATGGGGCTAAAAACCCGAAATGCCTCATAGACCTAAATAATGATAACTGACTCTACCGTTCGGATACTTCGTTACACGCATGAGTACACTTGAGTGATTAATTTCATAACAACCGTTTCTTTCATAATCATAAGGATCCCAACCTGTGTCCTTACGTAAAAAAACTCGTCTGCCAATTTGCTTAATTGTATCCATATCTTTATTGAAATCAAGTAACATTTTTTTTAATTCATCATCGTTGTTAGGAGGATTATAAACTAAATACATTTCTAAAAAGTCATCACCTTCATAAGGTTTCATATTATATAATTGCTTAATCTCTGTTTTATTACATCCGTAAAACATACTAACAGATATTATAGCTATAGTCATAAAAGACAGTAAAAACAAAATTACATTTTTCATAATTATTTCTTTTTTTTTATTGATAATTTACCCATTTTTAGCCTTTCCATAAATAATTGGGTATTTAATCGTAACTCCGTCCCTCTTTTTCGCTTTCCCCGCCGGGAAATCAAGATGGGGCTAATCGAAATGCCTCATAGTTTTCAAAGAACGGGAGGGTAATTAATATTTGTATCTTCAAAGTCTTTAGATTTGCGGTTATAATGTCTCTTATCATCGAAACCAACAAATTTAATTCCCTCACAATGAGAGATGTCCCCATCCAGTACTTTTGTGCCCCAAAAACTAAGAAATTCGAGATCTTTTAATTGTTTGATAAAAGATAAATTTTGTATTTCACCTGAATCTGATATTCTTAATTTTTTTAGGAGTTTTAAATTTCCTAAAATTTCATAGTCGGTAATTTTTTTACATGATTCTATAAAAAGTGTTTCTATGCTTTGGGATAGTGATATCAATGATGAAATGGTCTGTAAGTTCGGGGCACGCCAAATTTCAAATTTTTTCAATGAACTAAGATTTTCGATACCACTAAGAGTATGAATGTTTGCAAATGAAATTCCTAAATTCAGCAAGTTATGAAAAGCAGGTATTTCATGTAAATCTTTTGTAGATGGATTGTAATTCAACAGTCGTAAAGATTTTAGATTTTCACAAGATGACAGATTGACAATTTTTTTTGTAAAAACACAGTTTAAATCTTCGAGATTAGGAAAATTTTTTAAATCAATAACCTCTTTTTTATTGTATGAAATTGACAAAATTTTTAGATTTGAAAAATATTTAATTTTATCATAATTAAAGTCTTCACCATAAATCTCAAGTGACTCCAAAATATCGCACACAGGCATTAATGGTGACAAGTCTTGACACAAGTAAGTTGTACTGGTATTTACAATGATATTTTTGATTCCACTTTGTTTTATATAATCTATATACATTTCTGTATTGCGCGTATCAAATACAATGGTAGTAAAACCAAATCTTTCTTTAACATAGACTCTATTACTTGATATTTCCATTTTTAAAACCCTTTTGTTCGTGATTTATATATAAGTCTTCCCGGTGACCAAATTTTATTATACAAAGTTGATGTTTGTTTATGAGATAGCGGTGCGTCATCCACTAATCTCATCAATAAATATTCCAACATATATGCCTCTTCGGTATTAGCAGCTGGAAGATATGACGCTTCTAAAAGTTGTTCTGTATGATCTCTTATTATTCTTCTTATTGATTTTCTCATTCTTTTCTCTGTTCCTTTTCCAATATAATATCCAAATTTGACCAACTGTTACATTTTCATCATCCATCCCCAACGGGTCAGCAAGCACAATGAGATTGACCCAAGCGCGGGGCAAAAAATTCCCCTCATTGAGGGGTGGCAGACGCAGTCTGACGGGGTGGATTCAGTCTCCAAACCTATAATTTTCAAAATCTTATAGGTTTACGGAACATCGCCCATCGCATCAACCCCATTGTTCTATAAACGTTTAATCCATTCGGGATTTATGTATTGTTGCGTTTCAAAAATTCCCATCCGCCGGAGGGGTGTACGCAGGTGGCAGACGCAGTCTGACGGGGTGGATTCAGTCTCCAAACCTATAATTTTCAAAACTTTATAGGTTTAAGGCAATTCGCCAAGTACATCAACACAAATTCTACAAACGTGCAATCCCTGCGGGATTTAATACGCAGTTAACCTTCAAAAATTCCCCTCATCTATGGATTATTTCCATCACGCACACTCCTTTTATGTTCTGCCCATCCCTTGCTGTGAAATGGGCAGAAAACAGTGCATAGTTATTATTGTTTGATGAGAGTTGTGGTATAGCGTGTATTGTGAACCTCAACACTAAAAAGATATATGCCTGCGGGTAATGCGCTCATGTCTATGGTTGAGATGTCGGTGTTATATGCAGAAAAGACGACCGTGCCCAGCATGGAATAGAGTATAACCGTTTGATTATGATGTGGGTATGGATGATGAAAATATACTCTTTCATTGACGGGATTGGGTGTGATTATCAATGAGTTGGGATTATTAAGTTCTTGAATATCTAAAACACCCACGCTGAATTGAGCGGATTGGGCACTGCATGATGCGAGATCCGTAATTTCTACGGTATAATCACCGGATTGTTTGAGCGTAAAGCGTTGTTCGGTTGCGCCGGGTATTGTTTGTGCATTGCGATACCATTGATATGCCGAGGCGGGAGAGCTGAAGAGCGTATCGCCTATGCGATTAATTGTTGGTATGGGCGGTTTTTCGGCAAAAGTGATGGTAAATGGTTCGGATGTTCCCTCACATGTATTATCATCGGTGACTTTGACGGTAAATGTTCCATTTTCTGTGATGGCAATGGTTTGTGTTGTTGCGCCATTCGACCATAGATAGGTTTTGTATCCCTGTGGGGCGGCGAGTGTGACGGTATTGCCCGTGCAAGGTATGCCATTCGTGCGTGAGATAACGGGTTTGAGTGTGCTGCTGATGGTGACGGAATAAGTTTGCACGGAGACGCATCCTAATCGGTCACGGACAACACTGACGGAGCCGCTTTGTTGTTTCCATTGTACTTTGATGGAGTTAGTGCTTTGCCCTTCGATGATATCGCCATTGATGACTTGCCATGTTGTGGATGTATTGTCACTTGCTTTGACATTATATGTTGCGCCGGCATTCTCGCACAGTGAGTTTGGTCCAGTGATGACTTTATCGGGATAGGGTTTTGCGGTGACTTGTATGGGTGCTGATTGGGCTTTGCAATTTTGCTGATTGGTCACGGTTACGGTATATGTGCCGGATTGTTTGGCGGTGATGGTGCGCGAGTTTGCCCCATTCGACCACAGATAGGTAGCAAAACCGGTTCCGGCATCAAGGACGGTGCTGTCGCCTTCGCAGAAAACGGCGGGGCGTAATGGTGTGATGGACGGCGTCGGCTTGGGCAATATGGTCACGGTGACTGCGGGTGATAGGGCACTGCAATTGAATTGATTGGTTGCTTTGACGGTATAGATACCGCCTGTGGTCACTTTGATGGAGCGTGTTGTTGCGCCATTCGACCATTCATAACCTGTGAATTGTCCTGTGGTTAATGTGAGTGTATCACCATCGCAAAGCGATAAAGACCCCTCGGCTGTGATGATGGGTTGGGGTAAGGGATTGACCGTGACCGTGACGGTATCGCGGACAGTACAATTATTGGCATCGGTGATGGTGAGGATATAGAGCGTGGTTTGTGTGGGTGATGCCGTCGGTGCCGGTAATGCCGGATTATTTAACCCTGTTGTCGGCGACCATGAGTATGTATAAGGAGCAGTGCCATTGGTGGCAACACCACTGCCGATGGTTGTGCTGCTGCCGGAGCATATAATTTTATTTTTTTCACCGACATTTGCTCTGGGCTGGGGAAAAAGGCTGATGGTCACAGAGTCAATATTGCTGCATCCATTGGCATCGGTGACGGTCACATAATATTTTGTTGCTGCCGTGACGGTGAGTGATGGATTGGAAGATGTCGGGTTAACTATGCCTATTGTCGGTGTCCATGAATAATTGTAAGGACCTGTGCCATTGCTGACAGTGGGTGTACCGCCCAAGGTGATAGAACTTCCGACGCATGCATTGCGATTTACTCCGGCATCCACAGAAAGCTGCGGATAGGGAATAATGGTATCGCGTGAAGTGGAAACGCAATTATTGGCATCGGTGACAGTGAGTGTATAGACTCTTGTTTCATTGAAAGTGTAGGCACTTATTATCGGATTGGCTATGGTCGGATTACTCAGATTATTTGTCGGCGACCATGAGTATGTATAGGGTGGCTGCCCGCCTGATGCTGCGGGAGTTGCCCCTAATGTTACGACTGCGCCAAAGCATGGTCTTTTTATACCGCCGGAGCGTGCCGTGGGCGTTGAGTTCACGGTAATATAATTTGTTCTGGTAAGTGTATTGGCTCCATTGCCATTGGTGGCGGTGAGTTTGACGGAATATGTGCCCGGTGAGGTATAAGTATGTGTTGGGTTTTGAGTTGTATAATCTGTTGAGCCATTATTGTCAATATCCCATGCCCATTGTGTGGGAGTATTGCTGCTTTGATCGGTAAAGTTGACAGTAAGCGGTGCGCAACCTGCGGTTACTGAGGCAGTGAATTGTGCCACAGGCGGTAAACTTACCTGACAATTGGAGGCATTCAATGCTGTCATAATAGAAGGTCCGCATGATTTTGAGGTGGTACTGTATGCCACCACATCAGCCCCACCGGCAATATCGGAGGAAGTATTGAGATTGCGTTTATCGGAATTGGGACCGATGGCATAGTGCATGATGATGGCAGAATTAATGACATGACCTAATTGATGGGCATGACCTAATTCATGAAGGCAAACTGATTCAAAATCATATCTATTGCCGGTGGTTGCTTGAGGTCCAAAATTCCATCCCGAAGGAGAGGGTGAATTACGGAAAATCATATCAATTGCTGTCGGATACCAGACTCCCGTTCCGCATGATGTCCAATAATTATAGGTCACACCCAAAACTCCCGAGGGTAAACCGGCATCATTAAATGCGATAACATTCACGCCATCGCTGCCGCTTTCCGAGTTCACGGACGTTGTGCCTGTGGCAATTTTAAGATTGACAAAAGTACCGCATCGCCATGATTGTAATGCTCGTTTGAAAGCATTGGCTGCATCGGTATTATTATTGAAATTGGTATTGAAGGTAAAGGTCATTCCTCCTGTGGCATCCTGATTTTGCAACCATGTTTTATATTGGATATTGCTTGAAGTGACATTGAGTAAATTATACGAAATTGTTAATGTTTGGCTTGATGTGGCTTGCGTGCCATCCACACCCGTTACACGCACCTGACCTGTGCCTGCGGAGGTGCGTACTTCGACTTGAATTTGTGTATTTGACCATGATACAATATGTGATGCCAGAGCCGAAACCCACGTTGCACCGCCATCATCGGCACTTTTGAATTCTACTTTGGCATTACCTGTATAGGATGCACCAAAACCGCTGCCGTTAATAGTCAAAACGGCATCATTCCCTGCCGTCAATGTGGTAGGATTGATGGAACTGATGGAGGCATTAAGTGTTTGTTCTTCTCTGTATTTTGATGATGTGGCAATATCAAGATTTTTATATACCACCGACATTTTACCCACAAGTGATTCGATGGTTGCATAGAGAGTAAGCCGCTGATAAGTTGCAAAGGGGTCGCGTGCCGAGATATTATCCTCGGAATAGGTGATAATACCTTGCACACCGGCATAAGCATCGAAGGGTTTGATGGGGCTTTGTTGGCTTATGTGAGGATTATGAACGGGACTCGATTGTAAGAAAAATATACCGTTCATCGGCAGATTCAATTCAATACCCGGCGATACATGCACCGCCTGATTGCCCACAATCCCGCCTTTGACGATAAGCTCAAATTCATCCTTCACCGCACCTTTCCACACTCGATACGGTTCAATACGATATGCCGTATAAATCATTGATTTGTCGGAGTTAAAGAAACTTTGTCGGGCAATGACCTTGCCTTCGACAATGGCAGTGGATTGAGCGCAGCGTTCTTGGAGAGAAACCGGAAAGAGCATACATTCTTCAGAAGCTGCTGCCACCAAATGCATGGCGCAGAGCAAAGAAAGAATAAGGGTAAAAAGGCGACGATTCATAATCATACCTCGAAGAATTGATACATTGTAGCATTCATATCTCCAAAATTACGCAAATCACATAATTATACAGATTTGTCGGTTTGAAAACCTATTCCGAACATAATCACCGAAAGGTATATGGGAATGTTTCACCACACATTGATTGCATAATAGCACAACAAAATTCTGAGTGAAAAAAATCGTAATTTTGAATGAGTGTATGTATGATGGATATTTTATCTGAGGACAATAGAATGACAACTCCAAGCTATACGAAAGCAGAAAAGCAGCTCATCACCACATTAGGATGGTTCCGAAGTCGCTATGCCTTATTTATGGGTTTATCTCTTGACAGAAATGCTGATAAAGAAAGCATAGAACAATTCGGCAAAGCATGGATAGGGGATTTTAAAGAAGATTGGACAGATACATTTATAAGTCTTTCCGATAAGCATATTATTGAACTCACACCTAATGGATATAGCTTGACGGAATATGGGCTTGCGGTAAAAAACAACATAGATGCAGAAACGCCTTTCTACAAATATGAATATGATAATTATTTTCACATGGATCAACAAAGCAAAGCTCATTCAGCATTCTGTGAGCAAGTGTATGGATTGGATTTATCACAACATGGCTTAATTGATCAGCATGAGCTTTCTTTTTTACTTGAGCTTCTCAAAAAGAATAGTGCTCAAAAAATATTAGATATAGGCTGCGGTAATGGGAAAATAACAGAATGGATTTCTCAAACAATACACACTTTCTGCGTTGGAATTGATATTTCTGAGGAAGGCGTTCGGCTTGCCAATCAAAGAACAAAGAATAATCCATTATTACATTTTGAGATTGGTAATATCAATGATTTGCACAGTTCGGAACTCTATGACGCAATTCTTTTTCTTGACACGCTGTATTATTCAACCAATATACAGAGAACACTAAGCCAAGCACGTGCATTATTAAAGCCCGATGCTCGCATTTATGCATATTTTTCGCAATGGATTATGGATGAGCAGTACGCAGAAGGACTTCACTATAATAATACAGCATTAGCAGGAGTTCTTCATACACTCTCTCTCCCTTTTTCTTGTATTGATTTATCCGAATCCGGAAGAAATCATTGGAAAAGGAAGCTTGAAGTATTACTTGCCATGAAAGAAGATTTTATTGCGGAAGGCAGCGAACAACTATGGGAATATCGCTACAGAGAAGCATACAGATATGCACATTGGGGCGACAATAAATATTCTCGGTATTTATATGAAATACATATTCCCTGATATTTTTCAGGATACTTTATTCTTCTTGCTCACGATGTTTTATCAGATGAGGTTTAAATAATTTTGATCGTCTGAATAATGCTAATGCCGCCGAAATACGTCGTCCCGAAGGAATCGTGGTATTTGTACAAACATTCGTATTACAAATTGTCATCATCGAAGAGCCGCCGCCATCCAAATTCATGGCATTCCACGCACCTATATCGCGCATCAAATTAGCAAGTGTTTGTAAGGTTGCACCATTATTATTTTTTCCTTTTGTGGGTGGCTCCACCATCACGATATACGTAGTTTTTCCATCGCGACTTTGTCCTATTGCCGTTCTTGCCAAGCCATGATTACGAAAACGGACAGCCCGCGCACCTTCTTCCATCGCCTCATGTTTTGCAATACCATTACGCACTAAACGCGGCGTCCCCGATACCGCATTGGCAAATCGTCGTGTAGGAAAAGGAGTCGTTGTAAATTGATAATAGACGGTGTCGCCGACTTTGGGCAAATCATCAAGAGAAAATGATTTATCGAAACTGATAACACTGCCCCGCAAAGGCATACTTACCGTGCCGGAATCATGAACACCCAATACCAAACATGGTGTCGGTAAATTTATTCTCGGTAAACGTAAATGGCGCACTTTCACTTTCCACATTGGAAATTCTTTATCGCGGGCACGGCGCGCTTCTGCTTGTGCTTCGCGCAATTCATTTATATGTAATTCTGATTCCGTAGAATCTTCCGCAGCATATTTATGATTTTCAACAAATTCTTGTACAGCTTTTTCTATACTCGTTTCATGCACATACGGGACTGTTTTTCCTGCATAGGTATTATATAAAACGATTCCTGTTGTATCCCGACGAATATTGACATCGCTGAGCATATATTTTTTTTTGCGCGGCAATGTTATTGTTCCTGTTAAACGGAAGGTATCAATAATCATTCTGTTGCGTTCATCAAAAAAAGCACTTGACCATTTTTTATGATGAGTCATTTGCGCCACTTCACCATCAATAACCAAAGGACCTATGGGCACATTGCGATATGCACTCCAAAAATTCGCATTGACAGCACAAAGAACACTGTCCGATTGCGTTGAATCCATACGAAACATCATATCACCCAAACGCTCTAAGCCGGAAATATAGCTTTGTCCTTTAATAATTCCCAAACGTAATGTGGGGTCATTATTATTCACTTCGACAACATGTGCCAAAACATTGGATCTACCATAAGAGTATATTTTAGTTCTCATACCGGGTGAAAATACCGTATCCCACACGACTGTTAATTGTGGAAATACTTCCTCGCGTACAGGAGCAGATTTTCTTTTTTTCTTTGACCGTTTTGTTGAAGTTTTGGCAACTTTTTTCGTTTTTTTAGCTGTGCGTGCCACTGATTTTTTTGGCTTTGGTTTTGATTTCGCTTCTGATGTATAAGTACAACACACCATTCCTATGAGGATGATACATATTGTCAGAATACTATGTCGAAGCAAAAAGAACATCAGATTCACTATGAAAATAAAAAATTACCGCAAAAATTTATATGTAAAAAACAAAGCTGTTGCCACACCTATGAATGTCCCAACAATAACATCGCTGAAATAATGGACACCGACCATAACACGTGAAAATGCCACTATTCCACCGGCAATATACAGAGGTATGCGCAAAGTCGGATACATAATTGCTCCGACCGTTGCAGCACTCATGGCTGTTGTTGCATGACCACTCGGAAAAGAATTATGCAGAAAATCTATGACAAAACCGAACATATCAATATCATATATGCCCTTATCAAATAATAAAGGTGGTCTTGTACGACACACAATAACTTTTATAATATTGGCAAGAATTCCGGAGACAGCAACACTTAAAAACAGCACCATCCATTTTTTTGCATGATCTCGCCATTTACGCCATAAAACAATCCATAGCACCAATGAAGGCACAAGAATCCACGCCGAATTTCCTGCTTCCGTGATACGGTCAGCCATAACACGAACCGACGATTGGTCTTCATGATGAAAAAACCATGCAATCGGAATATCTACAAACCAATAGCACAATAATGTGCCGATAATGACAGATGCTATAATGATACCGTATTTTATGGAAATCTTCATCATCACATCAATTATCAGTCACTTTTTTTTGTAAATCCGCCAATGCCTGTAATGCTTGCAATGGTGTTAAAGAATTAACATCTATTGCCATAATTGCATCACGAATTGTATCATCACGAAATTCAAAAATTGATAATTGTCCATCGTCTTTGGGCAAAGATTTTCTTTTTTCGACTTCTGGAATCGGTATTGTCGGTATTTCCCTTTTTTTACCTTCAAGTGTCAATAATATATCATGTGCCCGTGTGACAACTTGTTGTGGCAGCCCTGCCATTTGTGCCACATGAATACCAAAAGAGTGATCGGTTGACCCCGTTACCACACGATGTGTGAACAGTATAGAATCACCGACTTCACGCACTTCGACTTGATAATTATGAATGCGCGGGAAGGAATCGGCTAATTCATTTAATTCATGATAATGTGTGGCAAATAATGTTTTTGCACCAATATATTCATGAAGATATTCGGCAAGAGACCAGGCTATGGAAATACCGTCAAAAGTGGCAGTGCCTCGACCCACTTCATCCAATAAAATCAGACTGCGTTGTGTTGCATTATTAAGAATATTTGCGGCTTCTTGCATTTCCACCAAAAAGGTACTTTCACCGGCGGCTAAATTATCTTGCGCCCCCACACGTGTAAATATTCGGTCTGTCATGCCGCAATGAGCCGAGGTGGCAGGCACAAAACTTCCCACATGAGATAATAATACAATAAGAGCAGTTTGACGCAAATAGCATGATTTACCGGACATATTAGGACCGGTAATAATATGTATTTGTTGAGAGCCGCAATCTAAGCGCACAGAATTAGCAACAAAATTATGCCCGACGGGTAATAATCGCTCCACCACAGGATGGCGACCGTCTTTAATATCCAGAATATCACTTTCATCCACTATCGGTTCGCAATAATTATATTCATGGGCGATAGTAGCAAAACTTTGTAAACAATCCAAAGCAGCGACGGCTGCGGCTGTCATCTGTATTTGTTCAGTACTTTGTGTTATCCGATAAAGCAATTCTTCAAATAATCGTTGTTCTATTGTACCGATATGTTGTTCGGCATTGAGAATTTTATCTTCAATATCTTTTAATTCGGGGGTAATATAACGTTCGGCATTAGTCATGGTTTGTTTACGTATCCATGCATCCGGCGTTTTTGTTTTATGGACATTCGTAACTTCGATATAATAACCGAAAACATTATTAAAACCGACTTTTAATGTAGATATTCCCGTTTCCTGTCTTAAACGTTCTTGATAGGAATGTACCCATGTTTTTCCGTGAAGCATCGCAGCACAGACTTCATCTAATTCAGCGGAAACTCCCGGTCTAAAAACTGATCCTGTTCCCAAAGATGCCGAGGGGTCATCAATGATAGTTGCACCGATATATGTGATTAATTCATCCAATAAAGGCATTTTTTCTGCAAGCAAGGACAAAGAATCGTCGGCAATGACAGCAATGGAAGCACGTAAAAGAGGTATTTTTTGTAATCCGCGTTTTAAGGCAATAATATCACGCGGTGAGCAACGATGAGCACAAATTTTTGCAATTAATCTCTCTAAATCACCCGTTTCGCTCAAATCATGGCGAATATCCGCTAAAATATTTCTTTGATATTTTAATGCTTTGACAGCAGCTAAACGTCGTTGAATAACAGTAAGTTTGCGCAATGGTCTTGTAAGCCATTGTTTGAATAATCGCCCGCCCATCGGAGATTGGGTTTTATCTAAATGGGCAATCAATGTTGCGTCATTATTATCATGCAAGGAAAATGTCAGTTCCAAATTACGACGTGTTGCATAATCCAGCACCATATATTCCGACGGGTCATAATAACGAACTTTTGTTATCTGCGATGCCGATGTTTTTTGTGTTTCAAGTATATAATGGAGCACTGCACCTGCTGCAATTTGTCCACCTGTCATTTCTTCAATGCCGAATCCTTTTAATGAAGGAGTTTTAAAATGACGCAATAAAGTTTCGCGGGCAAAACTTATTTCAAATAACCAATCCTCCAATCGTGTTAATGATGGCGGATGTTCCATTGCTTTTATACATTGTTGTAAGTCGGCATATTGTCCTTTGGGAATAATTAATTCCGCTGCCATAACCGTTTCGAGTGTTGCTCTCAAATCGCTTAATAACACTTCCATCGTAAAAAATTCCCCGGTGGAAATATCGGCACAACTTAAACCTACTTTTGCAGTGCCACGCTCAACAAAAATAAAGGCTGCTCCCACATAATTATTGCGTTTTACATCAAGCAATTTATCATACATTGCCACGCCCGGAGTGACGACTTCCACCACATCGCGCCGTACAATACCGCGTGCTTGTTTGGGATCTTCCAATTGTTCGCAAACAGCCACTCTATATCCCGCACGCACAAGTTTTGGTAAATATGCATCAAGTTGATGATGGGGAAATCCCGCAAGCGGCACTTCGCCTGCTTCACCATTATTTCTTTTTGTTAAAGTAATACCACACACACGTGCCGTGATAACAGCATCTTCTTCAAATGTTTCGAAAAAATCACCCATACGAAAAAATAATATTGCATCGGCATGTTTTTTCTTTATTTGATGATATTGCCGCATAAGCGGTGTTTCTTTATGAGCCATAGTATTACATTATTCAGAAATTATCGAACACATATTCATGACAAGGGGGCAATCTCTTTTAAGGATTATATCGTGAAATAGTGTGACATAGTTCAAAAACACTTTTTTGTATAGATACTTCATGTATTAATACTGTACGGTCGCCAATACAGACCTAAACAGTTTAAGTATCGTTTCTTCGGAAGGCAAAGGATTATCATTAATATTGAGCGGCACGAGAGCTATTTCATAATAATTACCGAATGAAGACATAAAAACAGCGCATCGGTTACGAGCACTTCTTGTTGCATTGGTAAAATCGAAAGTACCAAATTCTCTTGAACCAATAGTTATCAGTCCATATTTACCTGTTTGTTTCGCAGCCCCTGCCGTTTTTTGTTGATGATAAATCATAGCCGCCCTTGCCAGTGCATATACTCCTTGTTTTGCTATCACCGAATCCGTTTGAGGCAATTTTTTCAAGCGACGGAATACAAGAGCAATATTCATATCTTTATTGGCAGCAATAGCAAATACATCACTTGACATCATACCTTCCGCATTGATAAAATCCCAGCCCACAGGTAAAAATGCAAGCATGTCACCGTCGCGGGAATGTACCATTTCTTCAGAAATCGGAATTTCCGGTTGAGGACTTACAATGACGGGTGTTGGAGGCGGTTCTTCATCATCAATACGCACAAATAAACATCCCGACAGCCCTATACTGCTCACAATAAGCATTATAATGCCATAATAAAAAAATGATGTTCTGCAATGCAGTGACAATGAATTCATGGGTTTGTCATCATAATAAAACAATCATAAAAAACGCCGCCCGACATTAGTATCGGGCGGCTTTGTACCATAGAGTATAGAATCTTACAATCGTTCCGGCATAGGAGGTAATGGCATGGAGCCCGGTATGCCCATCAATGGAAAATCCTTACGAAGCGGATAAATCGGTTCATTTGTTTCCGGGTCGGCAAAATCTTCCGGCATATAGAAGCGACGTAAGTCTGGATGTCCGTCAAAGTGAATACCGTACATGTCATACGTTTCCCGTTCGAACCAATTTGCACCTTCCCACAGCGAGCATACTGACGCAACATGAGGATTGCGCTCCGGCAATGCCACCTTCACACGTACTCTGCCACCCAATGGGAGGGATTGAAGGAAATACACGACTTCATAACGATCTTTTTTGCGATACCAATCAATGGCGGTAATGTCCACAAGAAATGTGAATTGAGTGGAAGGATTCGTTTTTAATTCTTCCATAACTTCAAGTATATGATCGGGAGAGATCATGATACTGAGCTGACCATGATGTTCAATTGTTTGTACTTCACCGCATATTGGGTGCAATACATTGAGAATGGTGTCTTTATCAACTGCCATAGTGTGTAATAAATAGGTAAAACATACCGTTTTTATAATAACGTAACTAATTATTCTTTTTTTCCTTGATTGTTTGTCGGCATAGTCCTGAACACTATATCCCACAAAGGATTGGAAACTCCGTAACCACTATGCGAATCATTAAAATGATGGCGCATGTGGTAAATTTTCAAGTATCGCCCCACTTTACTTGTCATGGCAAAATGATGGGTCGCATAGTGAATCATGTCATAGGACAGATACCCCAAAGCAAAACCAGCGAATAAGCCGAAGTGATGGCTCGGCAACAATACCCCGAACAATGTATAGAACACTATCCCTATGGGTATGCTGATAGCCAAGGGCATCACCAAACGTGTGGCATCACGAGGGTAATCATGATGAACGCCATGCATCAAAAAATGAAGACGTTTGCCCCATGTTGAGCGCGGCTCATAATGGAAAACCCACCGATGCAATGAATATTCTGTCAATGTCCACAACACAATACCACTTATCAGTTGCAAGACCACTGTACCCACACTATATGCCACAAAAGCATTGTAGAGCATCACAGCAATCACAGGCAACCAGAACACAACCGGTGTTGCCGGATGGATATGTGAAAACCACTCAATGAAATCGCTTTCAAACATCCGTGGAGAAATTTTCGGATCGTATTTCATACGTCAATAACGCTAATCAGACAACGAATGGTATGATGTAACGGATAAATCAATGCGAAATTACAAGGAACTTGCCATGTGAACAACAATACAGCCATATCGTATTTTTGCAAACTTTCCATTTACCATAAGGTTGATATGCCGATGAACTCCTTTTTTATTGAAGAATATACAACTCTTGACAATGAAGAGTGCATAAGAACAGTAGCCCGATTATCCGACGAAATATTCGATGTGACAACCGGTAACATACGTATCAACAAACGGTTACGGCATAAAAACTCTTTGCTGATTCTTATTGCTTACACACAGGATAATCGCACTCCTGTCGGCTTCAAAATTGGTTATGAAGATACTGAAACCCTCTTTTATAGTTGGCTTGGCGGTGTTTTGCCCACATATCGTGGTCACGGCATAGCATCGGCTTTAATGCGCCACCAACATACACGTATCGCAGAAATGGGTTATCCCAAGGTAGAAACGCGAACCCGCAATCGGTACAAATCAATGCTGATACTGAATATAAAGCATGGATTCAATATCATAGGCACACAATTCTGCAAAAATGATGTCAAAATCATTCTGCAAAAAACCATAGCTCCGGCAACAAGTACAAGAGACAATAAAGGGCAAGACTAAATAATACACTATTTTCGCATAATGTTCAGACATCAAGTTATGCCCGATTCTCAAATATTGTGGCTCCTGTCTTTCTCAAAACATGACAATTTCACCGTATGACTATATTTTCCGCTTCCGATATTTCTAAATCCATCCATGATAAAATGCTCTTCGAGAATGTGTTTTTTGGTATGGACGACACCGACCGTGTTGGTATAATAGGGCGCAATGGTGCCGGAAAAACGACATTTTTGCGAGTCATCGCCGGTATTGATACGCCCGACACGGGAATCGTTGCTTTCAACAAGGAAGCTCGGTTCGAATACTTAGAACAATTACCGCGTTTTGACCGACATACCATAGTCTTGGAAGCGGCTATGAGCGGCAAACCCGATATAGCACACGCACTGATGCGCCATGAAGATTTATGTAAAAAATCACAACTCACTGCCGAAGAAGAACAAGAACTCCACAAACTTCATCAACTCATTGATGAGAAAAACGGTTGGGCACTTGACAGTCAAGCAAAATCCATACTCTCTCGTTTAGGCATGGAATTATTTGATGCCGATGTCATGAATTTATCCGGCGGACAAAGAAAAAGAGTTGCACTTGCAAGAGCACTGCTCTCCGACCCCGATTTGTTAATTCTTGATGAGCCAACCAATCATCTTGACGCGGGCTCAGTGCAATGGCTGCAAGATTATCTCCAACAATCTCAAAAAGGATTACTTCTTGTTACCCATGACCGCTATTTTCTTGATGCTGTCACCAATAAAATTATTGAATTAGATCGCAACACTTTATACAGTTATCCCGGAAATTTTGAAAAATATCTTGAGCGCAAAGAAGCAATGATTGTGGCGGAGGAAGCGGCAGCCGACCATTTACGCAATAAATTACGTCAAGAATTAGCATGGCTGCAAAAAGGTGCAAAAGCTCGAAGAACAAAACAACAAAGCCGTATTGACTGGATTGCAAAAATGCAAGCAGAACCCGCTCCCACAGAAGAAAAAAATATTAAAATTGAACTTGGAAACGTTTTTCTCGGCGGCAGAATTATTGATGCTTACAATATTTCAAAACATATCAATAACACGTTTCTTTTTCATGACTTTACCTACAGCGCAGCTCCGGGCGATAAAATAGGCATCATTGGACCGAATGGGACAGGAAAGTCCACGCTGTTGAATACATTAGCGGGATTAACAGAACCCGATAGCGGCAGCGTTAAATTGGGAGAAACCGTCAAAATCGGTTATTTCCGTCAAGAAATTACCGACTTGGCACCACGCCAAACCGTCATTGGTGCTTTGAGAGAAATTGCGGAATATATTGATGTCGGCGTAGGGCGCGAGCGGTTTATTACTGCCAAAGAACTCTTAGACAAATTTTTATTTCCGCCACGCCAGCATCATTCTCTTATCGAAACATTATCCGGTGGCGAAAAA
>WBZM01001668.1_pt1 | contig 21071 bp, 20 predicted proteins | sample 5204271 | NCBI WGS metagenome assembly WBZM01 (sample SAMN12344346, study PRJNA552823) | activated sludge metagenome | biome: Activated sludge suspended growth; feature: Nitrification reactor; material: Wastewater; isolation source: activated sludge from nitrification reactor of wastewater...
TGGCGCATGGGCGCAGGACCGCTATCCGAGCCGCCCCATCCGCATCATCGTGACGAACGCCGCCGGCGGCGCATCGGACATGATCGCGCGCATGATCGGCACGGGCCTGACCGCTGCACTGGGGCAGCCCGTCGCGGTCGAGCCGATGCCGGCCGCCAACGGCATGTGTTCGAAGACCAGGTCGCGCTCAAGCCGCAGGCCGTGGCGGTCCAGTCGCCACAGGGGGACTGGACGTATGCGCAGCTCGGCGAGCAGGTCGCGCGCATGTCCGCGTGGCTGCGCGTACAAGGCGTTGCGCGAGGCGACCGCGTGGCGATCCTCTCGGAGAACCGGCGCGAGTTCGTGCTGACCCTGCTGGCGGCCGCGAAGGTCGGCGCGATCGTCGCGTGCATGAACTGGCGGCAGACGGCGGAGGAGCTCGCGCATTGCATCACGCTCGTCACGCCGAGGATCGCGCTGGTGTCGCCACGGTACGAGCAGCATGTGAAGCTGTTCGGCGAAGTTGCGGTCACGATGATCGGCGAGGAGCTCGAAAGCGACATCGGTGGGGTGCGCTTCGCTTCGACCCCACCCTGCGGGAACGGCGACGTCGTGGAGCCGGAGGACGGCCTCTACATCCTGTACACCAGCGGCACGACCGGCAAACCCAAGGCTGCGCTCGTGAGCCACCGCGCGCTCGTTGCACGCGGCGCGGTCAACACCATGGACCGTGGCGTGCGGCGGGGCGCGACCTTCATCGCCTGGCCGCCGATGTTCCACATGGCCTCCGCCGACAGCATGCTCGTCACCCTCATCGGCGGCGGCAAGGTGATCGTGATGGACGGCCTCGACGTGGGCGTGCTTTGCGACCTTGGCGAGCGCGAGGACAACGTCGGCTGGTTCGTGCTGATGCCCGGCATGATCGACAAGGTGCTGGACGAATACGCGCGCCGAGGCACGCGTCCGCACCCGGCGGATTCGGTGGGCTGCATGGCGGACCTCGTGCCGCGCCAGCAGATCGTCGACGTCACGCGGCTGTTCAACGCACCGTTTCGCAACACCTTCGGATCGACCGAAGCCGGCCCCGCGCCGGGCAGCGGCGGGCGTGTTCCCGTGGGTGTCGCCCCGGAGAACCTCGCCAAGAACCAGAGTTCGCTGTGCCGCGTGCGACTGGTGGACGAGGCGGGCCAGGATGTCGCACCGGGCGAGCCCGGCGAGCTGCTGCTGCGCAGCCCCACGCTCTTTTCCGGCTACTGGGGCATGCCTGAGGCGACAGCCGAAGCCTTCGCTGGGGGATGGTTCCACACGGGCGACGTGTTCACGCGCCAGCCCGATGGCACGCTGCAGTTCGTCGACCGACGCAAATACCTGATCAAGTCCGGCGGCGAGAACATCTACCCTGCCGAGATCGAACAGCTGCTGCTCGCGTCCCCGCGCATCGCCGACGCCGCCGTGGTGCGCAAGCGCGACGCGAAGTGGGGCGAAGTGCCCGTCGCATTCGTCGCCGTGCGCGACGAAACGCTCTCGGCGGAAGAAGTCGTCGCGCTGTGCCGCGGCCGCATCGCGAACTACAAGCTGCCGCGCGAGGTGCGCTTCATCCGCAACGAAGACATGCCGCGCAGCACCACCGGCAAGATCGTGCGCTCCGAGCTGGAGGCGCTGCTGCAGTGAAAGGCGACTGGACGCACGCGTGGCAGCCGATGGTCGATGCCGTCGGCCGCGACTTCGGCGAGGGGCGCACCGAGGTGTGGGGCGAGACGATCGAAGCGAGCATGGTGCGCCGCTACATCGAGCCGCTCGAGCTCGACTCGAAGCTGCATTCCGACGCGGCCTTCGCGCGCGCGCACGGCTACGCGGACATCGTCGTGCCGAGCACCGCCATCGCGAGCTTCGCGATGCCCCTGCTGTGGAACCCCGGCGATTCGCCGCTCTTCGACGACGCGGCGCGGGACGCGCAACCCACGCGCAGCCACATCGGCGGCGTGCGCTTCGGCCTGGAGCCGCCCACCACGCATTTCTTCGGCGTCGACGCGGAAGCGGACTACCTGCTGCCGGTGGTCGTCGGCGACCGGCTGTGCAGGCGCGGCGCATTGCTGCTGTCGTGCAAACCGAAAGAGACGCGGGTGGGACAGGGCGCCTTCATCTCTTGGCAAACCGAGGTGATCAACCAGCGCCGCGAGCGGGTCGCGCTGCTGCGCACGACGTTCTTCCGCTACAACGTGCTGCGCGCCGAGCCTGTCACCCGGGGCTCGACCCGGGGTCGTGGGCCCGCGAGCGCACACGATGCCGGGTCGAGTCCGGCATGACAGGAACACCATGACCCAGCGCCGCTTCGACGACGTGACGGCAGGCGAACCGCTCGCGCCGGTGCACTATCCGGGCTCTCCGGAATAACTTGTGGAACAGGTGACCATGCAGTATCCTCCTGAGTCGGATTTTCGTGTGGAAAGGAAACCAAGTGAAACTGCATCCTAAGACCGCCGCCCTTGTGGACCGGTTCGCCGCAGCTCTGAAGGAAAAACTCGCCGCCGCAGAGGAGAAGTACGGCTACTCCGACGGGTGGGCGACTGACGACTGGATGGGCGAGTGTCGCAAGGAACTGCGGAAGCACGTTGCAAAAGGGGACCCACTGGATGTGGCGGCCTACTGCGCATTCCTGTGGCATCACGGCGAGGCGACCACCGGCCCATGTCCGCACGCAGACTACTGCAACGAGACGGGCTCCTGCGCGAACGGATGCGATGACCGGATGCCTCGGCTGACGGACCAAGATGTGGCCGACTGCTTGGGTCGGTCGTTCGATGCGGCGGGGAATATCCTGCCCAGCACCTTCGCACGCGAGGTTCTCCGGGCGGCTCAAGTCTTGGTCCGAGAGAAGTGAATTGACTGCCTTTTTCTTCATCTGCGCAGCCCTGTACTGCGCGTGGTTCATCCTGAGGTTCCTGCTATGAACGAGAATTACGAGGGCGCGCTGGCCAAGATTGACGCTGCAAGGAAACTGGCCCGGCAGACGATGGCGAAGCATGGCAAAGAGGAGGTGTGCGACCCGCCAATGGGCATCGACACGCCCCAGAGGCCGGCGCTGCCGGCTTGGCAGGACGTGTTGGGCGCTGCCGAGCAGCTCGTCCGGCAGAAGCCCGCCTTCCCCAAGTACATCAAGGGCACGGTCTTGGAGAACGATGTGCCGGTGTGGATTGCCACCTTCACCCAGCAAATGCTGGTGCGCGAGCTGTCTCGCATCCGGGCTGTCATCGCTTCCGACCGCTGTGACGGTGATACCGACTACGCAGCGGGAGCCAACGCCGCCCGAGCCAAGTACCTCGCCGCCATTGACAAGCGGTGACCCCATCCACACGACAATCCGGGGATGACGGACATCCTCGACCTGAAGGGCTGGACGGTGCTGGGTCGCACCGAGGAGGACGGGGCGGACGTGCTGGAGGCGGAGTACCCGCTGCCCATGCCTACCGCCTGCCCAAAGTGCGGCACCCTCGACTGCATCTACCGGCACGGCACCAAAGCTACTACTTACGTCGACATTCCGATGCGCGGGAAGCCGGCCAAGCTGCGGGCGAAGGTCCAGCGATACCGGTGCACCTCCTGCAAGGAGACCTTCCTGCAGCCGCTGGGCGGCATCTTGGAGGGCCGGCGCATGACGGAGCGCTGCGCCACCTACATCAAGGCCCACAGCCTGCGGGACACCTTCACCCGCATCGCGGAGAACGTGGGGTGCGACGACAAGACGGTCCGGACGCTGGGGGCGGAGTACATGGCCGAACTGGAGGCCAGCCACCGGCCGGAGATGCCAGACTGGCTGGGCATCGACGAGACCCAAATCGACGGGAAGATGCGCTGCGTCCTGACGGACATCGGGGAGCGCCGCATCCTCGACATGCTGCCGGACCGGGACAAGGCGACCTTGGCGGGGTGGCTGCACCGGTTCAAGGACCGGCACTGGGTCAAGGGCGTGGCCATCGACATGTGGCGGCCGTACCGGGACGTGTCGCACCAGATGTTCCCTGGCCGACCGGTGGTCATCGACAAGTTCCACGTCGTCCGCATGGCGAACTACTGCATGGAGCGGGTCCGCATCCGGCTCCAGAAGCAGCGCAAGGCTGGCGAGCGGCGCCTGTGGCTCCAGTCCAAGGCGATGCTGAACATGCGGTACGCCAAGCTGGCCGAGAAGGGCCGGTTCAATCTGGACATGTGGCTGGCCAACGAGCCCGAGCTGGCCGCCGCCTACGGGCTGAAAGAGGCGTTCTACAACATCTACGACCTGCCCAAGGCGCAGGCCGTGGCGGCCTTCGACGCCTTCCCGGGGACCATCCCAGCCAGCCTGAAGGCGGACTTCAAGACTCTCACGACCGCCATGAAGAACTGGCGGACGGAGATTCTGGCGTACTTCGACCACCCCATCACCAACGCCTACACCGAGGCGCTGAACGGGGTCGCCAAGACCATCAACCGGCAGGGCCGGGGGTACACCTTCGAGGTGCTGCGCGCCCGTCTCCTGTACGGCAAGGGGCCGCTGGAGCCGTGGCGGCTGGCGACCGTCTACCCTGCCAACCCCACCCAGTTGCAGCTCCTGAAGCGGGAACAGGGCAACCGGTGCCAGAGCTGCGGCTGCGAGCTGGGACGGACCAAGGACGACAAGGCGAACGTGGTCGTTCTGGTGCGCGGCAACACCCGCCGGCAGCAGCTCATTTGCGGGCTGTGCAACGTCGGTTTCCACACGGAGGCACTCAATCACCGGAAGCCTCCTTCAACACAGAAATCCGGATAGCCGTGGTTCTGGGGGCACTACCAGCCGGACGCGGGCAAGCGATCGGACCCGAACGCCTCGCCGATGCACGCGAAGGACCTGTCGAAGGTGCCGCCCGGGATCATCGTGAGTGCGGGGCGCGATCCGCTGCGCGATGAAGGCGAGGCCTACGGCAAGCGCCTGAACGATGCGGGCGTTGCCACCGAAGTCGTGCGCGGCGAGGGACTCGTGCACGGCTTCCTGTCGATGATCAACTACGCGCCCAGCGCGGGCAAGGCGTTCGACAGGATGGCGGCCGCGATCGCGAAGGCGACTGGCTGACCGGAACGCGCCGTCCGACCCCGGAACGCGTCATCCCGACCCCCCGGAACGCGTCATCCCGCCTCCCCCGGAACGCGTCATCCCGCCTCCCCCGGAACGCGTCATCCCGGGCTTGACCCGGGATCGTGTGCGCCCGCAGGCCCACGACCCCGGGTCAAGCCCGGGGTGACAGCGCCGCACCCGTTTGAGCCACGGGTGACCCACCCGCGGGCCGGGCAATCCACCCCCCCGGCACGGGTAGGGTGGGGTCGAAGCGCGAAGCGCGCGCCCCACCGCCAGCTCACGGATACATCCCCGCCGCCCGCAACTTGAGCGTGCACAGCGCCACCAGCAAGTCCAGCGTCGGCGTTGCCACGCCCTTTTCGCGCGCCATCGCCAGCGGCGCGCGGAACATCGCTTCCAGCTCCGGCTTGCGGCCCGCTGCGACGTCCTGCCCGATGCTGGGCACGTGCGGCAATTTCCGCGTGGCCTCGATGGACCGGCTCACCGTGACGGGGCAACCCATGGCGGCGGCGATCGCTTCCACCTCGTCCTGGATGCGAAACCGTGCCTGCACGCACGCCTCTTCGGCATAGAGCGCCGCGAGCGAGACGGGGGCGAGCACCGCGAGCGGGCCCGAGCCGAGATTGAGCGCGAGCTTCTGCCAGATCGCATCGCGGATGCGCGGGGTCGCCTCCGCTGGCAGCCCCGCCGCCTTGAACAACTCGGCGATCGCCATGAGGCGCGGCGACATCGAGCCATCGGGTTCGCCGAACACCATCGTGCCGTTCTTCCCCGCGAGCTTCACCACGCCAGGTTCGACCACCGTGCACGGGCTCGACGTGACGCCGCCGACCGCGCGCTGCGGTCCGACTGTGTTCCACAACACGTCCCCCGGGTCGAGCTCGGGAATCCGCTTGCCTTCGTCCGCATTCCCCTGCCCGTGGAAGTACCACCACGGGATGCCGTTCTGCAGGAACACGGCCGGCGTGTCCCTGCCGAGCAATGCGGTGATGGCCGGCGCGGACGCGGTGAGCGCGGTCTGCTTGACGGTGACCAGCACCGCATCCTGCTCGCCCAGTTCGCGCGGGTCGTCGCTCGCGCGCACGTTCGCACGCACCACGCCGTCTGGCGTGTGCAGTTCGAGCCCGCGCGCCCGCACCGCCTGCAGCGTGGCGCCGCGCACGAGCACGCTCACGTCGGCGCCGGCGCGCGCGAGCATCACGGCGATGTTCCCCCCGACGGCGCCGGCCCCGAAGACGCAGACGCGCATCGCACGCATGGCGGTCACTCGCGCCACGACGGATCGTCGCGATCCAGCTGGCGCAGCAGCGCCGACCATTCGCGCTGGCCGTTCCAGTTGCCCAGGCTCGCCTCGCTGCCCTTGCGGTCCGTCACCGTGGGCGGCGCGAGAATGCGCGCGGTCTTCGCAACAGCCTCGGGGCTCGGCATGTGCAGCGGCGTGTTCGCCGCGAGGAAGTCCACCTGCACCTTGCAGGCCGTCTCCAGCCGCTGCATGAGCAGGAACGTCTCGGCCACGCTGCGCCCGCAGGTGAGCAGGCCGTGGTTGCGCAGGATCATCACGTCCTTGTCGCCCAGGTCTGCGACGAGGCGTTCGCGCTCGGCCTCGTCGACCGCCGGCCCCTCGAACGCGTGATACGCGATGCGGTCATGGAAGCGCAACGCCCCCTGCGTCGCGGGCATCAGGCCGCACTCCATCGTCGCGACCGCCATGCCCGCGCGCGTGTGCGTGTGCAGCACGCAGGCAATGTCGTGCCGCGCGGAATGGATCGCGCTGTGGATCACGTAGCCGGCCTGGTTCACCTCGTACGGCACGTCCCCGGGCTTGTCGACCACGTTGCCCGCCAGGTCGATCTTGTAGAGGCACGACGCCGTGATCTCCTCGTACAGGTAGCCGAAGGGGTTGATGAGGATGTGGCCCGCCTCACCCGGCACGCGCACGGTGATGTGGTTGTAGATCAGGTCCGCCATGCCGTAGCGCGCGACCAGGCGGTAGCACGCGGCAAGGTCGAGGCGGGCCTGCCATTCGGCGTCCGAAATGCGTTGGCGGATCGTCAATGTGTTCTCCTACTTCCCTGTGAGCTCGGCCTGCACGCTCGGCGAATGCCGGCTCGTGTGCAGCTCCACCAGCTTTTCCAGCAGCTGCATGAACTGCCTGCGTTCTTCGGGCGGCAGGGGGCCCAGCAGCACGTCGCGGCTTTCGTGCGCGGCGCGGTCGGCGGCTTCCAGCACGCGCAAACCTTCCGGTGTCAGGAAGAGCAGGCGGGCGCGCCGGTCGTTCGGGTCGACCTCGCGCATCACGAGGCCCTTGGCCTCGAGCCGGTCGATCACGCCCGTCATCGTGGGGCGGTCGTAGTCGATCAGCGCGGCCAGGCGCGTGGCGTCCAGGCCGGGCGAATCGTTGATCGCCACGAGGGCGGCGAACTGGATCGACGTGAGGTTCAGCGGCGTGAAGTGCTCCGCCACGATCGCCACGGCGAACTAGTTCGCGCAGCGCAGGAGGAAGCCCGGGGACCTGCGCATCTTCTTGACGTTTGTGATGGGCATGGGGGCAGTGTACGGGCAGGCTTGCGATTTGTGATCGATGAATATATGATCCATGCAACACATATTTGGTCAACCAAAAGAACTTCCCAACCATAGAGAGCCAGGAGACGAATTGAAGACTCCCATCTGCGAGCGCCTCGGCTGCGAGGTGCCCATCTTCGCCTTCACGCACTGCCGCGACGTCGTGGTCGAGGTCACCAAGGCCGGCGGCTTCGGCGTGCTGGGCGCGGTCACGCACTCGCCCGAACAGCTCGAGCGCGAACTCAAGTGGATCGACGAGCACGTGGGCGGCCGGCCCTACGGCGTGGACGTGCTCATTCCCGTCGTCTACGACCGCGAGGCCGAAGCATCGACCGAGGAGGTGATCGACCTCATCCCCGCCGAGCAGAGGCAGTTCGTCGACAAGCTGCTGGATGCGGAAGGCGTGCCCCCGCTGTCCGCCGACGACGCGGCCGAAGCGCGCCGCGAGCTGATCGGGCGCGGGCGCAACACCACGCCGCTGGGCGCGCGCAGGCTGATCGACGTGGCGCTGCGCCACCCGCAGGTCAAGCTGGTGGTCAGCGCCCTGGGTGCGCCGCCGAAGGAACTGGTCGACGAGCTGCACGGCCGCGGCATCCTCGTCGGCTCGCTGTGCGGAAAGGCCGAGCACGCGAAGGCGCAGCGCGCGGTGGGCGTGGACATCATCGTCGCGCAGGGCACCGAAGCCGGCGGCCACACGGGGCAGATCGCCACCATGGTGCTCGTGCCGCAGGTGGTCGATGTCGCCGGCCCCGACATCGCGGTGCTCGCCGCCGGCGGCATCAGCCGCGGCAGGCAGATCGCGGCAGCCTTTGCGCTCGGCGCGCAGGGCGTGTGGACCGGAACGATCTGGCTGGGCACGCGCGAGAGCGAGCTCACGCCCATGGAAAAAGAGGTGCTTTTCAAGGCGAAGTCCGAAGACGCCGTGCAGCGCAAGTGGATGACGGGGAAGACCGGTCGCATGATCCGCAGCAAGGCCTCGGAAGCGTGGGAACAGCCCGGTGCGCCCAGGCACCTGAAGCCGCCGCTGCAGAACATCCTGTACCACGGCGCGCGCATCCGCATCGAGAAGGCGCATCGCGACGACCTGTGCTCGTTCCCCGCCGGGCAGGTCGTCGGGAACATGAAGGAAGAGACCTCCGTGCGCCAGGTCATGCAGGACCTGATGCAGGAGTACATCGACACCGCCGAGCGCATCTCTCCCTTGATCAACCTCTGAAAGCACAGATGGACAAGACACGCATCCCCGTCATCGTCGGCACCGGCCAGGTCACCGACACCACTTCGAAGCCCGAAGAGGGCCGTTCGCCGCTGCAGCTGATGCACGACGCGGTCAAGCTCGCCGCGGCGGACAGTGGCGCGCAGGACCAGGGCGCCGCACTGCTGCGCGGGCTGGACTCCGTCACGGTGATCCGCCTGTTTGCCGACACGCTGCCGCGTTTCGCATCGCCCTTCGGCAAGCTCGCGAATGCGCCGTGGTCCATCGCGCAGCGCGTGGGCGCGGCGAACGCCACGGACCTCGTGTGTCCCCCGCAAGGCGGCGATTCGCTGGTGATGCTCGCGCGCGCGTGCGAACGCATCGCGCAGGGAGAGTCGCAGGCGGCGCTGGTCGTGGGCGGCGAGGCGCTGCGCACCGAGCTCGCGGCCAAGCGCGCTGGTCTGCAGCTGCAGTGGGGCGAGGACGCCCCCACCACGCCCAACCAGCTCACGGGCGTGAAGGACATGTACACCAAGGCCGAAGAGAAGCACGGCATGCGCTCGGCCATCGCAATGTACGCGCTCATCGGGCAGGCCCTGCGCCACGCCGCGGGGCAGACGGTCGACCAGTACCGCGAAGCCAGCGCCAAGCTCTTTGCACGCTTCGCCGCCGTGGCCAGGGACAACCCGCTCGCCACGCGCCGCAAGGGGTACAGCGCCGAGCAGATCGCCGAGGTGAACGCGGAGAACCCCTTCGTGGGCTTCCCGTACACCAAGCTCATGACGGCCAGCGCCTTCGTCGACCAGTCGGCCGCGTTCATCGTGGTGTCCGAAGCGCGTGCCGACGAGCTCGGCATCCCGCAGGACAAGCGCGTGTACCTGCACGGCGAAGCGCATGCGCACAACACGTGGTTCGTGAGCGACCGCGAGCGCCTCGACCAGTCGCCCGCGATGCGCCTGACCTCGCGCGCCGCTCTGGCGCAGGCGGGCAAGACCATCGCCGACGTGGATGTGTTCGACATCTACAGCTGCTTCCCGTCGGTAGTGCAGATCGCCTGCAAGGAGCTGGGCATCTCGCCCGACGACAAGCGCGGCCTCACCGTCACGGGCGGCCTGCCGTACTTCGGCGGACCGGGCAACAACTACGTGACGCACGCCATCGCCGAGATGGTGCAGCGCGTGCGTGCGAAGCCCGGCGCCTATGGCCTCGTCATGGCCAACGTCGGCCTCGTCACCAAGGCGGCGGTCGGTCTGTTTTCCACCGAGCGGCCGAACAAGCCCTTCATGCGCGCGGATTCCGACGCCATCCAGCGCGAGATCGACGCGCAGACCAAGGTGCGCTTCACCGAGGCACCGCAGGGTGACGCGACCATCGAGACCTATGCCGTGCTGCACGGCAAGAACGGTCCCGAAAGCGGCGTGCTGCTCGGGCGCCTGGCTGCTACGGGCGAGCGCTTCGTCGCGAACACGCCCGCCGATGCGGCAACGCTCGCGAAGCTGGAGCAGGTCGAAGGCATCGGGCTGCCCGGCACCGTGACGCAGGTGGACGGCCGCAACGTGTTCACGCCGCGCTTCGGATAAACGCGATGGCGGCACCGGACACAGGCCTCGCACGCCTCTTCAACCCGCGGTCCGTCGCGCTCGTGGGCGCGACCGACCGCTCCACGTGGTCGAAGATGGCCTTCGACAACCTGAAGCTGCTGGGCTTCGAGGGGAAGGTCCATCTCGTCAACCGCAGCGGCGGCGTCGTGCATGGGCAGCAGTCGTTCAAGACGGCAGTCGACATCGGCGAGAGCGTCGACGTCGCGCTGCTCATGGTGCCCAACCCCGCGATGGAGGACGCACTGCGCGACCTGGGCGCCGCGGGCATCCGCCACGCCGTGGTGCTCGCCGGCGGCTTCGCGGAAACCGGCAGCGAAGGCCGCACGATGCAGGAGCGCATGGTCGCCACGGCGCGTGAACTCGGCATCACGCTGCTGGGGCCCAACTGCCTGGGCTTCATCAACTTCACGACCGGCGCGGTGTGCTGGACGGGCGCCATGCGCACGCCACCCCTGAAGGGCGGCATCAGCATCGTGTCGCAAAGCGGCGCGGTCGCCACCGTGATGAAGCACTTCGCGCACCAGCACGGCGTAGGCATGAACGTGGTCGCCGCCACCGGCAACGAGGCAATGCTGGGCCTGGCCGAATGCGTGGACTACCTCGTGGACGACGAGAGCACGAAGGTGATCGCGGTGTTCGCGGAGACGGTGCGTGACACGCGCCTGTTCCGCGCCGCCGCCGAGCGCGCGCTCGCGAAGGCCAAGCCGATCGTGGTGCTCAAGGTGGGCCGCTCCGACATCGCGACGCAGGCTGCGCAGTCGCACACGGGCTCGCTCGTGGGCGACGACAGCGTGTTCGACGGCGTGTGCCGCCAGCTCGGGCTGGTGCGCGTGCGCAGCATCGAGGAGCTCGTGTTCACCGCGGCGCTGCTCGAGAAAACCGGCGTGCTGGCCGAAGGCGGGGTCGCGGTGCTGTCGTCCTCGGGCGGCATGGGCGAGCTGGCCGCGGACTATGCGCAGCTGGAAACACTGCGCCTGCCCGCCTTGTCGAATGAAACGCTCTCGGCGCTGCGCGAGATCCTTCCGCCGATGGCCACACCCGCCAACCCGCTGGACCTGACGGGCGCAGTCGTCAACGATTGGGCGCTCTTCACCCGCTGCATGGATGCGATGCAGCGCGATCCGGCCGTCTCCGTGCTGGTCTGCGTGGCCGACGTGCCCACGGCGAACAACAACGACTGGGCGCCGTTTGCGGTGGGAACGCTGCAGGCCATCGGGCAGTTCAAGCCGGACGGACGCGCGCGCTACCTCGTGGTGAGCAACACGGTGAAGGCGGTGTCGGACAAGAGCCGCGAAGAAGTGGAGAAGGCGCAGATTCCGTACCTCGCCTGCGGGCTGGACATCGCGTTGCGCGCGTTGCGCTACGCCGCGGACTGGTCCCGGATGTCCCGCAGTGCAGGGGGCGAGCGCGCGGCACGCGCCTTGCCGGGTGCGGCGTCGACGGCAGGCGCCGACTTGCCGCAATCCGAGCGCGAAACGGTGGACTACCTCAAGCGCTTCGGCGTCCCCGTGGTTCCCCAGGTGCTCGCCACCGACGCGAAGCAGGCCGTCGCCGCGGCGCGCGACATGAACGGCCCGGTCGTCCTCAAGATCGCCTCGCCGGACATCGCGCACAAGACCGAGGTCGGCGGCGTCGTGCTCAACCTGCAGGGCGACGACGCGGTCGAAGCGGCGTTCCGCAGGATCATGGACGCGGCCGCCTCCGCGATGCCGAAGGCACGGCTCGACGGCGTGATCGTTTCGCCCATGCGCAAGGGCGGCATCGAGCTCTTCACGGGCGTGCGCGTCGACGCCCAGTGGGGCCCCGTCATCGCGCTCGGACTGGGCGGCGTGTGGATCGAGGCGCTGCAGGACGTGAGCCTGCGCCTCCTGCCCGTGACGCCAGCCGACGTGGAACAGATGGTGTCCGAGCTGCGCGGCGCGAAGCTGCTGCAAGGCTTTCGCGGCGCGCCGCCGGTCGATGTCGCGAAGCTCGCCGACGCCGTGGCGCGCATCGGCGACGCCGCGCTCGCGCTCGGCGCCACGCTGGACACGCTGGAAGTCAACCCGCTGCTCGCCGACGGCGCGCGCATCGAGGCACTCGATGCCCTCGCCACCTACAACCACTGAAAGAGACACACCATGGCCATCACGCAACGCGAGTTCTGCACCGTCGAGAAAGACGGACACCTCACCATCGTCACGATCAACCGTCCCGACGTGATGAACTCCACGCACTACGAGGCGGACCTCGAACTCGACCAGGTGTGGGACGAGTTCGCAGAGGACCCCGAGCAGTGGGTCGGCATCATCACCGGCGCGGGCGACCGCGCGTTCAGCACCGGCAACGACCTGAAGATGCACGCCAAGCGCGGCGTGCGGCAGATTCCCAAGGGCGGCTTCGCCGGCCTGACCACGCGATTCGACCTGGACAAGCCCGTCATCGCCGCGGTGAACGGCATCGCCATGGGCGGTGGCTTCGAGCTCGCGCTGGCGTGCGACCTCGTCATCGCGGCGGAGAACGCGTTCTTCGCCTTGTCCGAGCCGCGCGTGGGCCTGTCGGCACTCGCGGGGGGCGTGCAGTACCTGCCGCGCGCCATCGGCCTGCCGCGCGCCATGGGCATCCTGCTCACGGGGCGCCGCGTGCCGGCGAAAGAGGGCTACGAACTCGGCTTCGTCACCGCGGTGGCGCCGGCAGGCGGCGCGATGGAAGAGGCGCGCAAGTGGGCCGCGCAGATGCTGGAGTGCTCGCCGCTCGCGCTGCGCGCCACCAAGGAAGTCGCGCGCAAGACCATGCTGGGTGAGGACTTCGAGCGCAAGCTGGTGGACGCGCGCGAGTTCCCGGCGGCCAAGCGCCTGCGCACCAGCAACGACTACGTCGAAGGCCCGCGCGCCTTCGCCGAGAAGCGCAAGCCGAACTGGACCAACACATGAGCGAGGCCCTTCCCCTGGTGGAGAGCGAGGACCTCGTCCTCGTGCGCGATTCGGCGCGCGGCCTGCTGCAGGACGCCTGGCCCGCATCGCGCGCCGTCGCCGCTGCGAAGGACGCGGCCGCGCTGAAGGACATGTGGCGCAAGGCCGCGCTGCAGGGCTGGACTGCGCTCGCGCCGTCGCAGGACGAGATGGGACTTGCCGCGTCCATCGTGCTGATGCAGGAACTCGGCCGTGCGGCCTGCCCGCTGCCGCTGGCGGATGCGGTGCTCGCGAACGCGGTGCTCGCCCAGGCGCAGGGCGAGGCGGCCGCGCAACTGCTGGCAAGCGTGCAGTCGGGCGAGGCCATCGTCGCGTGGGCGGCCGATCCGCACGGCGGCAGGGTGACGGATGGGGCCACACTCGATGGCACCGTCTCCTTCGTCGAGCACGGCGCCATCGCCACGCACTTTCTCGTCGCGACCGGCAAAGGCGAAATCGCGATCGTGCCGCGCGAGGCCGCGGGGCTCGCGATCGATGCCACGCCCGGCCTGAACGTGCCGCCCCTGTCGCAGCTGCGCTTCACGCGGGTGGACACGTTCCAGCGCGTCACCACGTCGTTCGACGTCGGCACGCTCACGCCCCTGATGCGCCTGCTGCTTGCAGCACGCGCCACGGGTTCGGCGGGCTATGGCCTGGAGCTGCTGACCGACTACGCCAAGGTGCGCTCGCAGTTCGGCCACAAGATCGGCAGCTACCAGGCCATCCAGCACAAGCTCGCGAACTGCTTCACCAGCGTGGAGATCTGCCGGCTCGCGCTCGTCGCGGCGGGCCGTGCATCGCAGCACGAGCGCGCCTACAGCGCCGCCGTCGCGGCCGCGAATGCGGGCCAGCTGCTGCGCGACGTGGTGCGCGAACTGCATCACGGCTTCGGCGGCATTTCGTTCTGGGACGAGCACGAGCTGCCGCGCCACTTCCGCCGCATCCACGGCGACCTCACGCGGCTCGGTGGCGTGCAGCAGGCCCGGCGCGACGTCGCGGCCCTGCTGCTCGAACGCGGCGCCGTCCCCGACATGGCGCTCACGCCGGCGGCCGATGCCTTCCGCGCCGAGGTGCGCGAGTGGCTGGCGCACAACTGGGACCATGCCTATCCGCCCGAAACGTATGCGCTCCCGGTGAATCACCGCAAGGCGCGTCAGGACTTCAGCCGCAAGGTGGGCGCCAAGGGCTGGCTCGGCGTCAACTGGCCCAAGGCCTACGGCGGACAGGGACGCACGGCCTTCGAACATCTCGCCTTCGAGGAGGAGATGGCCTACGCGGAGGCGCCCGTCACCTTCCACAACACCTCGGCCAACATGATCGGCCCGACGCTCGTCATCCACGGCAGCGACGCGCAGAAGGCGTTCTTCCTGCCCGGCATCGCGCGCGGCGACATCTCGATCGCCCTCGGCTACAGCGAGCCGGACCACGGCTCCGACCTCGCGGGCATCAGAACATCCGCGAAGCGCACCGAGGACGGCGGCTGGGTGGTGAACGGTCAGAAGATATTCACGTCGACCGCCGGGTTCTCGCAATACGTGTGGCTGGCCGCGCGCACCGACCCGGCCAACCAGCGGCACGGCGGCATCAGCGTCTTCCTTGTGCCGCTGGACACGCCCGGCATCACGATCCAGCCCATGAGCGGCCTCAACGGCCACCGCGCGAACGTGGTGTTCTTCGATGACGTGAAGCTGCCCGCCGACGCGCTCGTCGGGCCGGAGAACGGCGGCTGGAAGCTCATCACCGATGCACTCGCCTTCGAGCGCGAGACGGTGGGCGCGATCGGCGCACGTGCGCGGGGTTACTTCGACAAGCTGCTCGCGCACGTGAAGGCCGACGCTTCGCTGCGCAGCGACCCGCTGGTGCTCGACCGCATCGGCGGGCTGGGCGCGGAGATCGAGGCGTCGCGCCTGCTCGCCGTGCGCACCGCGCAGGTGGTGGAGCAGGGCGAGGTGCCGCTGTGGCAGGCCGCCATGCTGAAGGTGTACGCGAGCGAGCTGATGGAGCGCCTGTCCGAGACGGCGTTCGACCTGCTCGGCCCCGGCGCCACGCTCGCCGAGGGCGCGCAAGGCGCGCTGTGCGACAGCGTGTTCGAGTACGGCGTGCGCGATGCGCTGCTTTACACGATCGGTGGCGGCACCAACGAGATCCAGCGCACCCTGATCGCGCTGCGAGGGCTGGACCTGCCTCGTTGATCCGGCTGTTTCATTCCAACTAGATCCTCATCCTGGAGACTCTCTCATGCAAGGCTTCCGACGTTCCCTCTTGCTGGCGGCATCGCTGCTGGCGCTCGCGCCCCTCGCGCCTCTCGCCCACGCGCAAGGCTTCCCCACGAAGCCGATCAAGATCGTCATCACGTACGCGCCCGGCGGCACGGGTGACGTGATCGCGCGCACGCTTGCCACGTCGATGAGCGAGCTGCTCGGCCAGCCGGTGGTGGTGGAAAACAAGACCGGCGCTTTCGGCTCCATCGGCACCATGGCCGTGAAGCAGGCACCCCCTGACGGCCATACGCTGCTGGTGACGACCATCGGCACCGTCGTGCTGGCGCCGATGGTGACCAAGGACGCGAGCTTCGACCCGGTCAAGGGCCTCACGCCGATCGCCAACCTCGCAATGGCGCCAATGGTTCTGCTCGTGCACCAGAGCGTTCCCGCCAACGACTTCCCGGGCTTCGTCACGTGGGCGAAGCAGCAGGCCAAGGGCGTGGACATCGCCGTCGCCGGCCCTACGCCGGAGGTGGCGACCGCGCTGCTCGCGCAGCAGGCCAAGCTCAATCTCGTGACCGTGCCTTTCCGCGGCTACGGCCCCGCGCTGCAGTCGGTGCTGGCCGGCGACACCAAGGTCATCTTCATGATGCCGTCGGTGCAGATGATGGAGTTCATCAAGCAGGGCAAGCTCAAGGTGATCGGCGTGACGAGCGCGCAGCCCAGCCCCGCGGTGCCTGGCGCGGTGCCGCTCAACAAATTCGTGCCGGGCTATGTGCAGGACATCAACTTCGCGCTGTGGGCGCCGCCCGGCACGCCGGCCGACGTGGCCGCCAAGCTGACCGAGACCGTGCGCAAGGGCCTGTCGGCACCGGGCATGGCCGAGAAGTTCGTCGCGTTCTCCGTGCCGCTTGCAGTGGCCGGGCCCGATGAAGTGACCCGCATCACCACGCGCGAGTCGAACAACATCAAGAAGATCATGGAAACCGTGCCGATCAAGTTCGAGTGAGGTCGACCCACCCCCGAAGCGCCTGCGGCGCTACCCCCTCAAGGGGTCGCCCCCAGCGGACCGGCAAAGCCGGATCCGCGGCGGCACTGGAAACACGTAACGAAAGCCTCCTATGAACGTGCGTACCTTTCTCAAGACCATCATGGAAACGACAACCGTCAAGTTCGGGGAATGACGATGCAGATGAATCGACGCAACGCCCTGGCCGCCTTCGCGGCGGCTGCCGTTCCTGGCGCATGGGCGCAGGACCGCTATCCGAGCCGCCCCATCCGCATCATCGTGACGAACGCCGCCGGCGGCGCATCGGACATGATCGCGCGCATGATCGGCACGGGCCTGACCGCTGCACTGGGGCAGACCGTCACCGTCGAAGGCCTTGTGGAGCGCAAGTGGATCGAGGCTGGCGCCGGACTGGTGGAACTGTCGATGCAGTCACGCACGGAACGCGGCGTGACCGTGGGCCCGGGCCGCGTGGTCGTGGAATTGCCGCTGCCGTGACGACGCCATCGAACGCGGACAGGATGCCGCCCGTCCTGAAGGCACTGCTCTTCGGCAACTTCGCGATCGGCTGCGGCGTCAGCGGGCTGGCCGCGACACTGCCGGAGATCAGCAGCTCGCTCGGCGTGAGCGTCGCGCGCGCGGGTGGGCTCATCACCGCGTCGTCGCTCATGGTCGCCGTGGGCGCGCCGCTGTGCGCGGCGGTGGTCGCGGGCTGGGACCGCAGGCGCCTGCTCTCGTTCGCGGCGCTGTGGTTCGGCCTGCTGCACATCGTGGCCGCGGCCGTGCCGGGCATCGACTCGCTGATGGCGGTGCGCGTGATGGCCATGATCGCGCCCGCGATCTTCACGCCACAGGCCGCGTCCAGCGTGCCCATGCTCGTTCCGCCCGAGCTGCGTGCGCGGGCGATCACGTTCATCTTCCTCGGCTTCTCCAGCTCCGCGGTGCTGGGCGTGCCGCTGGCGGCCTGGATCGGCGGCACCTGGGGCTGGCGTGTCACCTTCGCCTTCATCGGCGCGATGGGCGTCATCAATGCCATCTGGATCTGGCGCACCATGCCCGACGGCGTGCGCGCGACGCGGCTGTCCGCGGCCGCCTGGAGCCGCACGCTGCGCTCACCGGCGCTCATGAGCACGCTGGCCGTCACGCTCACGTTCGGCACGGGGCAGTTCATCCTGTGGTCCTACATCGCGCCCTATCTCAAGGGGCAGGTGGGCTTTTCGACGGGGGAACTGAGCCTGGTGCTCATGTGGTTCGGCATGGTGGGCCTGGCCGGCAACGCGCTCATGTCGCGCACGGTCGACCGCACGGGGCCGGCAGCAGCCGTCATGACATCGCTGGCCCTGAGCGCGGTCACGCTGGCAGCATGGCCGCTCGCGACAGGCTTCGCGCTGGTCGCGGTCATCATCGCGCCGTGGGCGCTCGGCTACTACGCGTCCAACTCGGCGCAGCAGGCGCGGCTCGCGGGCATCGCGCCGCAGCTCGCGTCCGCATCCATCGCACTCAACACCTCCGCGATCTACGGCGGCCAGGCTGCCGGCAGCGCCATCGGCGCGGCGCTGATCGCACTTGGCCGCTGGGACGCGCTGCACTGGGCCGCGCTGGCCGCCATGCTCGTGGCCATGGCCGGGAGCGCGCTGGCAACGCGCCTTGCCCGCATGCATGCCCTGGCGGCCTGAACCAGCAAACCAAGACCTCGAACCACACGACCATGTACCCACGCCTGCAAGACTTTGCGAACGAATTCCCCACGGCGCCTGCGCGCAAGCCCGGTGCTCCCACGGCCCTCGGCGGCATCCGCGTGCTCGACTTCAGCCATTTCATCGCCGGCCCCTACGCCACGATGATGCTGGCCGACTTCGGCGCGGACGTGCTCAAGATCGAAACGCCCGGCAAGGGCGACGACTTCCGCCACTACCCGCCCGTGGATGCGCAGATGCCCGCACAGGGGTCGTCGTTCTTCTTCGCCAACCGCAACAAGCGCAGCATCGCGCTGGACCTCAAGAACCCGCGCGCCCTGGACGTGGTGAAGGAACTGGTCGCAAAGAGCGACGTGCTCGTGGAGAACTTCTCCACCGGCGTGATGCAGCGCTTCGGGCTCGACTGGGAGACCTGCCGCGCGATCAACCCGCGGCTCGTGTACTGCTCGGTGCCCGCGTACAGCCGCGACGGCGAGTTCGCCGACCGGCCGGGGTTCGACCCGATCGTGCAGGCCGAAAGCGGCTTCATCTCGATGAACGGCTACGCCGACCGCGAAGGCGTGCGCGCGCTGTCCCCGGTGATGGACATGGGCACCTCGCTCATGGTGTGCAACACCGTGCTGGCGGCGCTGATGGCGCGGCACCACACGGGCGCGGGCCAGTATTGCGAGGTGGCGCTCTTCGACAGCGCCATCGCCATGACGGCCTACGCGCCCATGCAGTACCTGTTCGCCGGCATGGAGCCGAAGCGCAACGGCAACACCAGCCCCGACACGTCGCCCTCCGGCGTGTTCCGCGCGTCGGACGTCGCGTTCTACGTGAACAGCGGCAACGACAAGATCTTCCAGCGGCTCACCGTGGCCATCGGCATGCCGCAGCTCGCGACCGACCCGCGCTTCGAAGGGCGCGCCGGCCGCATGGCGAACCGCGACGCGCTCTTCGCCATCCTGATCGACGCATTCGCGAAGCAGCCCTGGGCGCACTGGCGCGCGAAGTTCCGCGAGCTCGCCATCCCGAGCGGCGAAGTGCGCACGCTCGCGCAGGCGCTGCACTCGCCCGAGGCCGCCGCGCGCGGGCTCGTCACGCGCATCCCGCACCCCGTGGCAGGGTGGGTGCCCAATCTCACGCCGCCCGCGCGCCTGTCGGACACGCCGGTGGTCGACCCCGTCGCGGCGCCCGCGCTCGGCGCGCACACGCACGAGGTGCTGCGCGACCTGCTCGGCATGGACGACGCACGCCTGGCTGAACTCGCCGCCGCCGGCGTCTTCGGCGCGCAGGGCGCAACGCAACGCAAACAGGAGGCCCTTGCATGAACGACGCCGTCGACTCGATCGGGAAACTCGCCCACGCGCTGACCGAAGCGCCCATCACGGACATCGTGGCGGGCGTCGGTGGCGAACCCGTGCACTCGCGCTGGATCGCGATCGACCAGGCCATGATCGACCGCTTCGCCACGCTCACCAACGACCACAACTGGCTGCATGTGGACCCCGAGCGCGCGGCGAAGTCGCCGGTGGGCAGCACGATCGCGCATGGCTTCCTCACGCTGTCGCTGATCCCGACGATGGCCTACGAGGTGCTGCCTCGCGTGCAGGAGTCCACCATGGGCATGAACTACGGCCTGAACAAGGTGCGCTTCGTCGCGCCCGTGCGCGTGGGCAGCCGCGTGCGCGGCGCCTTCGTGCTGGCGAGCGCAAAGACGAAGGAAGACGGCAGCCGCACGGAACTCGTCTACGACATCACGGTGGAGATCGACGGCGAGGACAAGCCCGCGCTGATCGCGCAGTGGATCCGGGTGGCGATGTTCTAGCAAGCAGGGCGAACGCCCCGCGGCGGCGGGCGGGGCCTGCCAAAGACGCGGGCGTTGCTCCATCACCAAGGGCGTGGGCATGCAGCAGTGCAATGGTGGTCAGGAAGCGCCTGTTCACTCGTAGCGAATCTCCGCCGGACCTGTCGACGATCTTGCCGTCCCTAGAGAGCGCCGAGGCCGCGGTCGATGTCTCGCGCCCTGGATCCGCGCTGCGCCCGGGCAGGGTGCCCGAGTGACGGCGGCTCACGGCGCATGACAAATCGTCGCTCGGGCGCGGCGCATCCCGCACCGCAGAATCCAGCATCGCATGCAGGATCAAGGATGAGAACAATGACATCGCAGAGTTCGCCCGTGCCGCGCCTGGAGGCCTTCGCGCCGGGCGCGGCCCTCGTCACGGGCGCGGCTGGCGGCATCGGCCTCGCCCTCTCGCGCGCCCTGGCGCAGGCCGGCATGGCGGTCGCCATGGCCGACATCGACGAGGATAGCTTGGGTGCGCGGGCGCAGGAACTCCAGTCGCATGGCCACCGCGTGCTCGCGCTGCGGCTGGACGTGACGGACCGCGCAGCCTGGGAGCAGGCGGCCGACCGCGTCGAGGAAGACCTGGGCCCGCTGCACGTGCTGTGCAACAACGCGGGGCTGAGCGCGCTTGGCATGACCGTGGCAGACATGGATGACGCCTACTGGGACCTCACCATGCGCGTGAACCTCGACAGCGTGTTCGCCGGTAGCCGCGTCGCCGCGCGCCGCATGGCCGCGCGCGGGCGCGGGCATCTCGTCAACACGGCCTCCATTTCCGCGCTGGGCTTGTGCTCGGCCGGCACGGCGGCCTATGCAGCCAGCAAGTACGCCGTGATGGGCCTGTCGGAAGTGGGGGTCTCCTCGTTTTCAGTGCAATAAGTGACGGTACGCAAAGCTAGCACTGGCGCGGGGGTGGTCTGGGTAGACCGTTGATTTCATTGACTTTCCTGTTCGCTTTGTAAACGGGTATGGTGGCC
>WBZM01001670.1_pt1 | contig 21056 bp, 10 predicted proteins | sample 5204271 | NCBI WGS metagenome assembly WBZM01 (sample SAMN12344346, study PRJNA552823) | activated sludge metagenome | biome: Activated sludge suspended growth; feature: Nitrification reactor; material: Wastewater; isolation source: activated sludge from nitrification reactor of wastewater...
CACCGGCATCGCGGCCATCGTCGTGCAGTTGGGGTTGGCGATGATCCCCTTGGGGGTATGCCGTGCGGCCTCCGGATTGACCTCGGAGACGACCAGCGGCACCTCGGGGTCCATCCGCCAGGCCGACGAGTTGTCGATGACGGTGACGCCCGCAGCGGCGAACACGGGAGCCAGCGCCCGCGAGGTGGTCGCGCCAGCGGAGAAGATCGCGATATCGAGGCCACTCGGGTCAGCGTTCGCGGCGTCTTCGACGACGATGTCGCGGCCCTGCCACGAGATCGTCGATCCGGCCGAGCGAGCCGAGGCAAAGAGCCGCAGCTGACCGACCGGGAAGTTGCGCTCGGCGAGGATGCGCAGCACGACGCTGCCGACCTGCCCGGTGGCGCCGACGACGCCGACATTGACCTGACGCCCAGCAGCGTCCCCAGCAGCAGCACCCACAGCAGCACTCATGGCAGCCTCGCTCATCGACCCGTCCCTCCGTAGACGATGGCCTCTCCCTCGGTCGAGTCCAGCCCGAACGCCGTGTGCGCCGCGCGCACGGCGGCTTCGAGCTGGTCGGACCGCGTCACCACTGAGACGCGGATCTCGGAGGTCGAGATCATCTCGATGTTGATGTCGGCATCGGCCATGGCCCGGAAGAGCTTGGCCGAGATGCCGGGGTTGGTGCGCATGCCGGCGCCGATGACCGACATCTTGCCGATCTTGTCGTCGTAGAGCATGTCGGCGAAGCCGATCGACGTCTTGACCGCCTGCAGCACCTGGATCGCCTTCGGGCCGTCGTTCTGCGGCAGGGTGAAGGAGATGTCGGTCAGGCCGGTGGCGGCGGCCGACACGTTCTGCACGATCATGTCGATGCTGATGCCCGCGTCGGCGACCGCCGTGAAGATGTCGGCGGCCTTGCCCTTCTCGTCGGGGACGCCGACGACGGTGATCTTGGCTTCGCTCAAGTCGTGGGCGATGCCGGTGATGATCGGGGCTTCCATGCCGCTTCCTTCGTCGTAGGGGTTGTCCACGATGAACGTGCCGGGGTGCTTGGACCACGACGACCGCACATGCAGCGGTATGCCGTAGCGGCGCGCGTATTCGACGCAGCGCAGGTGCAGGATCTTGGAGCCATTGGCGGCCAGGTCGAGCATCTCCTCGCAGGAGACGACATCGAGCTTGCGGGCATTGGGCAGGATCCGCGGGTCGGCGGTGAAGACCCCGTCGACGTCGGTGTAGATCTCGCACACGTCGGCGCGCAGGGCCGCCGCGAGCGCCGCCGCGGTCGTGTCGGAGCCGCCGCGACCGAGCGTGGTGATGTCCTTGGTCGTCTGGCTCACCCCCTGGAACCCGGCCACGATGGCAATGTGACCGGCCTCGAGCGCCTGGGTGATGCGGCCCGGGGTGACGTCGAGGATGCGGGCCTTGCCGTGGTCGGCGTCGGTGATGACGCCCGCCTGTGACCCGGTGAACGACCGCGCCTCCATGCCCAGGTCGGCGATCGCCATGGCGAGCACCGCCATCGAGATGCGCTCGCCAGCGGTGAGCAACATGTCGAGCTCGCGCGCCGGCGGGGCGGGGCTCACCTTGTTGGCCAGGTCGATGAGGTCATCGGTCGAGTCGCCCATCGCGGAGACCACGACACACACGTCGTGACCGGCCTGCTTCGTCTGGACGATGCGACGCGCCACGCGCTTGACGCCTTCGGCATCAGCGACCGACGATCCACCGTACTTCTGGACGATGAGGCTCACGACAGGGCTCCCGCGGGGACTGGTCAGGGACCCCGAAAGCTTATCCACGGCATACCGGAGCCTGGTTTGTGCCTCACATGCCGAGACGCGCGGCTCACATCGTGAGACCCCACGCACCCGACAGACCACAAGACACCACGGCGCGGTATGCCGTGCCCGTCACCTCACGGGTGCAGGGCCTCGAACTCGGCGTCGGCCACGACCTCGTCGTCGGCGTCGAGCCGCAGGTGAGCGAGGATCGACTGGAGCACCCGCAATGACGCTGCGGCGCGTTCGCCCCAAGTCGACAGGTAGGAGAACTGCCACCACCAGAGCGCCTCGACCCGCCGGCCGGCGTCGTAATGCCGCAGCCCGTGGGAGAGGGCGAGGGAGATCTCGGTGATGTCGTTGGAGAGCATCCCCTTGGTCAGCTCGGCGGCGGTGACCGGGTCGACGACGTCGGCGTAGTCGTCGATGCCCTCGAAGAGGTTGGCGAGGTTGTCGCGCAGCGGCTCGACGTCGGCGTCGGGGCCCGGGTCGGCCTCGAACCGGTCGACCAACACGACGTCCTGGATGGCGCCCAACCGGGATCCGGCGAGCAGCAGTTGCGCGGTGGCCAGCAACAGCACGGGGATGGCGATGTCGGGTGAGCCTCCGGAGGCGACCTCGGTGACGGCGCCGAGATAGGCCCGGGTCTGGGCTGCGGTCTCGTCGGCGAAGGCGGCGAGCTCCTCGCTGATCGGCACGATCCGGTCAGGCATGGACGGTGCGCCTCCCTTCGAACGCTCGACCAAGGGTCACCTCGTCAGCGTATTCCAGGTCACCACCGACCGGCAGGCCCGATGCGAGCCGCGTCACGCGCAACCCGAGCGGAAGCAGGGTGCGTGAGAGATAGGTGGCCGTCGCCTCGCCGGCGATATTGGGGTCGGTGGCGATGATGACCTCGGTCACCGAGCCGTCGGCCAGGCGGGCCATGAGCTCGCGGATGCGCAGGTCGCCGGGCCCGACACCGTCCATCGGCGAGATGGCCCCGCCGAGCACGTGGTAGAGCCCGCGGAACTCCCGAGTGCGCTCGATGGCCGACACGTCCTTGGGTTCCTCGACCACGCAGATCGCGCTGCGATCGCGCCGAGAGTCGCCGCACATCCGGCACAGGTCGGCCTCGGCGACATTTCCGCACTCCCGACAGAACCGGATCTTGGCCTTGACCTCACTGAGCACCTCGACCAGCCGGGTCACATCGGCGGCGTCGGCCTGCACGAGGTGGAAGGCGATGCGCTGGGCGCTCTTGGGGCCGATCCCGGGCAGCCGCCCAAGTTCGTCGATGAGGTCCTGCACGATGCCTTCGAACACCCCAGCAGACTACGGGGCGCCGCCGACATCGGCTCGGACGCCGCCCTCCCCCGCGCCCGCGTGTGTCGCTGCGGCTCTCGATGGCGCGGGAAGGCGACGCCTCAAGAGCCCGGTATGCCGGGTAGCCGCCGCCAGCCCGGTTGTCGCTCGCTGCTTATCCGAGCGTCGCGAGGAGGGGGTCGACGAGGTCACGCCCGCGCAGTGCGTCCCGCCACCGCTGCGGTATGCCGTGCTCCCCCACAACCAGCCCCGCGATCCCTCCGGCGATGCACGCCGTGGTGTCGGTGTCGTCGCCCAGTGCGATGGCCCGCCGAACAACCGTTTCGTAGTCCAGCGGCTGCTCAGCCGGGGAGCCCGGCCGGGCAATGGCGCCGGTGAGCGTGAGCGCTGCCCGCAGGCTGTCGACGACGTAGCCGGTGCCGCGATCAGCCCACTGGCCGTCGGCGGGGACGAGGACGTCGAGCTCGGCGCGCTCGGGTGACCCCGCGGCATACCGGTTCTCGAAGGCTTCCCGCGCGTCCTGCCACGCGCGGTCGACGGCAGCGCCGTCGAGGATGCGCCGCGCCCACAGGCAATAGACGGCGCAAGCGACCTGGCTGCGCAGGTGACCGTGGGTCACCGCCGACTGGGCGAAGGCGTCTTTGATGAGTTGGGCGTCGTCAGCGGCGTGTGGGCCGAAGATCAGCGGCAGCACCCGCATCAGTGACCCGTTGCCATTGGCCCGCGCGTCGGTGGCACCGGCGGTCGCGGCGGGCTGACCACTGCGGATCCGCGAGAGCGCCTGGTTGGTCTGGATGCCGACGTCGAAAACCCGGCTGTCGACGGCATACCGGCCCTGGTCGAGCCAGGCGAGCAGGCCGTAACCGAGGTCGTCGACGGCCAAGCCGCGGCAACGGATCAGCGATTCGAGCAGGACCAGCGCCTGCGCGCCGTCGTCGGACCAGGTGCCCGTCGGCACGCCACCGTGGGCGCGGTGGAAGCCGGGCGGCGGGGTCATCTCGATGGCGTGCAACGGCGGGATCTCGGAGGCGTCGTGGAACTCGTAGGGAACCCCCAAGGCATCGGCGACGAGCAAGCCGTAAATGCCGCCCCGGATGCGGTCAGTGCTCGAGGGGATGAGGTCAGTCGGCATTGGGGGCGCCGGGCGGGGAGTTGTATTCGTCAGCGCGATCTTGGCCGCTGAGCGTCGCGATGGCGTCCATGACGTCGTTGGTGAGCTCGCGCCGGGCCCGGCCCTGCGGCATACCGGTGTAGGACTCCGGGTGGATCGGCGGACCGAAGGCGACCGAGACCTTGGCCAGCCGCGGGAACGACGCGCCGACCGGCTGGATGTTTTCGGTGCCGCGCAGGCCCACCGGCACGACGGGGACCCCTGCGGTGAGCGCCAGCCAGGCCACACCGGTGCGGCCCCGGTAGAGCCGGCCGTCGCGCGAGCGGGTGCCCTCGGGGTAGATGCCAAAGGCCTTGCCGGCCCGCAGCGCGGCGAGCGCAACGTCGAGCGACTCCTGCGCCGCGCGGCTGGATTCGCGGTCGACGGGGATCGCGCCGACCCCCTCGAAGAAGGCTCGCTTGGCCTGCCCCACGATGCCCTCGCCGGTGAAGTAGTCGTCCTTGGCCAGGAAACTCACCTGCCGCGGCGCCACCAGCGGGATCGCGAACGAGTCGATGAACGACAGGTGGTTGCTCGCGATGATCACGCCACCGTCGCGGGGCACATTGGCCAGCCCGGTGACCCTCGGCCGATAGATGAGGTGGGTGAGCGGTTTGAGCACCGCCGACCCGACTTGGTAGATCACCGCCCACCTCCGTTGCCATCGCCGTCGTCGACGATCCGTCCGCCGAGCAGGCGCTCGATGACCGCCTGGCCCATCTCGAGGTCAGGAGTGACGTCTTCGTCGTCGAAGCTCACCTCGGCCGCGTCGGGATCGTCCTGGGGCTGGGTCGACGGCGCGCCAGCACCTCCGGGCGCAGCTCGGTCGGCCCCGGTATGCCGTGCGCCGGGTCGGTGCCGCTCCTCCAGCGAGCGGCGAGTGGCGGCCTTGGCCCGGGCGAGTTCCTCGCGCACGTTGTGGGCCGCAGCATGGGCCGCCGCGGTGTTGGCCTCGCGCGCGGCCGCGATCTCGTTGATCGGCTCGGCGGTGTGCGGGTCCGGAGGCGACGCTGCGAACTCAGGAGCCAAAGGCGCGGCCGAAGCCGTCGACGCCGCAGGACCTGGCATGGGGGCGGGATCCGAATGCGCGGACGGGGCGGCTCGTTCCGAGACTGGCGGGGTGGGCGACGAGGGCGCCCCTGGTTCAGCGGGTTCGGACGCCGCGGACCACGCCGGCTGCTCCGATGGCGGCGGGGCAACCTCGGGTGCGGGGCCAGAAGGCGCCGTCGGCATCGTCTCCTCAAGAGGCGACCCGGTGGGCTGCGCTGACCCTGACGAGTGCGCAGGCGCCGGAGCGGACGTCGGGGCCGGCGCGGCGGCGGCGGGCTGGTCGTGCGGGGCTGCCACCCCCTCGACCATGACATCGAGGCCGATCTCGTCGATGAGCGCCTGGCGGACGACCTCGGCGTGATTGCCCGCCCGGAAGGTGTTGGTGAGGCCCACCGTGGCGATGCCGAGCACGAGGCGCTGCCCGTCGTAGTCGAGCACCGAGGCATGTTGCGAGACGAAGGTCCACGTCACCCGGCGCCGAGTGAAGATCCGGCCGAGCACTTCGGGCCAGACCCGCCGAATGCCGACGATGTCGAGGTCGGGCGGGGGGGTGACCACTTCGACGACCTCGACGTGCGGGATCGCCTCGCGTGATGTGGGCGACAGCTGGGCGTGCACCGGAGCGGGGGGTGGGATTGGCACATGCTGCCCAGCCGGCGCCTGATGGACGGCCGGAGCTTGATGCGCGGCTGGTGACTGATCCGCCGTGGGCGCAAGTTGTGCCGGCGGCGGCGGGACGATCGGCCGCGGGGCGGACTCGGCGACCGCGCGCGTGAGCGTGGGCGGCATACCGGGTCGTTGCAGTGCAGCTGCCACCTCGGGCGAGTGCGCCGCCGAGCCGGACGCCGCGAGATCGAGGCGACGTTCGATGCGGTCCAGCCGTGCGGCATACCCCTGCTCTCCCGAGGCGGCTGGGAGCAGGACGCGCGCGCAGATCAATTCCAACTGCAGCCGCGGGGAGGTCGCTCCGGTCATCTCGGTGATGCCGGTGCTGACGATGTCGGCCGCGCGGGACAGCTCACCGGGGCCGAAGCGGGACTGCTGGCCGCGCATCCGGTCGAGCTGGTCTTCGGGCACGCCGCGCAGCACCTGGGCGGCACCATCGGGCACGGCGGCGACGATGATGAGGTCGCGCAACCGCTCCAGCAGGTCCATCGCGAAGCGTCGCGGGTCGTGGCCAGACTCGATGACCTTGTCGATCTGGCCGAAGACCGCGGCAGAGTCGCGGGCGGCGATGGCGTCGATGGTGGCATCGAGCAACTCGACGCTCGTGAAACCGAGCAGCGACGCCGCGCCCTCGTAGGTCAGCCCCTCCGGCCCCGAGCCGGCGATGAGCTGATCGAGCACCGACAGCGAGTCACGCACCGACCCCCCGCCGGCCCGGGTGACGAAGCCCAGCACCCCCGGCGCGACCGCCACCTGCTCCTGAGCGCACAGGCTCTCCAGGTAGGCCGTGAGCTTGGCCGGCGGCACCAGCCGGAAGGGGTAGTGATGGGTGCGCGAGCGGATCGTGCCGATGACCTTCTCGGGCTCGGTCGTCGCGAAGACGAACTTCACGTGCTCGGGCGGCTCTTCGACGATCTTGAGCAGGGCGTTGAAGCCCTGCGGGGTGACCATGTGAGCCTCGTCGATGATGTAGACCTTGAAGCGACTCTGCGCCGGACCATAGGACGCGCGCTCGCGCAGATCGCGGGCGTCGTCGACACCACCATGGCTGGCCGCGTCGATCTCGATGACGTCGACGCTGCCAGGGCCACCGCGCGCGAGCGCCACACACGACTCGCACGTGCCGCATGGCGTGGGCGTCGGTCCTTGCTCGCAGTTGAGGCAGCGGGCGAGGATGCGGGCGCTGGTCGTCTTGCCGCAGCCCCGCGGCCCGGAGAAGAGATAGGCGTGCCCGACCCGCTGGGTGCGCAGCGCCTGCATGAGCGGCTCGGTGACGTGCTCCTGGCCGATGACGTCGGCGAACGTCTCGGGTCGGTAGCGCCGGTACAGAGCGGTGGTCACGCCCCCCAACCTAGTGGGGAGGGGCGACAGCCGGTATGCCGTCCACAGCCGGATGCGCCGACCGTCGCCAGCAGTCCGTCAGGCCGCAACGAACGAGCACGACGGCGCCGAGATCCCGATGTCGTTGGCGTTGGTGGTGCAGGTGTTGTCGGTGTAGGTCGCGCCCGTGTCGGTGCCGAAGGTCCACTCATAGCGCCATTGATAGTTGGCCTGTGTCGCGACGGTGATCGTGGCGGAGATGGTGCCGTGGCCGGGCGCCGAAGCCGCCGGCGCCGCGACTTGGTTGCCGACCTGGGTCTTCACGCCGGTGTCGGCGTTGACGAGGTATGCCGTGAGGTACTGCGCGCGGAACCAGCACCCGACGAACGAGTAGGTGAAGCTGAAGGTGTACTTCCCCTTGGGCAGGCAGAAGATCTTCGAGGTGTAGGACACTGTCGTGTTGGCCTGCAACGGGTCGCCACCGAAGCCGATCGTCACTGCGCCCACCGCAGTGCCCGCGCTACACGTCGTTTGACCGCTCTTGCACCCTGCTGTCGCCCCGGGGGTCCAGTTAGGGCTGCGGAATACGTGCGTGTCACTGCCCGCCATGAACTTCGCCGTCGTCGGCGATGTCGCCCCGGTCCACCCGTTGCCGAAGCTGTTGGTCGTGGTGTTCCACGTCGTGCCGGTGCCGAAGTTGAGCGCTCCGGTCGACGCGGTCAGGTCACTGCACGTCGTCGTGCACACACTGGACGCGAAGGCCGGTGTGCCCGCAGCGGCCACGATGACCGGCACGGCCCAGGCAGTGCCCTTGGCAACCGTGCGTCGATGAACGAGACGTCGCGATTCCCCCATGGCGGTCATCCTAACCAGACGGGCACGTGTTAAACATTGTCGCGAAAGGCTTGAGGGTGCCTTGGGGCAAATGACAGTATTTATGACAGTTAATGCTGAAATGTACGATTTATCCGATTATTGCACCCGACGAGGCGAGCCCACCCGCCCGGCGGGGGATGATGGCCGGTATGCCGTCCGCTCCCCCAGATCCGTCCCTCCCCTCCGGCGCGCCGGCCGCCGCTGGCGCTGACGTCCTGCAGGCCGATGGAGTGACCAAGCAGGTCGACGGCGCCTGGCTGTTACATCCCACTGACCTGGTCGCGGGGCCAGGCGAGTGCGTCGTCGTCCGCGGCCCGAACGGCACCGGCAAGACCACGCTGCTGCGCATCGTCGCCGGGCTCCTCGCTCCCACGGCCGGCACGGTCACCTATCGCGGGCGACCCGTCGATGACCGCGACCCAGCCACCCGCGCAGCCCTCGCGGCGCTGGTCGGTGCGCCGACGGCATACCGGGATCTCACGGTGACCGACCACCTGGTCCTTGTCGACGCGACCTGGGGAGGCGACCCCGCCGGATGCGATGCACGGGCCGCCGAAATGCTTGAGTCGCTCGAAATCGCCCACCTAGCAACGCGATTCCCGTATGAGCTGTCGTCAGGACAACAGCAGCTATTCCATCTCGCGCTGTTCCTGCAGCGACCCGCCAGGGTGCTGGTCCTCGACGAACCCGAGCAGCGCCTCGACCCGCACAAGCGCGCCATCCTCACCGACATCCTTTCGGCCAGAACCGAATCCGGCCAGACTCTCGTCATCGCCACCCATGACGAGGGCCTGTCCGACGCCCTGGCCGACTACGTCCTGGAGCTGGCGGCATGGTGACGCCGTGCGACCTCCGTCGCGAGCACCGCCGGTGAGCGACACAGCCCGGATGCACCGGGTCCGCGAGGTGCTTGCGCGTGGCGGGCGGCGTGGCTCGTGGCAGAACGCCGCGTATGCCGTCTACGTCGCCGTCCTCTTCGCGCTGTTCTGGGGCTTGCCCTTCACCCAACAGGCGCTGCGAGGGGTCGACCCCGAGCCCTGGCGGGCGGCCGCCGATGGCTCCTCGCCCGCGGCGGTGACGGCCTGGTTCGTCGGCGTCGTCGGGACCCTCGCCGTCGTGGCCTGGCTGCTCGGACGAGTACGCGGGCCGATCGCGCCGGACCTCAGCTATATCGACCTCGTCGTCGCGAGTCCGCTCGACCGCGCGCTGACCTTGCGAACCTGGTGGCGGCTGGCCCGCTTCGGCAGCGTCATCGTCGGCACCCTGCTCGGGCTGGTGCTGACCGGGGCGATGGCCTTCATCGGGCTGGCAGGTCTGGGAGTGCTGGCCGTCGGTGCCGCAGGCGGCATGCTCGCGGGGATTGCGGTGGCATGGGCTTGGCTGCTCGGCCAGGCCAGCGCCCGCGGGGCCGGCCGGACGGCATACCCAGGGGGTGGCCGCGCGGTCGCGCATCCGCTGCGCCGCCTCACTGTGTCGGCCTTGCACGATCAGGCCATCGCCTCCCGCACCATGGGCGGCGCAGTCCTCATGGGCGACCTGCGCGGCGCTCGCCTGGCGGCAGGCGGACGTCCGGTGCGCGGGCGCGCGCTGCGCCTGCGGCCCGCCCGGGCCTTCCAGGTCATCGTCCGGCGAGACCTGATCGGGTTGCGGCGCAATCCGATTCGATTGGTCGCTGCGACGCTAACCATGCTGGCTGGGAGCGCACTGCTGTGCCTGCGGGTTGGCTCCCCCGAGGCATCGCTGTGGACCTCGCTGCTCGGTGCCTTCGTCGCGTCAGCCGGCCTGCTCGGCGCCGCCGAAGGACTACGTCTGCAGGGCGACAATGTCGGCACGCCACCCCTGCTCGGCATCCCGCCTCGGCACGAAGCCGTCGCTCACCTCGCGCTCCCTGCCCTGCTGTATGCCGGCTGCGTCACCCTCGCCGGCACGGGCCTGGCTCTCGCTGGACGGGTCAGCCCTGAAGCTATGCCGTGGGTCACCGCTCTCGGCGGCATCATCCTCGGGCAGGCGCTGATCGGGGCGTTCCGCGGGTTGGCGCCGACGCCGGTGTTCTCGCCAGGGGTGGGCATCCCGGCCCTCATCGCGTGGGCGCTGGCGCCAGGCCTGTTCGCTTGGCTGGCGCTGCTGGTGTGTGTCGAGCGAGCCCGCGGCGCTGTCCAGGCTGTCGCTGCGGTCGCCACGGGTGCCGCCACCGATCCAGCATCGGTGGATGCCGCTGCAAGCGCCGCTGGCTCGCTGGACGCCGTCACAGGGGCACTGAGCCTGCTCGGGGCGCTCACCGTGGGGTTCCTCGGCTGGGGTTTCCACCGCCAGCAGGTCCAGACCGACGCCCACCGCGGCTGAGAGCCACCCGCACTGACGCGTTTGGTTGCTTCGAGGGACCCGAACCAGCCAAACGCGTCAGGGTGGCTCCTGCACCTGACAGAGATGGCCCCTTGCGATGACGGCAAGGGGCCATCTGCGTCATCGGGTGGAGAGGGCACGGCGCGTCCCCAGTCACCCCAGTGGATGGAGCGGGTGCCCACCCAGCACCGCGACGGGGCGCCACCTCCGCAGAGGTGACGCCCCGTCGGGAGCTAGCCACACGGCATACCGGGCAGGGGGTATGCCGTGTGACGACTTACCCGACCACGAGGATCCGGCTCATGTTGATCGCCTGGAAGGCGTCCTTGGCCAAGCCCTGCGTGGTCTTGTTCTGTGCGTACCAGATGGTGCCGGCGACGTTGGACTGCGAGGACGCGTACTGCAGCATCTGCAGGAGCGTCATCTTGGTCGCGCCACCGAACGCCCCACTCCACGGCGAGATGTCGAAGGTCATCGTCGAGAGTGACCCGGCGGGGGCACTGCGGCGCGGTTCGACCGTCGTGTAGTAGTAGTTCAGCGCTGCCGCCAGCATCTGGGCCTTGAGCATGGCGTTCATCGTGGCGCCAGAGGCATTGGCGGACTTGATGACGTTCAGCACGTAGGTGCCGACCTGGGCGCAGGTGGACGTGGCGGACAGGTCCTGGAACGGAGCGAACTGCCGCAACCACGTGGTCACGTTGCACACGTTGATGTACTTCGTGCCCACGAGCGTCTTGGTGTAGGCGCCACCGGTGATGATCGCCTGGCCGTTCTTGTTCTGCCAGTAGCCGATGGTGCCGTCACCGATCCACGGCGGGCCGCACACCGAGACCGTCACCGCGTCGGTCTGCCCGGTCTGGGAGATCGTCGCCGTGTTGGTGTAGGAGGTGCAGCCGTTGGTGGGCACGGCATACGTGTTGCTGTAGCGGAACTGCCAGCCGCCGATCGCGCCCGTCACCCCGCCGGCCGTGTTGACCGTCTGGATGCCCTTGGCCCAGTCGACTGTGCCGAGCGTCTTGACCGTGGTCGAGCCGGTGACCTTGTCGGTGACCGTGATGACCTTGTTGACCTCCTTGGTCATGACGTAGTTGACCGCTGCCGTGCCGGACGCCGAGCCATTGGCGGTGTGCGCCGCGGCCTTGTCCCACGTGGCCGTGGCCGTGTTGGTGCCGGTGTAGCTCGACGGCGCCCCGGTGCAGGTGTAGGCGACGGTCTTGCTCTGGCTGGCGGCCAGGGTGAGCGTCGTCGTGCCGCCGTTGACCGTGCAGGTGAGCCCGGTGAGGTTGACCGTGTCGGCGAGCGACACCGTGACCGACTGCCAGTCGTTGGGGTTGGTCACCGTGATGGTGCCGGTCAACGACCAGGCCGAGTCGACATACCCGTTGGGCAGGACATCGACGGTGTAGGGCACCGAGACGCTGGAGGCAAGAGTCGCCGCCGGGCTGGTGCCGCGCTTGTCGATGGTCCACAGGTAGGTGCGGGTGTAGGACGCCGTCGCCGTCTTGCTCACCGTGAGGTCGGCGCCACCGCAGAGCTTGGCGGTGACCGTGTCGCTCTCACCCGTCTGGTCGATCTTCGCGGTGTTGACTAAGGTCTGGCAGCTGCCGGTCTTGGCGACGTGCGACAGGGTGTAGGTGAACGGAGTGGAGTCGGCCGCGGTGAGGTAGTCCAGCGTCCACGGCGTGGCCGGGGTGTACTGGGTGTCGCTCACCGTGATGGTGCGGTTGGTCTCGTGGCCCAGCGACAGCGTCACGGGCACGGTTGTCGAGGCCGAACCGGTCGCCGTGTGGGCAGCCGTCCTGTCCCAGGTGACGGTCGCCGTGTTGGACCCGGTGTAGGCCGGCTGGCTGGTGAAGGTGCACGTGTAGTCCAGCGTCACCGACTGCCCAGCAGGCACGACCACGTTGGTGCCACCCGTGACCGTGCAGCTCGCGCCGCCGCCGAGACCGAGGGTGTCGGTCACCGTCGCCGTGACGTCCTGCCAGGTGTTGGGGTTGCTCACCGCGATCTGGCCGCTGAGGGTCCAGCCGGAGTCGACATAACCGGTCTTCGTGACCGCCACCGTGTAGGGGAAGTCAACCGAGGTGCCGCCGACAACGCTCGTCGGGACGCTCGTCGCGAGGGACTTGTCGATGTCCCACGTGTAAAGCCGGTTGAAACTGCCCGCTCCGGTCTTGGTCACCGTGAGGTCGGCCCCCACACACGCCTGGACCGTGGTCGAGGCGCTCGGGTCGGTCGCCGTCGTGAGGTCGATCCACGCGGTGTTGGTGTATGCCGTGCAGCCACCGACCGTGGTCGGGTGCTGGGTCACCGAGTAGCTGAACGTCACCGGGGTGCCGGTCGCGTTCCACTCGGCGGTGCCCAGCGAGGTCGACGTGCCGGCGACGGTCTTGTCGTCGAGCACGGGGACGTTCTTGTCGACGGAGGTCGTCTCGGTGAAGGCCACCGGGACGGCTGTCGAGGTCACGGCCGCGGTCGGGACCGAGCCAGCGGTCACGGTCGCAGTCGCGGCGTTGGAGCCCGCGGTGTAGGAGGACGGCATACCGGTGAGCGTGCAGGTGTAGGTGCGCGTCACCGAGCCACCCGCCGGGATCTCCACGCCCACCCCGTCGGTGACGGTGCAGGTCGCGCCGCCGCCGACGTTCGGGACGTCGGTGATGTCGACGGTGACCGACTGGAAGTCGTTGGGGTTGGCCACCGTGACGGTGCCGCCCATCGACCAGGCCGAGTCGACCGGGGTGCCCGGGATGGCCTTGACGGTGTAGCTGAACACCGCGTCACCGCCCGGAGTGGTCTCCACCGTGGTGTCTTCCGCGGCCTTGGTGATCGTCCACGGGTAGGTCCGGGTGAAGGTCCCGCCCGCAGTCTTGGTCACCGTGACGTCAGCACCGACGCAGACCTCGGTGGACGCAGTCGCGCTGCGGCCCGGGATCTCGGTGATGCTCGCGGTGTTGAGGTATGCCGTGCACGTCCCCGCCACGCCGCCGAACTGTGCGGAGTAGGTCGGGAAGGTGTGCGGCCCGTCGGCCCAGGTGGCCGTGCCGAGGGTGACGGTGGACTGGCCGGCCGGGGTGTCGGTCACCGTGATGGTGTCGTTCACCGAGGTCTGGGTCAGGGCCACGTCGGCCGTGCCGGATGCCGAGCCGGTCGGGGTGGACGACGTCGCTGCGTCCCACGTCGCCGTCGCGGTGTTGATGCCGGAGTAGTCGCCGGCGTAGTCACCCGAGCAGGTGTAGTGCACCGTGGCCGTGCCGGACTTCGGCACGGTGACCGTGGCGCCCTCGTCGATCGTGCAGGTCACGCCGGCGATGTCGACCACGTCGGTCACCGTCGCCGTGATGTCCTGCCAGTCATTGGCGTTGGTCAGCGTGATGGTGCCGGTGAGCGCCTGCGCCGAGTCGGTGTAGCCGTTCGGGGTCACCGTCACGCCGTAGTCCACCGTCGCCTGCTGACCAGCAGCGATCGTCTGGGTCGCCGGGCTGGCCGACTTCGCGATCGTCCAGTCGTAGGTGCGGGTGAATCCACCGGCCGCCGTCTTGGCCACCGTGAGGTCGACACCCACACACACCGTCACGCTCGCCGAGGTGGCCTGGCCGGTCTCGGTGATGGCAGCGGTGTTGTCGTATGCCGTGCACGTCCCGGCCACGCCGTCACGAGTGATCGTGTCGGTGTAGGTCGTCGATGCCGGCGCGGTGAGGTAATCCAGCGTGCCGAGCGTCTTGGCCGAGCCACCGGCGGGAGTGTCGGTCACCGTGATGGTGCGGTCACTCTCGGTGGTGGGATCGCCGAAGTCGACGCCTGCCGAGCCAGAGGCCGTGCCCGTGGCGGTGTGGGCCGCGGTCGCGTCCCACGTCACGGTCGCGGTGTTGGACCCGGTGTATGCCGGCTGGCTCGCGAACTGGCACGAGTAGCTCAGCGTCACCGACTGCCCGGCCGGGATGACCACGTCGTTGCCACCGGTCACCGTGCAGCTCGCGCCGATGTCCGTGAGGTCGGTGACGTCAGCGGTCACGGCCTGCCAGGTGTTGGGGTTGGTCACCGTGATGGTGCCGGTCATCGTCCACGCGGAGTCGGTGGACCCGGCCTTGGCCACGACGATGTCGTAGGACGAGGTCACCGGGGTGCCAGCCGGAGTCGAGACCTGCGGGGCTGCTGCGGTCTTGGTGATGGTCCAGTCGTAGTCCCGGTGGTAGCTCGTCGCGACCGTCTTGGTCACGGTGAGGTCGGCGCCGCGGCAGGCCTCGACGGTGGCGCTGTCTGAGCCGCCGGTCGAGAGGGTCGCCGTGTTGTCGAAGGTCTGGCAGGTGCCGGCGGTGCCGACGTTCCAGACGTGCGAGTAGCTCAGCGTGGTCGGGCTGCCGTCACCGGCGGACACGACCGTGCTGTCACCGGTCCACCCGGCGACCGGGTCGGTTACCGTGGTCGTCGCGTTGGTCACCGACGGCGAGACCGCACCGAAGTCGACTGAGGCGGCCGGGCTCAGCGTGCCCGCAGCGACATAGCCGGTGGCCGGCCACGACACGGTCGCGGTGTTGGTCACCGAGCCAGTCGGGACGGCATCGAGCGCGCAGCTGTAGGTGATCGTCAACGAGCCGTTGGCCGGCAGGGTCCGGTCGGCCGAGGTGAGCTGGCAGGTCGCACCAGCCATCACGTCGGACACCGTCACCGTGAGGGCGACGTCGTTGGGGTTGGTCACCGTGATCGATCCGGTCACCGTGGCGCCGGTGTCGTGCTTGGTCGGCGTCACGACGACGGTGTAGTCCGCGGTGACGTCACCGGTGACCGGGTCGGCGTAGAGCCGGTCGGCCGGGCCGGTCTTGTCGACCGTGTAGGTCCAGTCGCGGGCGTAAGCACCCGTGGCGGACTTGGTGGCGGAGATCGCGGCAGCACGGCATACCTGCACCGTCGCGTCGTCGGAACCGCCGGTCGAGAGGGTCGCCGTGTTGGTGAAGTCCACGCAGGTGCCGGCGGTACCGGTCCACGTGTGGTCATAGCTCATCGACTGCACCCCATCGGCAGCGGCGAACGGGCCGTAGCTCGCAGCCGGAGCGTTGGGGTCGGTGAAGGTCACCGACGAGTCGGTCTCGGTCGGGGTCACCGCACCGAAGTCGACAACAGCCGAGGGCGCCAGCGAGCCCGCCGGGACATAGGCGACTGCCGGCCAGCTCACCGACGCGGTGTTGGTGACCGTGCCGGTCGGCACCGACGCCAGCGCGCAGGTGTAGCTCACGGTCGCCGAACCATTGGCCGGGACCTCGACGGTGCCGGGGCTGACCGGGCAGGTGACCTCGCCGAGGGCGTCGGTCACGGTGGCCGTGATGGCGACGTCGTTGGGGTTGGTCACCGTCACCGAGCCGGACACCACGGCGTCCGAGTCGGTCTTGCTCGGGGTCACCGTCACCGTGTAGGTCGCGGTGGCCTCACCCGTTGCCGGGTCGGCGACCAGGTGGGTCGCCGCGGCGTCCTTGACGATGGTCCAGTCCCAGTCGCGGGCGAAGGCACCCGCGGCGGTCTTGGAGGCCGTCACCGCGGCATAGCCGCAGACCGTCGCCGAGGCGGTGTCGGTGGCGCCGGTCTCGGTGATCGTCGCGGTGTTATCGATCATGAGGCAGGAGCCGGTAGGCGCCGTGACGGTCTTGTCATAGCTGAACGTCTTGGGCGACTCGCCGATCGCCACTGTGCCAAGGGTCGTGGTGACCCCGCCCACCGTGTCGGTGACAGTCACTTCGGCGTTCGTCTCACCGGCCAGATCCAGCGTGTATGCCGCCGTGCCCGACGCCGAGCCGTGCGCGGTGAACGCCGCCGTCTGGTCCCAGGTCGCCGTCGCGGTGTTGGTGCCGGAATAGGAGGCCGGCGCCACGGCATACGTACAGGTGTAGTCGAGGGTGACCGAGCCGCCGGACTTCGCGAGCGTCGCGGTCGTGTCACCGGTGACCGTGCAGGTGCCGCCGTCCACCGAGAGCGCGTCAGTGACGCCGGTGAGCGAGACGGACTGCCACGAGTTGGGGTTGGTCACCGTGATCGTTCCGGTGACCGTCCAACCAGAGTCGGTCTGGCCGGTCTTGGTGGCGATCACCGTGTAAGGGATCGTCACGTCGGTGCCACCAGCGACCGACGCCGGGAAGTCGCCGACGGCCTTGTCGACGGTCCAGGCGTAGGTCGTGTCGTAGGAGCCGGTCGCGGTCTTGGTGACCGTGAGGTCGGCGCCCACGCACATGGTCACCGTCGCCGACGCGGTGTCGGCGTTGGCTGCCGTGGCGAACGACGCGGTGTTGTCGTAGCTGCGGCAGCTCCCCGGGGTGGCGTCGCTCGCGGGCTTGGTCACCGAGTAGGTGACGCTCTGGGTGGCGGGGTCGCCCCAGACCGCCGTGCCGATCTGCACCGGGGTGGTGCTGGTCTTGTTGTCCCAGATCGCGATCGACTTGTCGACCGAGCTGGCCTCGGTGAAGGTCACCGGGGAGACCGACGCCGATGCCGTGCCGCTGACCGGCTGGCCGGAGACCGGCTCGGCCGTCCAGGCGACGGTGGCCGTGTTGGAGGCGACGGCCGGAGGCGCACCCAGACCGGTGCACGAGTAGGCGACGCCGACCGACCCATTGGCCGGGACGGACACCGTCGCGCCGTCGGGGTAGGTGCACGAAGCAGCCGCGCCGTAGGGCAGGTCGGTGACCGTGGCCGACACCGGGAAGCCGTTGGGGTTGGTCACGGTGACCGTGCCCGCCATCGCCCAGTCGGAGTCGGTGGTGGTGCCCTGGGTGGCCGTCACCGTGTAGGTGAAGGTGGCGGTGCCGTCGGGGGCGACGTTGACCTGGGTGGCCTCCGCAGCCTTGGCGATGCTCCAGTCATAGGTGCGGGTGAAGCTGCCGGCCGCCGTCTTGGTCGCCGTCGGCGCCGTGACGATGCACAGCTGGACGCTCGCGTCGTCGGACTGACCGGTCGAGCTGATCGTCGCGGTGTTGTCGATCGTCTGGCACTGGCCGACGGTGCCGGTCAGCGTGAGGTCATAGCTCGCGCTGCCGGTGTCGGTGAAGGTGCCGACGACCCCACCGGGAGCCATCGGGTCGGTCACAGTGATCGACTCGTCGACCGAACCAGTCAGCGTGCCGGCCACCCCAGCGGAGCCGGTGGCAGAGCCGACAGCCGTGTGAGCCGCTGCGGCATCCCACGTTGCCGTGGCGGTGTTGGTGCCGGACAGGGTGCCGGGGTTGGCGCCCGCCGCAACGGTGCACGTGTAGTGCAGCGTGGCGTCGGCGCCGCCGAGGACGGTCACCGTCGGGTCACCGACGATGGTGCAGGTCAGCCCGGCGATGTCGACGGCGTCAGTCACCGTGGCGGTGATCGACTCGAAGTTGTTCGGGTTGTGCACGACGATGTCACCGGTGAGGGTCCACGCGGTCGGCGTGGGGGTGCCGCGGGTGACGTCGACCGTGTAGGTGACTGTGGTGTTGCCGCCTTCGCTGACCACGACGGTCGGCTGGTCGACCGACTTGGCGATCGTCCACGGGTAGGTCTGGGTGTAGCCCGCCGTGGCGGTCTTGGTGACCGTCAGCGGCGAGGCACCGCAGAGCTGCTGCGAGACCGAGTCACTGTCGAGCTGCACCGCGTTGTCGCCGACGACTGCTGCGGTGTTGTCGTAGGTCGCGCAGCTGGCCTCCGGCGCCGTCCGGGTGATCGTGTAGGTCAGGTCGGTCGAGGACGCGGCCGTCGCCCAATCCAGCGTCCACGAGTCATGCTGAGTGTCGGTGACGGTGACGGTCTTGTTGGTCTCACCCTGCAAAGCCAGGGTGTATGCCGCGTCGCCGCTCGCGCTGCCGGCTGCGGTGTGTGCCGCGGCGGCATCCCAGGTGGCGGTTGCGGTGTTCGTGCCCTGGTATGCCGTGGGCTGCACGGCATACGTGCAGGTGTAGGAGAACTGAGCCGACCCGGAAGCGGGGATCGACGCGGTCTGGTCGCCGGTGACGACGCAGCTCGCGCCGGTGACCGACAGGGCGTCGCTCACGCCGGTGAGCGTGACGGCCTGCCAGGTGTTGGGGTTGCTCACCGTGATGGCGCCAGTGACGACCCAGCCGGAGTCGGTCTGGCCGGCCTTGGTCACCGTCAACGTGTAGGGGTAGTCGACTGTCGAGCCGGACGGGACGACACCGGGGACGTCGCCGAGCTTCTTGTCGATGGCCCACGCGTAGGTCGTGTCGTAGGAGCCGGTCGCGGTCTTGGTGACCGTGAGGTCGGCGCCGCGGCATACGTCGACCGTGGCGGAGGCGGTGTCGCCGGTGACCGACGCGGTGTTGACGAACGACTGGCAGGTGCCGACGTTCGGGTTGGTCCACGTCGCGGTGACCTCGTAGCTGCCGCCCGCGGGAGCGGTCGCCGTCGCGGGCAAGCCGGTGGCCGCCTGCGGGTCGGTGACCTCGGTGGTCGCGCCGTGCTCGACCGACGGGGCCAGGCCCGCGAAGGTCGTCGAGGCGGTCGCCGAGATCGAGCCGGACTTGACGAAACCGCTGTCCGCCCAGCTCGCGGTGACCGTGTTGGTCAACGTGCCCGCACCGGGGTCGCTGGTGAAGCTGCAGGTGTAGTCCACCGTCTCAGTGGCACCGGCCGCGATGCTCGTCGGCACGGTGCCGAGGGTGCAGGTCGCGCCCTGGAGGCTGTCGGTGACGGTGACGCCGGTGAGGGCGACCGAATTGGGGTTGTGCAGTGTGACCGTGCCGGTCACGGTCCAGGCCGAGTCGCTCTTGGTCGGGGTGGCCGTCACCGTGTAGGACGCGGTCGCCGTCCCGGTGGCCGGGTCGGCGATGACGCGCGGGGCTGCGGCGACCTTGGCGACATCCCAGGTCCAGTCGCGGGTGAATGACGGGGTCGCCGTCTTGGAGACCTCAAGTGCCGAGCCGCCACAGATCGAGGCGGTTGCGGTCGCCGGGTGCGCCGAGTCGGTGCCGAGCCAGGCGGTGTTGGTGAAGCTCGTGCAGCCACCGGCCGGGGCGGTCTTGGTCAGCGTGTAGGTGAAGACCTGGCTGGACGGCACGGTCGCGTCGGCGGTGCCGAGGACCACGGGGTGGGCCGGGTCGGTCTTGTCGTCGGTGACCGTGATGGTCTGCCCCGTGACCGTGACATTGGCCTGCGCGAAGGTGGCCGATGCGGTGCCCGACGCCGTGCCGGTGGTGCCGTACGGCATACCGGCCGTCCAGGTCGCGGTGGCCGTGTTGGTCACCGCCGACGCCGGCTTGCTGGCGAAGGTGCACGTGTAGGGGAAGGTCAGCGTGGCGCCTGCCGCGACAGTGATGCCGCTGGTGGTGCCGGTGATCGAGCAGGTGCCGCCGGTCATGGCGTCGACCAGGCTGACGCCGGGGACCGGGACGGTGTTGGGGTTGGTCACGGTGATGACGCCCGAGGTGACGAAGCCGGACTCGTGGGCGGTCGGGACTGCCGTCACCGTGTAGGTGAAGTCGGCGGTCGCCCCGCTGGCGACGTTCTGGCTCGCCGGGGTCACCGACTTGGTGATGGCCCAGGTCCAGTCGCGGTTGTATGCCGTGGTGGCCGTCTTGCTGACGACGAGGTTCTCGTAGACGAACTTGTTGGTGTAGGTGCAAGTGATGGTCTTGGCAGACACGACTGTAAGGGTGGCTGTCGCGCCGTTGACCACATAGGTGCCGCCGGTGCAGGTGATATTGGACAGGTCCCACCCGGAGGTGGCCGCCTCGGTCAGGGTCCACGTGCCGGGGGCCACGTTGTAAGTCGCCGTGTTGGACAACGTCGGGTCGGCGTCGTCATCGAGGGGGAAGGTCTTGGACGACGTCGCGCTGGCGAGGGTGAAGCTGAAGTCCTGAGCGCTGTTGGGGACGGCGTCCTTGATGATCGTCACGGTGCCAGCAGTCTGGACGGCACCGGAGGCCATCTGGTTGTCCATCGAGCCCAGCGAGGCGGGCTTGCCGCTGCCTTCTTGCAGGCTGACCAGGCTCACGTGGTAGGGCGATCCGGAGATCGAGCCGGCACCCTGACCGGTGCCCCAGTCGAGCTGGGACGCGACGTGGCCGCCGAACCACAGCACCGAGTCGGCGCCGGTGGCGGTGAAGGTGAGCGTGACCGTGGCGATGGTGTCACCGGCATACGAGCCGGGCATCACGATGCTCGCGTTGGTCATCGTGCCGCCGAACATGGTGAAGTTCTGGCCGCCGCTCTGCGGGGTGGTCGTCGGGATCGGGTAGGTCGACGCGCCGGCGATCGAGCAGGGGGTCAGGCTCTGGCACTGGTCGGTGATCCAGGTCTCGGACGCGTTGTAGGTCGTGAGGTAGTCGTAGGCGTGCAGGCCGCCCTTGCTGGTCTGGTAGGTGAAGACCAGGGTGTAGGTCTGACCGGCGATGAGGCCGGAGAGCGCCAACCGCTGCGGCGTCGAATCGCCTTCGTTGTAAACGGAATTCGACTGTGGCAGGTTGCCATTCACCCACTGGCAGCCTGGGTCGTTGGACGTCGACGGATAGCCATTGCCGGCTCATCCCAATCGAGGGTGTAGGAGTTGGGGTCTGAAGCCGCCGGATTCGAGGAGGCATCTGGCGATGTAGTTGGTGAGGTTGCGGAACCCGAGG
>WBZM01001671.1_pt1 | contig 21050 bp, 20 predicted proteins | sample 5204271 | NCBI WGS metagenome assembly WBZM01 (sample SAMN12344346, study PRJNA552823) | activated sludge metagenome | biome: Activated sludge suspended growth; feature: Nitrification reactor; material: Wastewater; isolation source: activated sludge from nitrification reactor of wastewater...
CTTCTTCCCGACCACCGTGCTGACCGGTGTGACCCCGGACAACGACGCGTACCGCGAGGAGTTCTTCGGACCGGTCGCGACGGTCTACAAGGTCGCGAGTGAAGACGAGGCAATCGAGATCGCCAACGACACCCCGTTCGGCCTCGGTTCTTACGTTTTCTCGAATGACCCGGAGCAGGCCCGGAGGGTCGCCGAGAAGCTGGATACCGGGATGGTCTTCATCAACGGTGTCGGTCTTGATGGCGCGGAGCTGCCGTTTGGCGGTGTCAAGCGTTCCGGCTTCGGCCGAGAGCTGGGCACCTACGGCATCCAGGAATTCATCAACAAGAAGCTGATCCGGACGCTCAAGTAGAACTGATCTCATCCGGCGGTCCGGGCTCCTCCCGGGGTCCGGCCGCCCCTTCATCCAATGACGCAGCCAATCGACGTTGACCTGTATCCCCAATCCCTTGCGGCTTACCGGGAGCTGCTCGGGCCCGCCTTCGACCCGGTTCTTGACGTATCCACCGCTTCCCGGGACACGCTCTCGGGGAGGGTGATCTGGAACGTCAACTCCACTGCACGAGGGGGCGGCGTCGCAGAGATGCTTTACGCCTACCTGCCCTACGTTCTCGATGCCGGGGTCGACACCCGGTGGCAGGTCCTGCAGGTCGATGATCCGGATTTCTTCATCCTCACCAAGCGAATCCACAACCAGCTTCACGGCGATCCCGGGGACGGCGGTCCCCTCGGTCCCGAAGAGCGGGACTTCTACATGCAGTGCCTGGCCGACAGCGCCGCTGCGTTCGCCGCCCAGCTTTCGCCGGACGATGTCGTGATTCTTCACGACCCCCAGACGGCCGGGCTGATTCCTGCCGCGAAGGAGACAGGTGCGACAGTCGTCTGGCGCTGTCACATCGGGATCGACGACGCCAACGAAATCACGCTCGCTGCACAGGAGCTCCTCTCCGAACTCGTAGAAGCCGCAGATGGATGCGTCTTCTCAAGGCATGAGTACGTCTGGCCAGCTCTGGACTCGAACCGGGTCACGGTGATCCCCCCTGGGATCGACGCGTTCACCCCCAAGAATCAGCACATGGACGATTCCACCCTGGCTGCGGTTCTGGGCCAGATCGGTCTGAGCGGCGAGAAGCCGGAGACTCCCCCGGTGTTCACCCGATCCGACTGCAGCAGCGGAACCGTGACCCGCGAGGCAAGAATCGTTCAGGAGGCACCGCTGCCGGAAGACGCCCCACTCGTCGTCCAGGTGTCCCGGTGGGACAAGCTCAAGGACCACGGCGGACTCCTGACCCTGTTCACGAGAGACCTGAAGGACCGGAAGTCACACCTCGCCCTTGTCGGGCCCGACAGCTCGGGAGTGGATGACGACCCCGAGGGTGCCGCCGTCTACCAGGAGATCGTCAGCCAGTTCAACGATCTGCCCGAGGAAATGCGGAGGCGCATACACCTGGTCAGCCTGCCGATGGACGACCTGGAAGAAAACGCCTTCATGGTCAATGCGATCCAGCGCCGGGCCACCGTCATCGTCCAGAAGAGCCTTGCCGAGGGTTACGGACTCACTGTCTCCGAGGGCATGTGGAAATCAAGGCCGATGGTGGCGAGCAGGATCGGGGGCATCCGAGACCAGATCGAGGACGGCCGGTCAGGGATCCTGATCGACGACGCACGTGATCTGCCCGCGTTCGCTGCGGCGATTGATCGCCTTCTCGCTGATGGCGATGAGGCTCAGAGGATCGGCGATGCCGCACATGAGGCGGTCAAGTCGGGTTCGCTCTCGGTTCAACGGCTGGTTCACCACTACGAGCTTCTGGTCGGACTTTCGTAGCGGTCATCTCCCTTGAATCCTTGATGATCCCGTTGATCGCGGCGACGATCGGGGCCGCGATTATCAGGCCAATCGATCCGAACAGGGCCCCTCCCGCGATGGTAACGATCAGCACGGCAAGCGGATGGATTCCCAGGGTACTTCCCATGGCGAAGGGTTGAATCATCTGCTGGAGAATCCCGTTCGCAAGGATCTGCACCACTGCCATCGCTGCTGCTGCCTCCGGGCCCACCGCGCCATAGGCCAGCAGGACGGTGAAGATCCCGGCCGTCCAGGCGCCGATGTAAGGCACGTAGCCTGCAACGAAGGTCACCGCTCCGATCGTCGCTATCAACGGGACTCCGATGATCAGGGCACCGAGCATCACGACGACCGCACTGAAGGCGGCAACGATGGTTACTCCCGCGAAGTAGCCCCGGAGCGAGGAGACCATACGGCCGAAGACCATTCTCGCCACGGGTGGTGGCAGGCTTGATGCCCGCTCGGCCCAGCTCCTGATCGAGGGACCATCCTTGAGCATGAAGAGTGAACTGAGAGCGGTCATCGCGAGAAAGAAGACGACCGATGAGATTCCGGTGATTCCCGCACCGATTCCCGAGAGCAGGGTCCCGACGCTCGACGTGGCACCCTCCTTCGCGCCCTCCTTCGCCTTCTCGACCTGTGACTTGTCAACGCCCTGGTCGGCCAGGAACTTGCTGATGTCATCCGTTGCCTGACTCAGGTCGCTGCTTATCTTCGGGGCCTGCTGCACGATCCCGTTGACGACCATCACCGCGCAAGCTGAGACGATCAACGTGACGAGCAGCAGGACGAGTATCGCGCCGATTCCGCGAGGCACTCCATTGCGTTTCATCGCCGACACGAGAGGCGACCCGACCGCGCCGATGATGCTGGCGATGATCACCGGAACCACGATCACTTCGGTCAGGGAAGCCAGCCAGACCAGGGCGCCGAGCAGGATCGCGATTCCGACCAGAAACCAGGCTCCGAGTCCGGCGTTACGTAGCCAGACCGGGACCGAGAAGATGTTCGAGAGCTCGCCGGGATCGATCTCGATCACCTGAGCGGCGGCCTGCTCCCCTCCCTCACCCGCTTCTCGCTTGATCCTGCCCCGAATCATCCGCGCTGAGGCTACTGTCGGTGCCAGACGCCATTCGGCCCGCTTGCCCGGTCTGATTGACTGCCCCGATGCCCGCAATCGAACTTCACGGACTGACCAAGAGCTTCGGCCCGATCCGGGCGGTTGACGGTCTCGACCTGGTCGTCGATGAAGGCGTCTGCCTTGGCCTGCTCGGCCCCAACGGGGCGGGAAAGTCAACCACCATGAAGATGCTCACCGGGCAGGCGATCCCCGACGGCGGCGAAATCAGAGTGCTGGGATTCGAGTTGCCCCGCGAAGCCAAGCAGGCCCGCGCGGGTATGGGCGTCGTGCCTCAGCTCGACAATCTGGACATCGACGTCACGGTCGAGGAGAACCTCGCAATTTTCGCCCGGCTCTACCGGGTGGATGACGTTGGAGCAGCGGTGGACCGGACCCTGGAGATCGCCAAGCTCACCGACCGCCGCAAGGATGCTGTCGACAAGCTTTCGGGCGGGATGCGGAGGAGGCTGCTGCTCGCCCGTGGGCTCGTTCACGAACCGAAGCTGCTTCTCCTGGACGAGCCCACCGTGGGCCTGGATCCGCAGATCCGTACCGAGCTGTGGTCACTGATAGATGGGCTCCGCTCCCGTGGCACGACCATCCTGATGTCCACTCACTACATCGAGGAAGCCGAACGGCTGGCCGACGAGGTCGCCGTGGTCTCGGCCGGAAAAGTGATCGCCAGGGCCACCCCGGCCGAACTGATTGCCGAGCACGCCGGACAGCGGACCGCCGAGGTCTACGGGCCCCCTGACCGGCTATCGGAAGTGCGTTCGACTGTTGAGGAAGCCGGGCTGAGGGTGAGGCCGGCCGGTCCCGCGATCGCCATAGTCGGAGCTGAGACTGCCGCTCCGGGCCTGATTCCCGAAGACGCGGTCCACAGAGCCGGTTCCCTCGAAGACGTCTTTGTGATGCTGACCGGAGAGGAGGCCGAATGACCCGCGTTCGCAGACTCGAACCGGCAGTGATCCTGGCCGTCATGGGCCGTGAATTCGCCAATTTCAGGACTTTCTGGAAGTCAACCGCTTTCACGAGCACGTTCGAGCCGATCGTCTACCTGCTGGCCTTCGGTCTCGGACTTGGATCAACCCTGGTCGCCGATGTAGACGGGATCGATTACGTCCAGTTCGTCGGCACTGGCCTGGTCGCCACCGCGGTCGTCTTCTCATCCGCTTTGCCGGCGATGTTCGGCACCTTCGTCAAGGAGCGCTTCCAGCGGACCTATGACGCGATTCTCGCAGCGCCGGTCGATGTCGAAGAGCTGGTCACTGCGGAGATGCTCTGGATCTCCCTCCGAGCCGCCGTTTTCGGTTGCTTTCCCCTGATCGTCACCATGTTCTTCGGGCTTGAACCGAAGGTGACGATGTTGCTGGTGCCGATCTTCGCCTTTGTCACCGCGATGGCCTTCTCGGCATTCGGTATCACGATGGCCGCCTCCGTCTCGAAGATCGACCAGTTCAACTACGTGACGACACTGGTGATCACACCGCTGTTCCTGGTCGCGGGTACCTTCTTCCCGATCGACCAGCTCCCTGAGGGCTTCCAGATCGCGGCCCAGTTCAACCCGCTCTACCAGCTCGTACAGCTGGTCCGCGACGCCTGTTTCGGGCTTGAGCCCGTGGACATCCTCCGTTTCGCAGGCCTCCTGGTCCTGGCGCTGGTGCTCTGGCGGATCGCGATTCACAGGCTCGAACGCCGCCTGATCATCTGAGCCAGAGGTGTTTCAGGCGGAGATGATCTCCGGACCGTAGCCCTGGAAAAGGCCCGAGTCGAGCACTCCGACGATCAGCTTGATCTGGTCCTCGAGACCTTCGTCGATCGACTCGAAGCGGGAGTCCAGGAGCAGGTTGCCCTGCTCTGTGAGGATCGGTCCGTCCTTGCCGCTTCCGGTCCTGACCGTGATCTCGCTGGCTCCCAGCGCCTTCAGTCCGGCCATGGCGACCGAGGCTGCCCGCGGAACCACCTCGACCGGGACGGGAAAGCTCTCTCCCAGCTGCTCGACCCTCTTGGACGGGTCGATGAGGACCCTCCTCAGCTGGCAAGCCGAAAAGAGGAGCTTCTCCCGAAACAGTGCTCCGCCCCTTCCCTTGATCAGGTTGCCATCAGGATCGACCTCGTCCGCCCCGTCAAAAAGCCAGTCCGGAGCAACTTCGGAGAGGTCGGCCTGGATCAGTCCCAGCCCGGTGATGGTCAACTCGGACTCGATCGAGGTCGGAATCAGACGAACATCGTGAAGTTCTCCATGCCTCACCCGCGACGCGATTGCCCTGACCGCAAGGAAGGCAGTGGATCCGGACCCGGCACCGATTACCTGTCCCGATTCGGCCATGGCAGCTACTTCTTCAGCGGCACGGAATTTGGCTTCATAGTTGGAGATGGAGCCCGAATCGAAGGGCTCGAATGTGACTTCGCGGTGACGGGCGGGTTTCATGTTCCGAAGCCTAGGGCATAGTCGTCAGACGGCGGTCTTGGTAACGTCCTGACCGCTTTATGTGCAAATCATTAGGAAACTCTCTATGATTTGTGATTCTGAAAACCGATACGCCGAGTTTCCGGTGCCTCATGGCCCGGAAAGCGGGGGACCCAGGCAGTTGGGGCGAACCCACCGAAGTGGTGAGAGCGCTACTCCCTTAGCGCTAGCCCGTCAGCTAACCCCGCAGGCAAGAAAAAGGAGATCGGCATCTTCCCTTCGACCCCTGAAAATCAGAGATCGTTCGTACGCAGTCTTGCTGTTGGCCTGATTGGCCTGCTCGCCTGCTTCCTGATCTTTTCGCTCGGCTCGCCCTCACGCGCCGCAGCGGCTTCCTGCAAGTCGGCTTCCGCCAGCGGTGGACTTACCGTCGGCAGCGGGACCTGCAAGCCCGTCCGCAAGGCCCGCCTGATCCGCGGCAAGGCCTATGCCCCGGCCAGCGCTCCCGCCCGGGTCAAGAAGGTCATTGCCTGGGCCAACCGGATCCGGAACAAGCCTTACCGTTACGGCGGTGGCCACGGCAGCTTCTTCGACAGCGGCTACGACTGCTCCGGTTCTGTCAGCTTCGCCCTTCGCGGAGGCCGCTTCGTCAGCTCCCCGATGGCCTCCACTGGCTACATGGGCTGGGGCAAGCGCGGAAAGGGACGCTGGATCACGGTCTACTCGAACCCGAGCCACGCCTACATGATCGTGGCCGGCCTCCGGTTCGACACCTCGATGACCCCGGGCGACGGCCCCGGCTGGAGCAAGAGCCTGCGCTCGACTTCGGGCAGCTTCGTGGCCCGCAGCCCCGGCGGCCAGTTCTAGTACTTCCCCCTCCCATACAGGCACTCGACCGCCCCGGCCCCCGCCGGGGCGGTTCTCGTTAAGGAGCTCAGTCGCGAGAGTCGCGAAGCGCGGCAACGCCGCCCGTGATGAAGGTCAGGGCCTGGTCGAGCTTTTCCAGCTGTTCGTCGAGCGGAGGCAGCTCGCCCTCGGCCGGCCCCTTGCGTTCATCGCCAAGCAGGTCGAAGACGGCCATCGTGGCTGCCGCAGCCAGCCGTGGTTCGAGGTCGGTCGATCCCATGCCGAGATCGAGGGCGAGTCCGTCCGCAAGTACAAGTTCAAAGTCCCGCATCACGGCTTGCTCGTGGGCCCTCAGGGCCGCTTCGTTGTCGATCACCTTCTGCTGGCAACCCATCAGTTCATGGTGTTGTTCGAACAGTTCCCGCTCCTCGAGCAGCCACTGCCTGAGCGCGGTCATCGTGTCGACCCCGGTGTCCCGTTCCTCGATCGCCAGGACCAGCCGCTGTTTGGTCATATCGCTGAGATAGAAGACGATGTCCTCTTTGGCGGGGAAGTAGGTCGCGACGGTCCGGGGCGAGACCTCGGCCTCCTCGGCAATCCGTGCGATCGTCGTGTTTGCATACCCGTCGTCAGCGAACAGTCGCAAGGCGACCGAGACGATCTTCTCTCTCGTCTTGGCCTTCTTTCGCTCGCGGAGCGTGTTGGCGGGCACGGTGAACACAGACTCAGACTAGCAAGTAATCTGCAGAGACTGCAGTTTTGCAGTCGTTGTGATAATTTGCCCGTCGCCCTCCTTCCCCTCACCCTGGAGCAAAATGTCCGACCTCCTCGCCCGCATCGCCCGATCGATCACCAACCACTGGTTGAGATCGCTGGTCATCGCCCTGATCACTGTCTTCGCCATTGGCGTCCTCTCCGGGACCGCCGGCGATCCGCCGCCGGAAGAATTCGACGTTCCCGGCACCGAGAGCCAGCAGGCCTACGACCTGTTCTCCGCGCACAGCCCCGAACTGGCGGGCGTCGATTCGACCGTGGTCTTCAGCGTCACCGAAGGCAAGGTCACCGACCCCGCGCGAAAGGCGGCGATCGAGGAGTCGATCAAGGAGATCCAGGCCACGGACGACGACATCATCTCGGCCAGCGATCCCTTCGCCAAGGGTTCGGGAGCCGTTTCCAAAGACGGGAAGGTCGCCTACACGGATGTCCGCTACGACCTCGAGTTCGGTGATGTAACCAAGGTTCAGGCCGAACGACTCGAAGATGCGACCGACCCGGTCACCGAGACCGGAGTCGACGTGTCGATGCGCGGAATCGTGATCGATGCCGGCCAGCAGCAGGAAGCCCCCGTGGGCGAACTGATCGGCGTCCTGATCGCGATTGTCCTGCTCTCGCTGCTCTTCCGTTCGATCGCGGCGATGATCGCGACCCTGGTCGGCGCGCTGCTCGGCGTGATGGTCGGTCAGATGCTGCTCGTCATCCTCGCCTCCCCCCTCGGCCTGCCCGAGTTCGCCTCGACCATCGCGATGATGCTCGGCCTCGGTGCCGGAATCGACTACTCGCTGCTCATCCTGGGGAGATTCAGGGAGCAGTCGGCGGCCGGAGACTCGGTCCGCGATGCCTCGGCCAAGTCTGCCGCGACTTCCGGATCCGCCGTGCTTGCGGCCGGCCTGATCGTCATGGTCGCGATCGCCGGTCTTCTGGTCATCGGCATCCCGCTGATCGGCAAGATGGGGCTCGGAGCGGCAATTGGCGTGGCTGCGGTCGTGGTCTCGGCTCTGACCGTGATCCCGATCATGATCGGGGCTCTCCAGCGCTGGCTCAAGCCGAAGAAGCTCTCCCACGTCCTGCCATCGAAGGCATTCGGAAGCTGGGGCGAGAAGATCACCGCCCGGCCCTGGGTCGCGATCGCCGCAGGTGTTGTCGTGTTGCTGATCTTCGCCTCGCCGCTTCTTGACATGCGCCTCGGCTCGCCCGACGACGGCAACCAGCCCGAGGGCAAGACCCAGCGGGTCGCCTATGACCTGATCAGCGAAGGATTCGGCAAGGGCGTCAACGGCATCTTCTTCATCGCTGTCGACACCCCGGATGGCGCCAAACAGAGCTCGGCCGAGCTCGATCAGGTCGCTGCGGATCTGCGCAAGACCGACGGCGTCGCCGACGTCTCCCCCGCGGTCCCCAGCAAGGACAACGAAATGGCGACGATCTTCCTGACGCCGACCACCTCGCCGCAGGACGTGGCGACCAGTGACCTGCTCGAGACCCTGCGCGACAGCACGCTGCCCGAAGCAACAGCCGGGACCGGGCTGACGACCTACGTGGGCGGCAATACGGCCAGCTTCGAGGACTTTTCCGACAAGGTGTCCGAGCGACTCCCGGTCTTCATTCTGGTGGTGATCGGCCTCTCCGTTCTGCTCCTGATGGCGGCCTTCCGTTCGCTCTGGATTCCCCTGGTTTCCGCCGTCTTCAACTTGCTCTCGGTCGGGGCCGCCTACGGCGTAGTGGTGGCCGTATTCCAGAAGGGAATCGGGGCAAGCCTGATCGGGGTCGACAGCGGCGTCCCGATCATGTCCTTCATCCCCGTGATGATCTTCGCGATCCTCTTCGGACTCTCGATGGACTACAACGTGTTCCTGCTCTCGCGGGTCCACGAGGCCTACAACGAGGGCGACAGCCCGAAGGAAAGCGTCATCCATGGTCTCGCCCGGATCGGCAAGGTGATCCTCTTTGCCGGCCTGATCATGGCCTCGGTCTTCCTCGCCTTCGTGACCCAGCAGGATGTGGTCGCCAAGATGATGGGCCTTGGTCTCGGACTGGCGATCCTGATCGACGTGCTCTTCGTGCGGCTTGTAATCGCGCCGGCCGTGGTCACCCTGCTCGGCGACAAGGCCTGGTGGCTGCCGGGCTGGCTCGACCGGATCATCCCGAACGTGTCACTGGAAGGCCACCTGGTCGCCAACAAGGATCCCAGGGGTGAGCCGCTCTCCCCCGAGCTTGCGAACGACCCGATTCTGGAGAAGGGCTAGACGGCAGCCAGGTCGGATTCTTCTGAGGTTTCCTCCAGCGCCTCGTGGCGCCGGTGGAAGACGTGCATCGGAAGGCCGTTCTTCGGACGCAGGGTGATCACGGCTTCGGCCTCGGTCTCCGCCCCGCTCGGCATGTCGAAGCGCAGCTTCCGGCTGATCATTGCGGCCAGGAGAGTGGCCTCGACGGTCGCGAAGGTCGATCCCACACAGACCCGCCTGCCCGCCCCGAAAGGCATGTAGGCCTGCCGCGGCCTGCCCTTCGTGTTCTCGGGCAGGAAGCGGTTAGGGTCGTAGCCCTCGGGGTTCGGCCACACCCGGGGGTCCCGGTGGATCATGCTGATCAGCACCATCACGCTTGATCCCGCCGGGATGCGGTAGCCGAGAATCTCGTCCTCTTCGATCGCCTGCCGGCCTACAGTCCAGACCGGCGAATCGAGGCGCATCGCCTCCTCGACGCAGGCGCGGGTCCAGGGCAGCCGGTCCATGTCGTCCATGTCGGGAATCCGGTCCCCGAGCACGGTGTCAACCTCCTCGAAGAGCCTCTCGCGAACCGCCGGGTTCAGTGAGAGGCGCCGCCAGGTCCAGGCAAGAGCGTTCGAAGTCGTTTCGTGCCCCGCCAGCATGAAGGTCATCAGTTCGTCACCGATCTGCTCCCTGCTCATCGTCTCGCCGGTCTCCTCGTCCCTGGCGGAGAGCATCACGCCGACGAGGTCGTCGCCAGTGTGGTCCTGTCGGCTGCGCTCCTCGAGCATCTCGTCAATGACCGACTTGAGGTCGGCAAGCGCGGCCTGGAAGCGGCGGCCCTCGGGATTCAGCGACATCGCCTTTTCAAGGTTCATTCCCGGCAGGTGTGCGAGGACGAACGTCGGCAGCCGCCGGGACATCTTCGTGCCAAGGCTGAGCACGTCGTTCATTGCCGGACCGACTTTCCGGGCAGTCTCGCCGCTCAGGTCCGCCCCGAACAACGCGCGACCGACGATGTCCAGAGTCAGGGCCATCATGACCTCGGACACGTCCACGGTCTCGCCGTCGGGCAGGTTGGCGAATTGCTCGCTCTCCAGCACCTCTGCAGTCGCCTGCGTCATGTGGGCGGTGAAGTTCTTCAGATACCGCTTGGCGAACATCGGCTGAACGAGCCGACGCTGCTGACGCCAGGTCTCACCTTCGCTGGTCAGGAGTCCATCTCCAAGCACGATCCTGAGTAGCTCGTACTCCAGGCCCTTGCGGTAGTTGTCCTGGTTGGTGATCAGAACGTGCCGGGCCGCCTCGTGGCCGCTGACCACCATGAAGTCGCGTCGACGGTTGCGAACGTGGGCAACCTCTCCGTACTCAAGCGCCATGTCCATCATCGGCTGCTTGAAGTCACGGGTGGTGTTGATCAGGAAGCGGGCCGCGTCAAGCCCTTTCGGGCCCGGAGGGAGCGGTTTCTGGTTCAAGTTGATTCCTGCCTTACTAGGTCGGTTGCTGATTCGACGAGCTGGTCCCTGAGCTGCTTCCACTCTTCCGCTATCTCTTCGACGCCCATGGTGGCCACCGCCAGACCGCGGATGGCAAACACCGACATGAGCAACCAGGCATCGAATCCGGGTCTTTCCTCAATGCCGGGCATCAAGGCGATTGCGCTTTCCCTGAACCGGATCCGGTCCTCGGAATGAAGATTCTTCATCGGTTCGCGCAGGGCGTCGTCCGTCCTTGCCGCGAGATGAAGCTCCATCGCAGCTGCAAAGGTCGGGCCCCGGAACACGACAAACAGCCGGTCGAGGGCCAGCGACACCCGCTCGAGTTCATCGCCGTCGCGAGGAATGGCCGAGACAAACTCGTCTGCCAGCCTGGCGCTGACGAACCGCATCGCCTCGACCGTAAGTTCGGCCTTGGTTCGGAAGTGATGCTGGAGGGACCCAAGCGAAACGCCGGCCTTCTCCGCCGCGAGTCGGGTGGAAGTACCTGCGTATCCGCGCTCGACCAGAAGTTCGATCGTGGCCTCGAGAACCGCCGCTCTGGTTGCGGCAGTTCGGTCCTTCTGCTGGCGCCGCTCCTCCTTCAAGAGTTCATCCCCTCTGGCATGGCGCGCAATATACACAAGTCAGTCAACTGACTTGTAAGTGGAGAAAAAGAGAGGGCCTGCCGGGAAAGTCCGGCAGGCCCCGTCCGTCGGGAGCTACGGAGTAGGCCCCGTGTAGTTGTTCGCATAGCAGTGGGCGTCGCCGGCGGGAATCGGCGTGATCACTTCACAGCTGTTGATAGTCGCGTTCTGGAGGAACGTCGTCGCCTGGTCGATACCGTCAGGCGAGCGTCGCGGATCCTCGTGCGGGTCTCGCCCGTAACCCCATTCGGTTCTAGGCGGAAGCTCTTCGATCGGGGGCTTGCCGATTCCTGCTCCGCGGTCACCGACGAAGTCGACCGGTCCGCTGTCGTAGTAGACGAGCATGCTGTCGCCAACGTTCGGGAATGAGGTCACCTTCTCCATTCCCAGGAAAGGATCGACATCCCAGTGGCGGTCGGCATTCAGCGCCGGTGAGTAGACGCCTGCACCGATCGTGCGGGCCTCGACCTCAGCCGAGTAGTTGGTCACCTGGTGGTCGCCGTAGGCAACCCGCAGCATGACCCTGTGCTCCGGCGTGTCCGGAAGCGGATCGAGGGTCATGTTGTTGGCGTAACCGTTCGCCTCTCCCCTGTCCCACATCAGCTGGACGACCGAAAGCAGCAGGGGCCGCTCATGCTCGTCGGGGTAGTTGCTGTAGAGCCCGACGCCCGGGGTCTTGAAGTACTGGTCCGAGTCCACCGAACGGCGCAGCAGGGTCGAGTAGTTCATTCCCGGCACGCCCAGCACCCCGTAGTCGGAGTCCGGGGTCAGCGCCATCAGGGCGCCGCCCATGATGCCGCCCTGGCTGATTCCCATGTAGATGCCGCGCGTGTTCGGGAACCCCGAAACGTCGATGACCGAAACCGGATCCTCTCCTCCGACGCCATCGGGGTCGAGCTGGAAGGCCGGATTGTCGGCGAACCCGTCCTGGTGGATCATCGCCCGCTGGATCATCATGAAGTTGACGAATCCCTGGACCATGCGGTCGGCCATCTTCGGGAAATTCGACATGTCGCTCAGCGACTGGAAGACCGAGAGCAGATCACTGGTCGAGAAGCCGTCCCAGTTGGCTCCGCACCAGACGCTGCCACCATGGTTGCCGACGTTGACAGGACCGGCGGAAGTGATCTGGTTGAGATCCCCCAGCAGGCCGTGGCCATAGATGCCAGCCTGGCCCGGGGTTACAGCCGTGTTCTCGCCGCCGGGCTGAACCGCGGTCGGAATGAAGCAACGGAACGGTACATCCATCGTGTAGGCCGGGTTGAAATCAACCGTGTGGTCTGCCTTGAAGTTGAAGGTCGAACCGGTGGGACAACCGTTCTGGTTCAGGTAGCAGGGGACGTCGTTGATGTAGCCGTCAATCACCCGGATCAGATCCGACCCCGGCACGCTTGGGCGCTTGTCGGTTCCGGAAGGCGCATTGGGTCCGTTGCGGCATTCGTCGGAGACCGGTGCGTTGGGGTTGGGGTTCTCGTACCGGTCACAGGCGTATGTCACCACGACCTCGGGGCTGTCCCCTTCGATGACCCGGTTTGCGAGGTTGTTGTCGCCCAGCCTTGCGAAGGCATCGTCACGAACCTGCAGGGCACGACCAGCAACGCTCTCCTGCGAAGCAACTGTGAAGTCCCAGGCCATGTAGAGGCTGGAACGCTCGACACCGGCCTTGTTGACCAGGTCACCGATCACCGAGTTCATGTGATCGCGACGGTCCTCGACGATGGCCTGCCGGGTGAGCAGGTTGTCGCGGTAGACCTGGAAACCAAGCGGAGCGGGGATCGAATTGTTGTCAGCATCCCTGAGGTCACGGAAGGCAACTATGTACCGGTGGCCCCACTCGAGGTTCCTGGCCGGACGAACGATGATGTTGACCGGCTCGGTGTTGGTCGGGTTGGTGTTGATTCCACCCGGACCTTCCTCGTTCGGATCGGTTGAGGTGGGATTGGCATCGAGCTCGGCCCAGATCGGCTGGCGCTCGCCCGTATCGGCATCGATCAGCAGAACGCGCTGGGCGGGATCGTCATAGGCGTGTAGATCACCCAGGGTCACGAAATCGTTGTTCTCGAATGCGGCCGGCGTGTCAAGCCCGGGAATCTTCAGCACGATCAGGTTGCCCGGGCTGAAGCCGTCACCACGGTTGATGTCGGTAACGCTGATGTTCACGCCGTTCTTGTTGGCGGGCGTCGACGCAGCCGCCAGGTCAAGCCGTTTGCCTGTCGCACTGGTCGAATCGTTCTTCATGAAGTAATCGTTCGGCCAAGGGTGCAGACAGGCGGTGGCATCGAGGAAGTCGCAGGTTTCGGGGTTGTCGCCGAGGTCGACGGTCACGAAACAGTCGGGGTTGTTGGCCCACTTGGCGAGGGTCTTCTTCTTTGAGGCCTTGGCCTTCTTCTTGCCCTTCTTGTATGCCGCGTTGACCGTCACGGTCTTCGCGCCACACTTACCCAGAGCGGTACGGCCACTCGAAGTCAAGGCAAGGTTCACCGTTTTGGTGCCCTTCTTCTTGAACTTCACCGTCGCAGCCTTGAAGTAGTTGCTCTTGCCGCCACTGACAACGGTGAGCTTCGGAGAAGCCTTGCCGGTCGACTTGACCTTCACCCGCAGCTTCTTCTGACTCACAAGCTGCTGCTGATTGGTCGTGACAACCGTCAACGAAACATTCGCCGGCTTTGCCTTCTTCTCCTTACCCGCCTCAGCCTGGGTGGTGAAAGTGGCAAGTCCGGCAACCAGTGCCAGGACCGCAACCAGCAGGCGACGACCATGAGTCTGCTTCTTCAAGACTTCTCCCTGATTCGTGTTTGGACCCGGGCTCCCCACCCTGGTCGGCCCCGACCGACGAGGCAAGGCAAGGTTATCCGATCAGCCGCCGGTCATTATCGTTTCGGCTCGTGGAGCAGGAGAACAAGGTCAACTACGCCGGAGCGATCTACGGAACCGTCATTTCGATGACCGTTATCGCAACCTCGTCCAAGGACGCGAGCCTTGATCCGATGGAGATCGCCGGCTGGGCCGCAACCACCGCGATCGTCTTCTGGCTGGCCCACGTCTATGCGGACATAGTCGCCGCTGGCTACTCGACCGTAAGGGAAGCCCTTGGGCACGCGAGGGCCGCATTCAGGGCGGAGTGGCCGATCGTGCAGGGAGCCATGATTCCGGTCGTCGCCATGCTGGCGGCCCCCCTGGGGCTGGTCAGCGACGAAGACGTCAGCTTCTTCGCGGTCTGCACCGGCATCGTCGTGCTGTTCGCCACCGGGCTTCTGGTTGGCAGCCGCGACGGGCGTTCCTGGGCTCGCCGCCTACTCGTCGGCGCTATCAATGCCCTCTTCGGGGTGGTGATCCTCGCCCTGAAGATCTTCGTCCACTAATTGGTTCGCGACTGAGACGACTTCACGTAGGTGGCTATGTCCACCACGAATGCGAAGCCGACGATGAACCAGTCGAAGCCGTTGACCCCGAGCGGGCTGACCTGGTACATCACGACGTAGGCCAGCAACGTCCAGGGCAGGAAGAAGAAACCGAGGACCGGCACGATCCAGCCGTCAAGGGCCTCACCTATCCAGCCCGAGAACAGCAGGATGACGAACAGCGCAAGTCGTGGCGAGATAAGTGCGAGAAGAGGAACGAGGCAGCCCATGTGCGGAGACTACCCCAGCGGCGCGGCGAGCAAGCAGGAGATCAAGGTGATTCGTCTTCCGGTTCCGCGGGCTCGGGATGGTGAACGCGCCAGGTGGCGGCGACGTGGGCGCCCATCACCACACCCATCGAGGCCAGGTTGATGAAGATCAGAAGTCCCAGGAACCCGGCCAGTACCCCGTAGATGGCACTCCCTCCCCCTGAAATGTCGAACCAGACCCTCAGGCCCACCCAGACCGCCCAGATGATCACAGATGTAAATGCGGCCCCGATTCCTGCACTCGTCCAGCTGGTCTTTCCCGGATTCAGCACCCAGAAGATCCAGGTGTAGAAGAGGACTCCGGCGGCGAAGAGTCCGATCGGACCGCCGAGGTTGGCCGACACCCAGGTCAGGAAGCCGCTGTCGTCGACGATTGAGGCGAGGTCGCGTGACAGGGCCAGCGACATGAAGAGCAGCCCCGCGGGAAGGGTGACCAGCATGATCATGATGTCGAGCCCCTTGTTCTTGGGGAACCAGGGGCCGTTCAGGCCTTTCTCGTTGGCCGTCTCGACCGCGTGCCTCAGGGCACCAATCGCTGCGCTGCTCGAGTAAAGAAGAACCACGACCGTGGCAATACCGATGCCCCCCGCCCCCTGGGTGAGCTGATCGAGCAGGCGTTCGATTTCCTCACGACCCTCGACCTGTTCGATCGGCAGGTTGTCGACGATCTCTTCGATCAGGTCGTTGCGGACGCCGGGAGAGTCAAAGATGTTGCTGAGAACCCATACGGCCAGCAGCAAGAGGGCCGGGAAGGTCATCAGAATGTAGAAGCTGAGTTGAGCGGCCTGCCGGGTGCCGGCGGACCGGTCGAAGGAGAGGATCGCCTCCCATGCGCCGGACCCGAGCCGCCGCAGCGGCTCGGGCAGCTTCGAAGCCCAGGTCTTCAGCTGTGAAACCCGGGCCTTCGCTTCAGTCCCCCATGCCGATCTTGGCGACCTGCCAGCGGACAGTCACCGCGTAGAGGATGACCAGGTCAACGACGATGAACAGGAGTGCCAGGAACGGCTGCGAGGTGAGCGAAAGCATGTGGCTCACGGCGCTGATGAATACGAGAATGATGGTGACGATCCTCGCCCACTCCCTTCCCTGGATCAGGGCATAACCGGCCCAGGCCTTGAGGATGCCGATCGCGATCCAGAAAACTCCGAGAACGGTGTAGTTGACGAGGAAGACCTGATCCGCAGAGAAGGTCTTGGTGATGTAGCCGTCGTCAGTGACTGCCGCCAGTCCGGCAATAACGCTGAACACGCCGATCAGCATCAGCATGATGCCGGCAAATGCGACCCATGAGGCCCAGGCTGCGGAACCTCCGGGGGGCTGCGAACCACTCGTTTCAGACATACGTCTCCTCCGATTCAGTTTTGGACGAACCGCGGCGCCCGAGGACCCGCGGAGCCCTCACCTTATCCGGCCGCTTCAACCGGGGGGAGCAACGCAGCGGAAGGTAATGTGGACCGTCGAACTTTCGATGCTCTCGGGGATTCGGGCCGACGGCCGGTACCGCGAGCAGTAGTTCTCGGCGCACAGGAATGAGCCACCTTTCAGCACCTTTCGGGGAATGCCGCTGCCCGGATCACGGCTTGCGTCGACCCCGGGCCCGAGCGGGTTCGCCGGCGCGCAGCAGCGGCTCGTTGGTTCGGGATGGCTGTCGGAGTACCAGGTCCGTGTCCACTCCCAGGCGTTACCGGTGATTTCGAAAAGCCCGTACGGGTTCGGTTCGAATGTCCTGACGGCAACGGTGCCCGGTTTCCGCGCTCCACCGGAACGCGGGCGAAACTTCCAGGGGAACTCGCCAATCCAGCGGTTCATCTTCTCTTCACCGCCGGGTGACAGTTCGTTCCCCCAGGCGAACTCCGCACCCTCGATGCCTCCGCGACCGGCCCTCTCCCACTGCACTTCGGTCGGGAGCTGCTTGCCTGCCCACCTGGCGTAGGCGTCCGCGTCCTCGTAGGTGACCTGGGTTACCGGATGGTCTCCCAGCCCTTCGATGTTGCTGCCTGGACCCCAGGGAGAACGCCACTGCGCGCCAGGGGTCCATGCCCACCATTGAAGGGGGTCTGAAAGGTCAACCGGCCCGCGTGGCTTGGCGAAGGTGATTGACCCCGGGACGAGCATCGAAGGGTCCGCCCCCGGGTACATGGCCGGGTCGGGGGCCTTCTCGGCCGTGGTCACGTATCCGGTGTCGTCTACGAAGCGGGAGAACATCCGGTTTGTAACGGCCGTCTCGTCCATCCAGAAGCCGTCCACCGTCACCGGACCGGTCGGCTTCTCTTCCGGGTAGTGGCGGTCACTGCCCATGGTGTAGGTGCCTCCCGGTATCCAGACCATCCCCTCTGCCGGCGGCGACCCCGGTGCTTCATCAACTGTTTCCATCCCGCTCAAGGCTACTCCGCACCGTCAACCGGCCGGCGCCAGTCCGTGTCGGCCGAGGAAGGCTTCTATCTCCCTGGAGAGGATGCCTCCCTGCCAGGCAAGGGGTGACTCGCCGGCCTCTTCGATCTCGAATTCCGCCCCCGGAATGGTCTCGGCCCAGAGCTCGGCAACCGCCTGCGGGTGACCGGGATCGAACTCGTCGTGGCTCCCGACCACCAGAACCGGCACCGAAAGCGAAGCCAGGTCGGCAAAGTCTCCGAACGGGCGGGACCTCGGGACCTCCCTGAGGGCCCGGGCAACTGCCTCCGGGTGCTCGTGAAGCCGGGCACGGTCCCGGGCCAGTCTGAAAGTTGTCTCCCTGATCTTCTCGTCGGGACTGTTCTCGGCGACGATCTCTGCGAAGGCTTCAGGACCGCCCTGCTCCAGTGCGTCGGCCCGACGATCCCAGCGGTCGTCACCGTCGGCCTCACCCGTGAACACGGGACCGATCAGGATCAGCCCGGCCACCTCATCCGGGTTGGCGAGAGCCCAGGCGGCGGCCGTATGGCAACCCATCGAGTGGCCCCCGAGCAGCAGCGGGCCAGATTCAAGCGCGCCGGTGTGGTCGATCACCCTGCCCAGGTCTGTCGTCAGCCCGGCGTAGCCGTAGTTATCCGCCGGCTCGCTTCTGCCGTGGCCCCGCGCGTCATAGGTGATGAGCCTGTAGCCGTTTCGGGGAAGATGCCTGGATCCGTGGACGACATAGCGCCTGGTCGCCGAAAGTCCGTGGCACAGGACCAGCGGGCGGCCCTCCCCCTGATCCTCTCCGGCCAGTCCCGGTCCGCCGGATTCGACCTCGAACTCGGAAGTTTCGACAGGAGCCAGGGCTCAACCCTGCTCGAGGGTCGCCTTCGTGATCACGACCTGCTTCGTCGGGGTCTGATCAGCCGAGCCGAGTTCCCCGATCGCGGTCACGATGTCGAGGCCTTCGCTGACCTCGCCAGCGATGGCGTAGTCAGGTGTGAGGGTCGAGCCCTGGGCCCCGGTGACGATGAAGAACTGGCTTCCTGATGTACCTGGCGCCTCGGCCGCGGTCTTGGCCATGGCCACTGTCCCGATCGGGTACTTCGTGTCCCGGGGAGGCGTTTCGACCACGCTGTAGCCGGGTCCGCCGGTGCCACTTCCGGTCGGATCGCCACCCTGGATCACGAACTCGGGGACGATTCGATGGAATCCGAGCCCGTCAAAGAAGCCTTCCTCGGTCAGGTAGGCGAAGTTGTTTGCGGTAATCGGCCAGTTCCCGGTATCGAGGGTGATCGTGAAGTCGCCCTCGGTGGTTTCCATGCGGACGCTGGCCGTCTCTCCCTGCCCGACGACCGAACCGGGCTCCGGCTTGGGGAGCTTCTCGTCCTTGGTGACCGGCGTGGCGGTCTGGGCGGCGTCGTCGTCGCCTCCTCCGCTGACCAGAACCACCACCACGATGATCGCGAGGATGGCACCAATTACACCGATAGTCACAAGCTTTCCGCGTTCACTCATCCGGGCCAGTCTAGTTGTCATGATCAGGGGGTGCCCGAGACCGGATCCGGCCCCGACCGGAAGACCATCCTGATCGGCCGGACCATCTGCCGGCTGGCAGCAACTGCCCCGTGGGCCTGGCCTCTGGTCGGTTCTTCGGTCGGTCGTTTTTTTGACGGCGCTGCTTCCGGCTGGGACGACCGGACAGGTGCCGGTTCGGCCGAGCACCTGGCCACGCTTGCTGCCGGCCTCGACTCCCTGGGCGTGAAGCCGGAGCGGGTACTGGACCTTGGATGTGGAACCGGAGCCGGAACGCTCTTCCTCGCGCGGGAGTTTCCGGTCGCGTCGATTCGCGGGGTCGACCTCTCCGAGCAAATGATCGCGAAGGCACAGGCCAAGATCGGCCTCGACCCCGATGCGAGAGTCACTTTCCGGGTTGCGGACGCATCCAGGCTGCCTTTCCCCGACGACTCCTTCGACCTGGTGACCCAGGTGAACATGCCGATCTTCTTCGGGGAGATCGGAAGGGTTCTCCGGTCCGGTGGAGGACTTATTGTCGCCAGCAGCAGTGGCGACCGCACTCCATTCAGCACCCCGGAAAAGCTCGTGCTGAAGAAACTGTCCTCCCACGGCTTCCACGAGGTACACACCGGGACGGCCGGTCAAGGAACATGGGTCTCGGCACGCCTCTCATGACCGAAATGACCGAAAAGCAGGCCTACACCCTGATCATGAATCCGAGTTCCGGCGGCGGGCGCTCACGACAGCTCCTGCCCGAGGTTGAAGGCCGGCTTGATGAGCTTCGAGTGCCTTTCCGGGTCGAAAAGACACGATCTCTGGAGCACGGTGTCGATCTTGCTTTCGAAGCGATCGATGCGAGGGAGATTCCGGTTGTGATGAGCGGTGACGGGCTGGTCGGAGCCGTCGGCGGAGCGATGGCCGGCGTCGACTTCCCCCTGGGGCTGATCCCGGCGGGAAGAGGCAATGATCTCGCCCGCGGACTGGGAATTCCCACCGATCCTTCTGAGGCCGTCGATTGCCTGGTCGCCGGCCACACCAGAATGCTGGACGTCGGCGATGCCAACGGAGAACGATTCCTGGGGATCGCTTCGGTCGGGTTTGATTCGGAAGCCAACCGGATTGCCAACGAGGCGAAGCTGCTCAAGGGTCAGCCGGTTTACGCCTACGCGGCCCTCAGGGCACTCGCGAGCTGGAAGCCAGCCCGCTTCACGCTGATCGAGAACGGGGTCCAGAGCAAGATGACCGGATACACGGTGGCCGTCGCGAACAACGGGTTCTACGGTGGTGGAATGAACGTCGCGCCCGATGCGGTGATCGACGACGGCAAGCTGGACGTGATCACGATCGGCGAGGTCAGCAAGATGAAGTTCCTGCTGAATCTCCCGAAGGTCTTCAAGGGAACTCACGTCGAGGACAATGACGTGATCGGGTCGCACCGGACCAGTTCGATCGAGCTGAAGGCCAGTCGCCCCTTCACTGTCTATGCCGATGGAGACCCCCTGACCGAGCTTCCCGCCACGATCAAGGTCATCCCCCGCTCCCTGAAGATGATCGTTCCGGAGTCAGCAGCTTGATCCGCTTCAAGACCTGGACGGCCCGCTCGATCGGGCGGCTCAGCCGGGCCTCGGGGCGCGGCGGCGGAACCACCCTCCCCGGACGGGTTCTGCTCAAGCTCGACGGCGACGCGATCACCAAGCTCGGGAGCAGGCTCGATGCGGGAACCACCCTGATCAGCGCCACGAACGGAAAGACGACGACCGCGTCGATGCTGGCGACGATCCTCGCCGCGGAGGGAAGACACCCGGTTCACAACCGGGCAGGGTCGAACATGACCTGGGGCGTCGCCACCGCCCTGGCCGAGCAGAAGGGTGACGAGGGCCTTTTCGAGGTCGACGAAGCCTGGCTGCCCGAGGTTGCGGAGCGGCTCCAGCCGAAGACGATCCTTCTTGGCAACCTCTTCCGGGACCAGCTTGATCGCTACGGGGAAACCGAGGCCCTGGCCGACGCCTGGGCGGCTCTGGCTGCCACCCTTGCCGGCCAGACCAGTTTCGTTCTGAACGCTGATGATCCCCTGGTCGCTGACATCGGTAACTCGAGCGGTCCCGGAACGATCTATTTCGGAATCGATGACGAATCCCAGGCGCTGCCAGAGCTCCAGCAC
>WBZM01001672.1_pt1 | contig 21050 bp, 21 predicted proteins | sample 5204271 | NCBI WGS metagenome assembly WBZM01 (sample SAMN12344346, study PRJNA552823) | activated sludge metagenome | biome: Activated sludge suspended growth; feature: Nitrification reactor; material: Wastewater; isolation source: activated sludge from nitrification reactor of wastewater...
GGTTGACCAGCGGGATGACACCGCCGTCCTTGGAGATCATCTCGTCGATGTCGGCCCAAGCCTTCTCACGGGCGACCGGGTCGGCGATGAGGTAGGCCGCGTCGATGGCCTTGTTGACGGCCTCGCTGTTGTAGTAGCCGTAGTCCTGGTTCGAACTGGTCGGCGTGAGGTTGATCCGGCCGTCGAACAGCGGCGGGATGTCCGTCGAGCCCGAAGGCCAGTCGGCACCCCAGCTGGCGTAGAAGGCGTCCTTGGTCTTCATGGCCGGGCTGGAAATGGTCCGGTAGTACTTGTCAGTGACGCCCTCGAGGGTCACGTTGAAGCCTGCCTTGTCCCACGTTTCCTTCAGCGCCGAGAACGCCTTGTCACGCGTCGGGGTCTTGCGGTAGACGACGGTGATGTTGACCGGCATCGCGACGCCAGCTTCGGTGAGGACCTTCTTGGCACCCTCGGGGTCACCGGCGGTCGGCGCACCGAACGGGTTGAAGTCCTTGTAGCAGGCCAGGACCTTGTTGCAGATCGCGTAGGTCGGGACCATCACCTGCGGACCACCGTTGGCCGTGATGTAGGCGTCGCGGTTGGTCGACATGGCGAAGGCCTGACGGACCTTGGGGTTGGACATCGCGGCGCTGGTCATGTTCGGCTGGATGTAGTCGACATAGGGAGCCGGGACGTTGGCCAGGCGCTTGTCTGCGCCCGGGGTGCTGGCGATGGTCGGGAGGACCGACGGAGGTGCGCTGCCGAAGGTGATGGCGGTCTTGTCGTCGCCACCGTCGGCGAGCAGACGCTGGTAGACGGTCTCACCCGCGATGCCTTCGACGTCAACGATCTTGTCGGGGTAGGCCTTGCGGATCGGGTCAGTCGCCGCGTCCCAGTGGGGGTTGCGGACCCAGGTGCCACCCTTGGCCGGGTCGAAGGTGCCCTCGAGCATGTAGGGGCCGTTGGAGAATGGCGCGAACAGGCTCTTGTCGGCCTTGTCCTGGGCCTTCGGGAACGGGGCGAAGATGCCGAGCGCGGCCGTCGCCTGGTTGAAGTCGGCCCACGGGGTCTTGAACTTCAGGGTCAGCGTCTGCCCGCTGCAGGACACTGCCTTGTCGTAGAGGTCCTGGCCGGTGCCCTTGTAGGGGCCCTTGTAGGACGAGGTGCCGTCAGCGTCGGTCGGGATGTCGAGGAACTGCAGCGTGTAGGTCGGGCCGTTGGAGATCAGGTCCGTGGCAAACGTGCGCGAACCGCCGTACTTGACGTCCTCGCACGTGACCTTGCTGCCGTCCTGCCACTTGGCGTTGTCGACGATGGTGAACTTCCACGTCTTGCCGCCATCGGACATGGTGCCGAGGTCGGTTGCCAGGTCCGGAACCAGCTTGGCGTTCGCTCCCGGCGAGTAGCTGGTGAGGTAGCGCATGTAGACCCGGTTGGCGGTCTGCAAGTCAGCGCCCACGTAGGACTGTTGGACGTCAAGTCCGTTGTGCGGGCCGAGGTTGAGGATGTAGAGGGTCCCTCCCTTCGCGGCCGCTGCGGCCGTGGGGGTCGTCGTCGCCCCGCTGCCCGTGGAAGAGCTCCCGCTGCAAGCGGCAGCCGTCAGGGCCACCACCGCACCGAGGGCGACGGTGGTCGCGCCCTTCATCGTGCGCATCATGCGTTCTCCTTGTCGTACTTACCATCGCAAGTTCTGCGAGGGGGCGTCGGTTCACGACGGACGTCATGAACCATCACTCATCGCCCTCTGGGTCGAGGACGATCAGACTCGTGGAGGCGTGGCACGTCGGCGCGCCCGTATGCCGGGTGGCGATCGATCACTGGCGGCCCGCCTTGGGGTCGAGGGCGTCACGCAGGCCGTCGCCCAAGAGGTTGAAGGACAAAACCAGCAGGAAGACCGTCACGCCTGGGAAGAAGAAGTAGGCCGGGTCCGGGAGCGCATACGCCACGGTGTCGTTGAGGATGGCGCCCAGGGACGCCGTGGGCGGGTTGAGGCCGACACCGAGGAAGCCAAGGGCCGCTTCCGCCGAAATGTTCGCCGGGAGCACCAACGTCGTGTAGACCAACAAGGGCGCCCACAGGTGCGGCAACAGCTCCTTGAAGTAGATCCGGCCTCGGCGAGCTCCGAGCGAGCGGGCCGCCTCGACGAACTCGCGCTCGCGGAGCGAGAGGACCTGGCCACGGATGATCCGCGCGAAGAACGGGAAGCCGAAGAAGCCCAGGACGAGGACCATGAAGGCGATCTTCGGCGGAGGCGCGCTCGAGGGCTGACCCATCAGCGAGGCGATTCGATCCACCAAGACCGCCTGGAGCGACAACAACATGAGGGTGCTCGGGAAGGACAGCACAAGGTCCATGAAGCGGCTGAGCAGCCAGTCGATCCGACCGCCGGCGAAACCCGAGATGATGCCGATGATGGTGCCCACGACAACCGAGAAGATCGTGGCCAGCAAGGCCACGGTGAGCGACGTCGTCATTCCCGTGACGATGCGGGACAACAGGTCGCGGCCCGTGCCCGGCTCGACGCCTAGCCAGTGCGAAGCAGACACCCCACCCATGAAGCCTTCCGGCATTGACCCCAACCCCTGGACGAGCTCGGGATGGGTCTCATCTGGGTTGAGGATGCCCACCTTCGCCAGCAGCGGAGCGATAGCGGCCAAGACGACGAAGAAGACCGAGGCACCGAAGGCGACCATCGTCACCCGGTCCTGACGAAGACGGCGTCGAACGATCTCCCAGGGGCTTCGGCCCTTGATAGCGACTGCGCCATCGACTGCCGCAGTGTCGACGTTCGGGTCGACCTCGGCGACGGCTGCGCCGACTCCCGAGGCGCCCGACGGAGGCTCGGCCTGACCCGGCGCGTTAGTCATCGGCAGCGCGTCCTTTCCTGGCCAACGAGATCGACCGCGAATCCTGCGGAACGGGGACACCCTAGCCCGCATCGTCGGCGTGTGTGACCGACCTGACGCCAGGTTTTCCGGATCGTGACCTCGGCGACGCCGGCTCGGTCAGCGGGCTACCGCTACGGCCGCAAGGTCGACCCAACCCCCGAGATAGGGGTTCTCGGCATAGCCGACTACCGCTGACCCGTACAGGAAGAATCGGCGCCGCTCGGCCAGCGGGACCTGACCTCCGAGTGCGGCCACCTTCGAGTCGATCGCGCCCCAGGCTTGGGCTCGCATCGTCGGATCCGCCTGCACCTGCGCTGCATCAATGTCCGCATTGACTGCCGCATCGGTGAACGATCCGAGATCTTGTCCGGTGCCGGTGTCGCTGATGTTCATGCGCCCGTCGAACAACTCCGGGATGACCGCCGCGCCGGCTGGGTAGTCCGCGAACCAGGACCGCCGGAAAACGTCGTACTTCGCGGAGGCGTCCGGCGCGGAGACGAGCCGGTAGTAGTCCTCCCCCAGCCCGAACAGCTCCACCTCGAAGCCGGCTTTCTCCCACCCGGCCTTGAGCGCGGCATACGCGGCGTCCGCAGCCGGGGACGTGCGATAAGCGACGCGGATGTGGACGGGCAGGCTGAGGCCGGAGGCGACGAGGGCGGACCGCGCGGCCACGGGATCGCCCGTCGGCGAGGCATCTGGTGGCCGTTGGGTGGGGCGCCCAGGGATGGACGCGGCGAGCGCGGCATATGCGGGGGTCATCACCGTGCTCCCGTATGCCGCCGCGAAACCCTCCCGGTCAGTGGCCAGAGCAAGAGCGCGGCGAACTTCGGGTTTGCTCATCACCGGGCTCTTGACGTTGGGCTGGAGCAATTCGACGGTCCCGGAGTAAGGGTTCGACGCGCGAGCCTTGATCTGAGGGTCGGCCAAGAGGGCAGAATGCCGCCCGCTCGGCAGGTCGGTGAGGCCAATCGCGGAGTGGTCGGGGGCCTTGTCTTCGACAAGCCGCTGAACCAGCAGGTCGAGCGGGATCGACTCCCGAATGTCGATGACGTCCGGCAGCGCCTGCCGCAACGCGTCGCCGGTCCGGTCCCAGGCGGAATTGCGCACGAAACGACCGCCGGCTCCGGCCTCCCACGTCCCGTCCAGTCGGTAGGGGCCACAGGAGAAGACCTCGAACGTGCCGGACGCGCCGCGATCCTGGTCCTGGCGATACGGCGCAAAGGCAGGCAGCGCCACGATCTGCGGGAAGTCAGGCACGGGGACCTTGAGCCGGATGGTCAGCTTGGGACCTTGGCACGTCACTGCCGCATCGAAACTGGCCGACCCGACCCCTGGGGCGACCTGGATCGACGACGCTGTGGCACTCGATGTGACTGCGTCGGTCGATGACCCGCCTGCCGTGGGGCTCGCTGTCGCAGCTGCCGGACCAGCGGCCGCTGAGGGAGTGCCCACTGGTGCCGCGGCATACGGACCGCGGTAGTCGGGGACGTCGTGACCGGAGGCATCGACGCGACTGGGAATGTCCAGCAGCGTCATTGGATACGCGGAGCCACCGGGGAGTTGATCCCGCGCGAACGACCTGGCGATGCCGTAGGCGACATCCGCACAGGTGACCGCTCGGCCGTCTTCCCAGGCCGGACCGCTGCGTAGGGTGAACGACCAGGTCTTCCCACCATCGGATGCCGTCCCGGTGTCCGTCGCCAGGTCGCCTGTCAGGCCATCGACTCCACCTGCACCGCCCGCTGGATAGCCGGTGAGGGTGCGGGTGAACAAACGCACGGCCAATGCACCTTCGGGGCCGGCATACATCCGTTGCGGGTCCCACGTGGTGATCGACTTGTCGTAGAGCAGGCGCAGGGTGCCACCCGCCGCGTCGGAGCCGGATGGGGATGGCCCCGAGGGTGTGCTTGTGCAGCCAGCCAGCAGCATGATCGAGATGATGAGGTATGCCGGCCACGCGGCATACCGGGGCTTTGCCGGCCCGCGCATGGGGCTAGCTTTCGGCCTTGGCGGCCGACCGAGCGCGGGCGGCGGTGCGGGCCCGCTCGATCTGGTCGAGGACGACCTTGCGGATGCGGACGGCCTCGGGGGTCACCTCGACGCACTCGTCCTCTCGGCAGAACTCCAGCGACTGTTCCAAAGACAGCCGACGCGGCGGAATGAGCCGCTCGAGCACCTCAGAGGTCGATGAGCGGACGTTGGAGAGCTTCTTCTCCTTGGTGATGTTGACGTCCATGTCTTCGGCGCGGGAGTTCTCCCCGACGATCATCCCTTCATAGACCTCGGTGGTGGGTTCGACGAACAGGGTGCCCCGCTCCTGCAAGTTGAACATCGCGTAGGAGGTCGCCGGCCCGCTGCGGTCGGCGACGAGCGATCCGGTGAGCCGGGTGGTGATCGTCCCCGCCCAGGGCGAATAGCCCTCGAAGACGTGGTGCGCAATGCCGGTCCCCCTCGTCTCGGTGAGGAACTCGGTGCGGAAGCCGATCAGCCCACGGGACGGGACGAGGAACTCCATCCGCACCCAGCCGGTGCCGTGGTTGGTCATCTGCTCCATGGCGCCCTTGCGGGCGGCCATCAGCTGAGTGACGGTGCCGAGGAACTCTTCGGGGATGTCGACGGTGAGACGTTCCATCGGCTCGTGGACCTTGCCGTCGACGGTCTTGGTGACCACCTGCGGCTTGCCGACCGTCAGTTCGAACCCTTCGCGACGCATCTGTTCGACGAGGATGGCCAGGGCCAGCTCGCCTCGGCCTTGGACCTCCCAGGTGTCGGGGCGGTCAGTCGGCAGGACCCGGATCGAGACGTTGCCGACCAACTCGCGCTCTATCCGGTCCTTGACCAGCCGTGCGGTGACCTTGGCGCCGCGGACCCGGCCAGCCATCGGCGAGGTGTTGGTGCCGATCGTCATGGAAATCGCCGGCTCGTCGACGGTGATGAGCGGCAACGGACGCGGATCGTCCAGGTCGGCCAGGGTCTCGCCGATCATGATGTCGTCGATGCCGGCGATGGCGATGATGTCGCCGGGCCCGGCGCTCTTGTCGGGGTCGAGCGGCTTGCGCTCCAGCCCCTCGGTCATGAGCAGTTCGGTGACCTTGACCCGTTGCACGCTGCCGTCGCGGCGGCACCAGGCCACCTGCTGGCCCTTGCGGATCGTCCCGTTGTGGACCCGCAGCAGGGCCAAGCGGCCGAGGAAGTTCGACGAGTCGAGGTTGGTGACGTGCGCCTGCAGGGGCGCTTCGTCGTCGTAGACCGGCGCCGGGATGGTCGCCATGATCGTTGTGAAGAGCGGCTCCAGGTCAGGACCGTCGGGCTGCCCGCCGTCAGCGGGGCGCTCCAGCGAGGCGCGTCCCGCCTTGGCCGAGGCATAGACGATGGGAAACTCCAGCGCCTGGTCGTGGTGTCGCTCGTCGTCGGACCCCTCGAGTAGGTCCATGAACAGTTCGTAGACCTCGTCGACGACCTCGGCGATCCGTGCGTCGGGACGGTCCACCTTGTTGATGCACAGGACAACCGGCAGGTGGGCGGAGAGGGCCTTGCGCAGCACGAAACGGGTCTGCGGGAGGGGCCCTTCGGAGGCGTCGACGAGCAGGACCACGCCATCGACCATCGACAGCCCGCGCTCCACCTCACCACCGAAGTCGGCGTGCCCGGGAGTGTCGATGATGTTGATCGTCACGCCCTGCGGGTGCCCGGCGGCGGCGGCCGACGGGCCGTTGTAGTGGATCGCAGTGTTCTTCGCGAGGATCGTGATGCCCTTCTCGCGCTCCAGGTCACCACTGTCCATGGCGCGCTCTTCGATGTGCTGGTGGGCGCCGAAAGCACCGCCCTGCCAGAGCATCTTGTCGACCAGGGTGGTCTTGCCGTGGTCAACGTGGGCGACGATGGCGACATTTCTGATGTCGCCGCGGTGCTGCGTGGGCATAAGGGTCAGTCTCTCAGGTATTCGGGTCGGTCCCGACCAGCAGGGGGCCAGGGCGCCTCGTCGGGCCCGGTCCTGACCCGGGGCCTGGGTGTGAGCCTGACAAAGTGCGTTGGAAGGGGTGATCGCCCCGGTTGCCGCACACCGTCACACCCACGGACGGCCCTCAGAGCGGGTGGCCGACGAGGGTAGCGGCGAGCACGGCCTTGATGGTGTGCATCCGGTTCTCGCTCTGGTCGAACACGATCGAGGCCGGCGACTCGAAGACCTCGTCGGTGACCTCCATCGCCTGCAGGCCGTATTCGGCGAAGATCCGCTCCCCCACGGCCGTGTCGCGGTTGTGGAACGACGGGAGGCAGTGCATGAACTTGGTCGCCGGGTTGCCGGTCGACGTCATGAGCGCCGCAGTCACCTGGTAGGGCGTCAGGAGGGCGATCCGCTCGGCCCAGACGGCATCGCCCTCCCCCATCGACACCCAGACATCGGTGTGGATGTAGTCGACGCCCGCCACCCCGGCGGCCAGGTCCTCGGTCAGGGTGATGCGAGCTGCGGTCGCCTCGGCCAGCCGATGCGCGTGTCCGATGATCTCCTCACGTGGCCACAGCTGCCTGGGCGCGACGATCCGCACGTCCATCCCCGACATCGCGCCCGCCACCAGCAGCGAATTGCCCATGTTGTAGCGGGCGTCCCCTACGTAGGCGTAGGCGATCTCCGGCGCTGGTTTGGCCGAGTGCTCGACCATGGTGACGATGTCGCACAGCGCTTGCGTGGGATGCCAGGTGTCGGTGAGGCCGTTGTAGACCGGCACCCCGGCATACCGGGCCAGGGTCTCGCAGTCCTCATGTCGCGAGCCGCGGAACTCGATGGCGTCGTAGAGCCGACCGAGGACCCGGCCGGTGTCGGCGAACGACTCCTTGTGTCCGATCTGGCTGCCGTGCGGGTCGAGGTAGGTCAGTTGCGCGCCCAGATGGTAAGCCGCCACCTCGAAGGCACATCGCGTGCGGGTCGAGGTCTTCTCGAAGATGAGGGCGATGGTCTTGCCGTGCAGCACCCGCTCCTCGCGGCCTTCACGTCGGGCCGCCTTCAGCCGACGGGCAAGACCGACCAGCCCCATCCACTCGGCGGGAGTGAAGTCGATCTCCTTGACGAAATGCCGGTTGGTGAGGTCCACAGCCATACGTCCACCGTATGCCGTCCGCTCACCCCTGCGCTGACCGCGCCTGGCGAGGTGGGTCACCTCGGCTGGGTGAGTCAGCTGGTCACGTCGGCTGGTGCCGTTTGGTGAGTTGCCGCTGCGATGGACAGCCGCTGGGGTCGACGGTCACGCTCCATAAAGGTCGAGGGGTTGGCCAATGGTTCGAAGCCGAGCCGCGCGTAGACCTCATGGGCATCGCGCGTTGCAAGGACGACCCGTTGGATCCCTTCGGCCTCAAGGCTGTTCACCAGCTCGCCGACGATCCAGCCGCCGAGCCCGATCCCCCGGACCTCTGGCGACACATAGACGTCGCATACCCAGGCGAAGGTTGCCCCGTCGGTGACCGCGCGGGCGATGGCGACCTGCTCACCCGGCATACCGTCACCGCGGTCCCGATAGGCGCCCATGGCGCGTGAGCCCGCGAGGGCGCGGTCCAGGGTCTCGCGTGGGCGACCCAGCGCCCAGTAGGCGTCTTGGGACAGCCAGGCATGGACCCGGTCCACCTGGAGGTGGGCCGGGTCCATGCTGATGAGATAGCCGTCCAGGACGTCAGGCCTTGGCCGGGCCCAGGGTCTGGTCATCGACCTTCGCGTCGGGGGCGTTCTTGCGGATGGACTCGATGCCGTTGAGGCAGCTCTTCTTCGTCTCATAGCCCTGGCCGGTCGCAATGACCTGACCGTTGGTCGCCTTGAGGCGGAAGCGATACTTCCCAGCCGTGTCCTGATACACCTCGAACTTGCCCGCCATGTGAACCTCCCACTCACGAGTGATGTGACATCACGAAGCGTAGGGCGACGGCATCATTCCCGCGCGCCCTCGTCATTCGCCACGCCGGGTAACGCGATCCGATCAGCCCAGAACAGCGTCCATCGCCGCGCTGAGCAACCCCGGCTCCCTCTCGCGCAATTCGTAACGCGCCCGGACGATCGGTTTGCGGACGGACAGGACCCGAGTGAGGTCGATCGGTGTGCCGCTGACGATAGCCTCCGCGGGAGTCGCCTCGATGGTCGCGGTGAGGTCGCGGATCTGCTCGGCCGAATAGCCCATGGCCGGCAGGACACCGCACGCATTGGGGTACTTCGCGTAGGTCATCGCAAGGCTGCCGACCGCATATGGGGATGGGTCGACGATACCCGCGACCCGGGCCGCGCTCGCGCCGACGACGCCCGCGCCGAAGGTCATCGACCCGTGGGTGAGCGTCGGTCCGTCCTCAACGACGATGACCTGTTTGCCGGCCACCACCTCGGCACCCTCGACGGTCACCGGGCTGTCACACCGGATGACCTGAGCGGTGGGGTTCATCTCGCGCACCGAGGTCTCGACGGCCACGACATCCTCAGGCCGGGCAGCGTCGCACTTGTTGACGATGACCAGGTTGGCCATCCGGACGTTGGCCTCACCCGGGTGGTAGCGGCGTTCGTCGCCCGGCCGCAGCGGGTCGACAAGGCAGACGTGCAGGTCGGGCCGGTAGAAGGGCAGGTCGTTGTTGCCGCCGTCCCAGAGGATGACGTCGGCCTCCTGTTCGGCCTGGCGCAGGATCCGCTCATAGTCGACGCCGGCATAGACGACACAGCCCGCATCGATGTGCGGTTCGTACTCTTCCCGCTCCTCGATGGTGCATTGGTGCCGGTCCAAGTCCGCGTATGCCGCGAACCGCTGCACGGCTTGGGCCGCCAGGTCGCCGTAGGGCATCGGGTGGCGAACGGCGACGACACGCAGGCCCTTGTCCCGCAGGAGCTTTGCCAGATACCGCGTCGTCTGACTCTTGCCGACGCCGGTCCGGACCGCAGTGACCGCGACGACCGGCTTGGTGGAGGTGAGCATCGTGTGGCGTCCGCTGAGCATGGTGAAATCGGCACCGGCCGCAAGGCACTGCGAGGCCAGGTGCATCACGCGATCGTGCGGGACGTCGGAGTAGGCGAAGACCGCGAGGTCGATGCCGTCCCGCTCGATGAGGTCGACGACGTCCGCCTCGGGGACGATCGGGATGCCGTCCGGGTAGAGCGGGCCGGCCAGCTCCGGTGGATAGCGCCGATCGTCGATGTCGGGGATCTGGGTGGCCGTGAAGGCCACCACCCGATAGGCCGGGTCGTCCCGAAACACGACGTTGACGTTGTGGAAGTCTCTTCCCGCTGCGCCGAGGACAACCACCGTGCGAGGGCTGGACATACTGCACTCCAAGGCTGCGTCGACCACCGACGCCGGGAAGCCCTGATGGCGTCCCGACCGTGGGACCCGCCACGTCCACTGTCGAACAACTCCTTGGCCGAGATGGGGACCTTCGGCCCGCGTCCGTGGGGCGGGTCAGCGCGAGGGGTCGGTGGGACTGCTGCCGTCCGGCTCGTACTCGCCAGCGGCGTGCTCTCCAGCTTCGTGAGCGCCGTGCTGCGTCGCGTCTGGGTGGGTGGGGTGTTCCGCGGCGACCGTATGCCGGGCCGCTCGCGCCCGCTCCAACTCCACGCTGAGCTCGATCACCCGAGCCCGGGTTAGGGGGTAGCGCCGAGCCAGGAACCAGGCCAGGCCCATGAGGATGACGACGGTGACGAGCATGGTGAGCCGGATTCCCCACAGCGCGCTGTCGGGTTGCGGGAGCCGGGACTGGCCCTGCCGGGCGTGCTGGTAGCCGGTGAACTCCAGGACCCATCCGACCGCGAACGTCGCGAGCGCCGAGGCGAGGGTCCGGACCAGGACCATGACCCCGCTGAACGATCCCGCGTTGCGGGCGCCCTGCACGACCTCACCGTCGTCGACGACATCCGGGAACATCACCCACACCATGACTTGAGCGGCGGCAAGACCGACGGCGAAGATCCCGGACAACAGATAGACCGGCCAGACCGGAACGCCGGTGGGATAGAAGGCGATCCCGATCATCGCGAGTACCGACAGCGGCAGCCCCGTGTAGTAGATCCGGTTCTTGTCGATGCGCTCGACCAGTCGCAGCAGCACCGGCAGCATCACCATCGTCACCAGGGCGAAGATCCCGGCGAAAAGCACGGTGCGGACTCCGGGGACGGCATACAGGGCGTAGTAGAGGATCACCGAGGTGACGATGTCGATGGTGATCGACGGGCACAGGTACATCGCGGTGAGCCGCCGGAACGACGCGATCCGAAACGGCGAGATAACGACCGCGAGGTTGAACGCGTCAGGGTGCTCAGAGACGGGCGCGCGTTCGTGGGTGAATCGTGCGACGAGCAGCAACGGCACGGCGAAGAAGGTGCCGAAGCCGACGAACAGTGAGACGTAGAGCGCCGTCACCGACAGATCACCCTCGGTGAAAGCGTTGACGAGGGCGTTCATGACCAGGGTGCAGCCCACGGCCGAGAACGTCGCGCAGCCCAGTCGCAGGATGTTGACCCGGCTGCGCTCGTCGGGATCAGTGCTGATCTCGGTGGACAGCGAGCCGTAAGGCACTGCGACGATGCTGGCGACCGTCGTCCAGAGCAGATGGGCGATGATGACGAACCACACCTTGGCCGTCTGGCTCTCCCAATCGCCGATCGGTGCCCACAGACCTGCCATCGCAGGAGGCAGCAGCAGGGCGCCGGCGAAAATCCACGGTTTGCGGCGGCCCCACCGGCTGCGAGTCCGGTCGGTGATGACGCCCATGAGTGGGTGGTTGATCGCGTCCCACACCTTGGAGACCACGACGGTCGTGCCGGCCAGCCCCGGCGGCAGGCCGACGATGTCGGTCAGGTAGAAGAGATAGAGGACCGCAAGGGTGGCCGCCGCTCCCCCGCCGAATGCGTCGCCGCAGGCGAAGATGACCCGCTCGGCTCGGGACATCTGCGGCCCAGGGCCCGTCAAGGGGGCGGGCTCGGGTGGCAGCGGGGAGGGTGCGTTGCCGGTCGGAGACACGGCATACGACATGGTGGGCACTCCCCTGCTTCGTGGACGTGGGCAGTCTGCCAGAAACGACCACGCTGCGGTCAGTGTCACAGTTCCGGCTCGACGTATGCCGTGATCACCATCTGAACGCACACGTCTCCGCCCTGGTCGGTGACCGGCATACGGAATGACATTGCTGTTGACCCGCGGTGGTGGTCGTGCTCACTCCCGTTTGCGACGGGCCAACAACGTCAGTCCGTATGCCGGACGGCCCGCCGGGGCCGCGGTGGACTGTGTCAGGCGTCAGCGGCGTCCAACTGAGCGAAGACGGCATCGGCGAGGTGGTAGTCGTGGAATCGCCCGAACAAGCTCGTCCCCTTGCGCAGGAGACCAACCGCAAGGGTCCGGGCCGCCGCGGCCACGCCCGGCAGGGCAAGCAAGTCCTCGACTTCCTCCGGGCTAGCGAACTCGATCCGCTGAACGTCGCCGACCTTGTCGTAGTGGCCCAACTCGACCGAGTAGAGGTCGCCAGCCTCTGACCAGATGTCGGGCTCCATGGCCAGGTTGAGGAAGCCGGTGGGCTGCCACCCTCCGTCGTCGTCACGGACCTCGCCGATGACCAAGACCTCGACGTTGTTGATGCTGAGCGCGCACAACCGGTGGCCCGCTGAGCTCCGCGCGGTGGACGGCATACTTGTCACCACCCAGAAGCGACCTTCGGTGACGTGCGGCCACGGGATGCAGACGCGCAGGTATGCCGCCACTGCCGCGACCGTGTTGCCGAACTCAAGATGCGCCTGAAGACATCGAAAGTTGGCCTCGGTTCGCTGCCGCTGCCGGGCGACTCGGCCCCGGTCGCCGATCGACAACGGACCGGTATCGCCGTCCAGCCAGGCCGCCTGCACGACGGGGTCCACGAGGACATCCAGGGCTGCTGATCGCAGCGGTAGGGCGACGAGGTCGACGTTGCGAAGCCGGCTGCCGGCCTGGACAAGCCGGGCCACGACGTCGCGCTCGGCAGCGTCCAGGTCTCCTGACTCCACCGCCGCGAACCGGACGGCCACGATCTCCCCCGGCCAAGTGCGGGCGTGGGTGGCCACCCGGGCGAGCAGCGAAACGGTCTGGCCGACATACAACTCACCGTCGGAGAATTCCAGGACGTAGATGCCACGGCGACTCATGTCTTCAGGCAGGACCGCGGACATCGACGTAGCCGGTGGAAGTTCCCACCGGACGAATCTCAACGTGGGCGACGGCATCCCTATCCCCCTTGCGACACGACACGGAGCACTGTCCGCGTCCAGCGTAGGCAACGCCGAGGCTAGACCGACGTCGGACGTAAGAGTTCGAGCTTCGCGCACCGTGCGGAGAGATAGCGGATGTTCTGCCAGTCAGCCGCACGGGGTACGTCCATGTCAAGCGCTCGGATGGACTCATCGAGGCGTTGCGGGCGATCCCGGAGATAGGCGACTGCCTTGTTGAGACTCTCGCCCACCGTCTTGCCGTATGCATCACCTGCCTTCTGCGCACCCGCCTGCAATGCGCGGAATCGGGTTTCATCATGGCAAGGTCGATGAGGTCGCGGCTGAACGTCGACGTGTCTGCCCAGCGGTCGTCGTTGGCGAGCAGCTGGCTTGCGACCTGGTCGGTTGGCGTCAGGATTCGTATGCCGCAGATTTCATCTTCTGGCAAGGGAGTGTCGAGGGCCATCTGTCCCTCGTGAATGATCGCGAACTTGATCGCAACGCCCGCCACGAGCACCAACGCCCGGATCCCATCGCCGTCGACAGAAACTGCTCGACCCAACTCCATGGGACGCGTGAACAGTGGGTCGAGCCCGCGCTTCCTGACCATCTGGCGCAACTGTCGGTAAGACTCTTGCTGGCAGACCAGGAAGTCGATGTCGACCGATTCGCGGAACTCACCGTTGGCGAGGACGATCGCGGTGCCACCCCCGAACTAGCAGTTGCGCTCGGCCAGGAGCGGCGCGTCCAGCCTCGACAGGACCTCGGCCACCCGCTGATGGTGTGGTCGCCTAAACAAGAAGCCTCCCGTTGCTGTAAGCGTCCGCGAGGTGCCGGACGAACGCCTTCTCCTCATCGGTCAGCGCTTCGTGGTTGAGATGTCGCCAACCTCGTTCGTAGAGATTGAGCGCCTCTCTCTCGGTGATAGCGGTGCCGGCGCCGGTTTGCCAGGCCAGCGTCCGCAGGCCGGGGTAGTCGCCAACCGTGATCGTCACCGGTTCCGCCGTTGGAGCGTCGAGGATCGGGACGACGAGATGGAGTCCGAGCGCGGCTGCGACGTTGACGTAGGCGCCGATCGTCACCGAGGGGTTGCCTGCCTCGACCCTGTACCGGGGAAGCGACCGGCATACGGAATGACATTGCTGTTGACCCGCGGTGGTGGTCGTGCTCACTCCCGTTTGCGACAGGCCAACAACGTCAGTCCGTATGCCGGACGGCTCGGTGCGCAGGCCCCCGGCGCCGGCCGCTGCAAGTTGAGCATTCTGCTCAGACGGAACTGGACAGCGTTCCGCTGTGAGGATGCCGTGAGCAGGCCACATCAGCGCGGCCGACGCATGCGCCAGCGTCGCGGAGGCGGGTAGGGCAGCGCCATCACGCACCCAGCAGCGCCAGCGGGACAACGGCAACCCCATCAGGCCGCCGATAGGCCACCGAACCCGTGGTCACGACGACCAGATCGACGACCCGCTGGGGCATCTGGTCGCGCAGCCATAGAAGATGGCGGACATCGGCGTCGCTCGCAGCAGCAGTCAACTTCACTTCGATGGCGAGCACCTGCCCCTCCCGCCCCTCGACGATCAGGTCGATCTCTCGATCCCCGCCCCGCAACCGCAGGTGGCTCACTCTGCCCTCCGCAGCCTGGGCACCAACTCGGACACCCAGCGCAACCAATGACTCGAACAGCGGCCCGAACACATGCGCCCCATCCACTGTGGGCAGCGACGTCTCCGTCAGCCCTAGCAGGCGCGCCGCCAGCGCCGGGTCGGCCAACTGATGCTTGGGTGCCTGCTGCAGCCTCTTGATCGAGTTACTGGCGGGCAGCCAACCCGGAACCGGATCCACCAGCCAAATGCGAGACAGGTGGTCGCGATAGGCCACTGTCGTCTCCTTTGCGGGCTGCGATCCGTCTCCCCCGGTCGTGGCATCAAGCAGTGTCGAGTACGCCGCAGTCGTAGACGAAGCTGCGGCGTACGCCGCGAGCCAGCGCCTTAGGGTTTCGGGACGGCGCACATCGAAGCCCTGCTCCGGCAACTCCCGATCAACGACCCGCGCCAAGTAGAAGTCCAGCATTACCCGCCGGGTGCGCGGAGATGCCGCCAACATGGCCGGGAATCCGCCCTCGACGATCGCCCTTAACGAGTCGGATTCACTCGCGTGATCACGCTTGTTCCACCCGACCGCCGCGCCCCATGGCTGTTGTAGCCGTCACGGGCCGAGTAGCGCGAGTGGGACCACCACGAGCCCATCCAGGCGGCGGTAAGCCGTCGGACCGGTTGTGAGGATTACGCCACTGACGAAGCGAGGGCCAAGTTGGTCGCGCAACCACCGAAGATGCTTGCCATCGGAGTCGCCGGCACTTGCCGCCATCTTCACCTCGATCCCCACCACCGCTCCATCGGGCCGCACCACGACGAGGTCCACCTCATGGTCGCCGTTCCGGGTCCTCAGGTGCGCCACCTCCGCGTCGGCTGCCTGGGCCGCCACCCGGACGCAGAGCGTGGCGAGGGACTCGAAGAGCATGCCCAGCATCGAGCCAGCCTCGGAGCGCAGTGGTCGCCCGTCACCTACCAGAAGCGAGTCGACCCCCAGTCCCATAAGCCGAGCCGCCAACGCGGGATCCGCCAGATGATGCTTCGGCGCTTGCCCTAACCGTGTCATGGAGCTGCCCGCGGGGCTCCAGGCCGGCACGGGGTCGAGCAACCACAAAGACGCCAGCACCTGGCGGTAACTCTCTGCGGTCGCACGAGCCGGCTTGTCGCTGTGACCTGGCGTCGCGGCATCCAGGATCTGTGAGTAGCTGGCCGTGCTGGAACTGGCCGATGCGTAGGCGCGTAGCCAGGCCATCATTGCCTCGGGTCGACGGACGGCCAGCCCTTGCTCCGGCACGTCGCGCTGAACGGCGTTGCGCAGGTAGGAGTCGAGCTGGAACGCCCGCGCCCGCCGGCTCAAGCCTCGCAGCCCTGGGAAGCCTGAGGCGACGATCTCTTCGACGTAGTCGGGCAGCGTCATCCCGGACTCGCCCTGCACGTCTGCGTGCCCGCGGAGAAGCGCCGCGAGGCTGACGGTGGGCGCGACGAGGCCTCGCTCGGACAGCGTCATCGGACGCATCCGCAGCCGGCCGATGCGACCGGCACCCGAGTGCTGGATCGCTCCGTCCTGAGGGCTGGCGCTGCCAGTCAGCAGGAACTGCCCGCCCGTCGGATCGTCGTCGACCGCCCGGCGGACGACATCCCAGACCTCCGGCACCTTCTGCCACTCGTCGATGAGCAGCGGCCGGGGGCGTCGCAGGAGGATGGCCGGATCAGCAGCGATCGGCCCCCGGACTGCCTCGGAGTCCAATCTGGCCACTCCAGCCACGCGTTGCTCCGCCGTCGTCGTCTTGCCCACGGCCTTGGGCCCGTCTAGCGCCAGAGCTGTCAGTTCCGCGAACAGGTCATCCAGTTCCTGGTCGACGATCCGACGCACGTAACCCATACTCGAACTATACATTTAGCAGTAATCGAACTAGGCGATTCGCAGGAACCCAACTATACAACTAGCCGCCCGCCACACGACGGGGCTCGCGGTCCCCACACCCCCCGGCCACGTTGATCTTCGTTGACCCCACATGACTGGGCAGCCTGCTCACTGCCCGACCTCAGCTACACGTTGAAGCGGAACTCGACCACGTTCCGTAGCCGATACGCATCAAGCGACCGCCGTTGATCACGTTCGCTCGCGAACTGAGGGTATGGGCGTACAAGCATCACCGTTGAGAGATCGTGTGGCCAGGTTGATCCGTCAGACCTGAAGGACCACGAGGATCTGATCGAGCCCAGCGAAGTCGTCCGGGTTCCGCGTCAGCAACGGCAGACCCTCGGCCACTGCGATGGACGCGATCAGAAGATCTGCAAACCTCCTGCGCGGCTGGCGCCCCGCTGCCGCCACAGCGGCGTGGACCCGCCCGTAGGCGCGAGCTGCTTCGCTTCCGAACGGAATCGGTTCGAAGACGGCCTCGGCCCGTTGCAGGCGGTCCTGTCTGCGTGCGCATTCCGCCAGGTCCTGCGTAGCGACCGGACCGGCCGCCAACTCGGCCATCGTGATGGCGCTCACCGCGACAGTCCGCGGCAGATGCGCGAGGTCGATGACGTCGAGGTCGATGACGACGGACGTGTCCAGCAGCGCGCTCTCGAGACGCTCAGGCACGGGGCTCCACTGCTTGGTTCACAGCGTCGTCCAGGTCACGCCGGAACTGTTCGCGGTCGATGCGCGGAGCCAGCCGGAACACGTCGCTCACAAGTCGCGCTTCCACCATCCGCTGCCGGCGGAGGGGCCGCAGTTCACCCACGGGGACGGAGTTCCTCGTCACCACGAAGGAGTGCCCTTCATCCAGGGCACGCATGATACGTCCACTGTCGTTGCGCAGCTCTCGCTGGCTGATGACCTCGCTCATGCACAGAGCGTAGCACGCGGTGCTACTCTTCCATGAGGCATAGGCTTGGAGCTTCCGATGCTCAAGAGGCCGGTATGACCCGCTACGCCGTCGATCCCGTCGCCTTGCTCGACCTCGCCAGGACCTCGCCCCACATGCTCGCCGAGCACCAGCTCGTGGCGCCTCACTCGCTACGATCGCTGGCCCTGGAACTGCTGCTCAGTGACGTGGCGGCGGGCAAGATCTCGGAGCGGGAGGCACTGGAGGTGCACGATCGACTCACCGCCATCAAGGTGCGGCTGCTGGGCGATCGGGTGTCGCGGCGGATGGCCTGGAAGGTTGCCCGCGAACACGGCTGGACGACGCTGTCCCGGGCCGAGTACATCGCCGTCGCCATGCTGCAGGCGGACTTCCTGATCGCCGGCGATCCCGACCTGCGCAAGGCGGCCAAGGCACACGTCGAGCTGGCGACGCTGACTGAGCTTGAGTGATGGACGCGCAGGATCACCTCGCCCGGAGCCGGCCCAGGTGATGACCATGCCCACGAACCGTTGAAGAGGTCTTCGCCCACGCCGACGACCTCGCGGAACGGAGGGCGCTGGATAGGTCCGCGTGGTCTGTCTTGGAAGGTCGCAACCGGCAGCGGTTACTGCGAACTCCTCCCAGGCGTCACCGGCGCGAACTTGAACTCGACCACGTTCCGTCGCCGATGCGCATCAGCTGGCCGTCAGGCTGACGTCTCCGACTCAGTTGTCAGCGAAACCGAACAAGGGCAGAGGCGCCAAGATCACGTCCGCTCGGCGGCGAGGGTCGAACCGCCCGACGAAGTCGATTTCGTTGGGCACCCAGACCTCGTCCCAGAGCCGGTCGTGAGCCCGTCCGAACCGCGCATCCCGGGCCTTTCCCCACGCCGTCGCTGTCGCGAGGTCGACATCGCACCAAATCTTCAGGTCGAGAACGTCATCGATCTCCGGGTGCAGCAGCCCGATCAGGTCGACGATGACGACGTCCCCCTTTGGAAACGATGACGACGTCCCCCTTTGGAATCGGTTGGGGTACACCCAACGACCGCGAGCCCCAGTCGAACGGCCGAAAGGTGGACGCCCGACTCTCCCTGAACGGGCGGAGCACTTCGTCGGCCAACCTGGTCCGCTCGACGCCGGCCCAGTCAGTTGACCGCCGGTGAGAAAGCACCGGGTCGAGGAAGTCGTCACCTCGGATCTGGACGGCCCCAGCCAAAACACTGGCCAACGCTGCGGCAAGACTCGACTTGCCCGATCCACCGAACCCTGAGATACCGACCACGATCGGATGCCCTGCCGCCTCCCTCGTTGCTGCGACCGTCGCAGCCTGTTCTTCGATGGAGGTCATGCAGTGCGCAGTGGCTTGATCGCGCCTAGCTTCTCGTGCAGTGCACGACGCTCGATCCGGAGCTCGTAGTGCGACTGGAGATTCATCCAGAACTCCTCCGAGGTCCCGAAGTAGCGGGCCAGACGAATCGCCGTGTCCGCGGTGATCCCGCGCTTGCCGTGAACAATCTCGTTGATGCGTCGCGGAGGCACTCCGATGGACACAGCCAGTTTGTTCTGGGTGATCCCGAAACCCTCGATGAAGTCCTCCATCAGGATCTCTCCCGGATGGATGGGCTCGATCAGCTCGGACTCAGCGGTAGTCGACAAGTTCAACATTTTCCGCACCTCCTTCTCTCCAGACGAAGCAGATCCGCCACTGATCGTTCACACGGATGCTGTGCTGCCCGCGACGGTCGCCGACAAGACGTTCTAGACGGTTCCCCGGCGGAACCCTCAGATCCTCGATGACTTTCGCCGCATGGATCAGTTCGAGCTTTCGCAGGGTCGCCCGTTGCACGGCGCGATCGACTCGCTTGATGTACTGCTCGTGCCAGATGCGTTCGGTGTCCTTGCTCCCGAACGATCTGATCACGACGACAGGATATAACGATCGACGACAATAACGCTAGACGTTAAACCGGAACTCGACCACGTTCAGTAGCCGATCCGCATCTGGCGCAGTTGACCGGGCTTGATCGCCGTTGATGGGCATGATGAGCTCGCGTGATCATGCTTGTTCCGCGATGACTGGCCCTCCACTAGGCGATGTAGCACTGAAGAGTGAACGAGAGCGTGTTCTTTTCGCCGTCCCAAGCCGTGCCGCTGATCCGGAAGAGTTGGCCCGCCCGGCCGCTAACGTCGATGGCGCTGACGATCCGTGGGGCGCTAGTCTCTCGACGCCCCCGGGGAAAGACCACGGACCATGACATCGCTGCATGATGCGTACGTCACGATCACCCGCGACCTCGCCCGCCTCACTGTGAGGTGTCCCGACCTTACCCTGCTGGACCGAACGTCAGGCCAGCAGGTAGGCGCACCAGACCCGCACCTGGCCACAGAGGCCATCGAAGAACCTGAGCCTCGCGAGACACTCGTCCGCTCCGGGGCCCGGGTCTTCCGGGTCAGCGGGGCCGACTCCGCAGCCGAGTTGACCGTGCAGATCATGTCGCCCCTCCAGGACGACGTCATGGACTTGCTCGGTCGGCCCTGGCACCAGCTCACGGTGGACGGAGCCTTCGTCGGCGTCCTGGAGCCCGCAGTCGAGCACGACGTACCGGTGTGGCGGTCGCCGCAGGGATACTCATGCCCCATCGGTCGGCTCGACCAGGGATTCGGTCACCTCATCCAGTGGTGATCCAGACCGACAACCTGCGGCACCTACTCTGCCTTCTCGCTGTCGGGGCCACGGTCGCGCTCCGCGCTGACGTGTTGCTGATGACTGTCGCAGCAGTCGGTGTCGTCCTCGGTGCCGACCGGTGCGTCCGGGTCGCGATCGGGGTGCTGTGTTACTTCTGATGGCCACAGCCCCATGGCCCATCCCAGCGGCCGGGGGCACCGTGGTCTGGGCGGGCGGCATGCGGCTGGCCAAGCGCCGCCAGCCGGACCATAGAGTCATCCTCGGGCGTCCCCTGCGCCTCCCAGAGGCGGGGCAACTTTCACGATAGGCCTCGTGTCGGGACTGGTCGTGCTCTTGGCCGATCATGACCACCTCTCCGGTCGGCCGCACGCATTTGAAGTCGAGCGCCCGCCACTGCTACTGATCGCCACCGCCGTCGTTGTCGTGGCCGTCATCAACAGCGTCTCGGAGGAACTCCTCTGGCGGCAGCTGCTGTGGCACGGTTGCGACGGCTCTCGCAAGGCCGCACTTGTCGTCGGTCAGACGCCATCGTTCGGCGTCGCCCATTGCACCGGAATTCACGAGGGCTGGCTGGGGATGGCGTTGGCGGGGGTGTACTCCGCCGTGCTCAGCGTGCTGCGCATCACGTTCTGCTTTCGTGCTGCCCTTATCGCGCACCTGGTCACGGATCACCGAAGGCAAAGAACATCACAGATGCACGGACCGGAACTACACATCGAAGCGGAACTCGACCGGAATCTGTACATGCGGAACACGATGAACCCTGAGGACGGCTGGCGGTCCAGCGACGTTCCTGCGCGATCGCTGGACGACGAAGGCTCGGCAAGGTAACTTGGAGGCTATGGATGTTCCGGTCATCGCGCAGTCCGCGCTC
>WBZM01001673.1_pt1 | contig 21041 bp, 17 predicted proteins | sample 5204271 | NCBI WGS metagenome assembly WBZM01 (sample SAMN12344346, study PRJNA552823) | activated sludge metagenome | biome: Activated sludge suspended growth; feature: Nitrification reactor; material: Wastewater; isolation source: activated sludge from nitrification reactor of wastewater...
AGAGGGCCGGGGTGAGGGGGCGGAGGACTCGGGCTCGCTCCCGCTCGCGACCACCGCCGCCATGAGACCCACCACCACCAGCGCCACGCGTCCCATGCGGCGCACGCTGGCACGCCGGGTGGCCTCGCGGGAAGGGGACGTGGTACAGGCCCCGCCGTGATCGACGTCCCGTTCAAGCTCCCGCTCGTGGTGGACCTCGGCGCCGTGGGGCTCTTCTCGGTGACCGGGGCCATGGCGGCCCGGCAGAAGCGCTACGACCTGGTGGGCGCCCTCACCCTCGCCCTGGTGGTCGGGCTGGGCGGGGCCTTCCTCCGCGACGGGATCTTCCTGCAGGACGGCCCGCCGGCGGCGCTCCACGACGAGCGCTACCTGGCGGCGGTGGTGGTGGGGGCGGGCGTGGGCATCTTCTTCGCCCGCTGGCTCCACCGGCTGCGGCTGGTGATCCTGCTGGCCGACGCCCTGGGGCTGGCCCTCTACACCGTCTACGGCGCGCAGAAGGCGCTCCTGGCCGGGCTGCCCATCCTCGCCGCGGTGCTGGTCGGCACCACCAACGCGGTGGGCGGCTCGGTGCTCCGCGACGTGCTGGTGCGCGAGGAGCCCATCCTCTTCAAGCCGGGGCAGTTCTACGCCCTGGCCGCCATCGCCGGCTCGGCGGCGTTCGCGCTCCTCGACGTGGTGGCCGGCCTGCCGACCCCGCTCGCCGCGGGCGCCGGCGTGGCGGTGACGCTGGTGCTGCGCCTCGGGTCGATCCGGCTCGGCTGGCGCACCGGCGCCATCGACGACGATTCGCAGACGCCCTGAGCACTTCCCCTCTCCCCCACCGGGGGAGAGGGGAAGGGTGAGGGGGCGGAGCACGCGGGCCCCCGCCTCACCCCCGCACCAACCGCCGCGGCACCACCACCACCCGCGTCGCCTCCCCGCGCCGCAGGGTGAGCGTCACGGCGGTCCCCTCCGGCCCGCGGATGGCCTCCACCGCGCCGGCCAGGCCGAGCTCGGTGACGGGGCGGCCCTCCACCTCGAGGATCTGGTCCCCCCGGGCGATGCCGGCCTCGGCGGCGCCGCCGCCGGCCGACACGCCGGTGACGGTGAGGGCGTCGCCGTGGGGGGCGAGCTGGATGCCGACGCCGGCCAGCTCGGTGCGCGGCTCCTCGCCGGGCGCCACGGCGCGGAGCGGCACCTCCACCGGGCCGCTGCGCTGGCCCGGCGCGGTGGTGAGGCCGCCCACGATGCGGGCGTGGTGGCCGGCGGCCACGGCGTGGACCGAGAAGCGGCGCGGCAGGCCGGCCAGCTCGAAGAGGCCGTCCTCGCCGGTGGTGGCCTGGGAGAGCACCGGGAAGGTGGAGGCGGCGTCGGCCAGCGAGCCCTCCACCGAGAGCAGCGCCCCGGCCAGCGGCTGGCCCGTGGCCTCGTCCACCACCCGGCCGGCGAGGCGCCCGCCCGCCTCCAGCTGGACGTCGGTCACCGCCTCGGCGGGCGGGGCCGGGATCTCCACCGCCTGCGGCTCGGAGGGCGCGTAGCCGGGGGCCGAGACCACCAGCGCGGCCGGGCCGGGGGCGAGGTCGTCGAGCGCGAAGCAGCCGGCCGGGTCCACCACCGAGAGGCTGCGCTGCAGCGTGAGGCGGAGCGCGGTGCGCCGCGTGAAGACCACGGTGGTGAAGGGGGCCACCGGCGCGCCGGTCGAGGCGTCGCGGACGCAGCCGCGCAGCCGGCCGCCGTCGGAGAGCTCCAGCACCACGCCCTGCGCCCCGGGGGCCACGCCCCGCTGCGAGGCCGGCGCCTTCCCCTCGGCCCGGGCGGTGAGCCGGTAGCGGCCCGGCGAGAGGTCCGGGAGGCTGAACTCCCCGGCCGGCCCGGTGGCTGCCTGCGCCGCCACCTCGGCCGCCCCGCCGAAGGGCCCCTCGGCCGCCGCGCTCACCAGCGCCCCGGCGATGGGGGCGCCGCCGGCCGCCACCACCTTGCCGGTGACGGGGCCGCCCGGCGGCAGCGCGGCGTGCCTCGGCCCGAGCTCGATGGTGAGCAGCCGGTTGACCAGCGCCAGCGCCGTCAGCTCGGCGCGCCCGGGCAGCAGGCCCGGCTTGCTGGCCTCCAGCACCGAGCCCTCCGGCGCGGAGAAGGTGAAGCGGCCGTCCGGCCCGCTCTCGAAGCGGTCGGTGATGGGGACCAGCGAGGCCTCCCCCGCGGTGCCGAGGAGCCGCACCGCCGCGCCCGCCACCGGCTGGCCCGCCTCGTCCACCACCCGCCCGGCCAGCGCCACCGCCGGCGTGAGGTGGATCTCCAGGCCGCGCACGTGCCGCCCGGCCACCGCGTCGAGCTGGACCGGGCTGTGGCCCCACTCCGGGGCGAAGGGGAAGAAGCCGGGCGCGGTGACCGCCGCCAGGAGCCAGCGCCCCGGGGCGGGCGGCAGGAAGGTGAACTCGCCGGCGGGGCCGGACCGGGCCGAGGCCGCGGCGCCGGCGCGCGAGAAGGTGAGGTCGGCGCCGGCCACGGCCAGGCCGGTGGCGCTGGAGACCACCCGCCCCTCGAAGCTGGCCGGCTGGTCGTCGGTGGCGCTGGGCGCGGGGGCCACCACGCGGATGGGGAGGCCCGACGGCGGCGGGGCCGGGCTGGTCCCCGGCGAGGGCAGGGGCGGCGCCTCCCGCGCCGGGGCGCGGGCCTGCCCCGGCGCCGGCGGCTCGGCCGGCGGGCGCATGAGGAAGTAGGCGAGGCCCGCGAGGAGCGCGAGGACGACGGAGGCTCTCAGGGTGCGGCGGGCGGCCATGCGCCATTCTGGCACGTCCGGCGGCCGGCCGGGCGTGGCGCGCCTCGGCCCTTCGAGGTGATGGGCCGCGGGCCGCCCACCCGGGACGGGGCGCGCGATCAGCCGTCGAGCGCCCGGCGGACGGCCCGCAGCAGCCCCTCCCGCGTGTAGGGCTTGTCGAGGAGGCGCTGGCCGTCGCGCGCCACGAAGTCGGTCTGGCCGACGTGCTCGCTGTAGCCGCTGGCGAAGAGCACCTTGAGCGCCGGGTTGGCCGCCAGCAGCCGGTCGCGGACGTGGCGGCCCCCCAACCCGGGCATGACCACGTCGAGGAGGGCCAGGTCGTAGCGGGCGCCGGGCTGGGTGCCGAGCTCCACCGCCTGGGCGCCGTCGGCGGCGCTCACCACCGTGTAGCCGGCGTCGCGGAGGAAGCGCTCGGCCAGCGCCCGCACCGCCGGGTCGTCCTCGGCCAGCAGGATGGTCTCGGTGCCGCCGCGCACCGGCCCCTCGGCGCGGCGCACCGCCGCGCTGGCCGCCGCCGCCACCGCGGGCAGGTAGACCTTGAAGGTCGTGCCGCGCCCCGGCTCGCTGTAGACCTGCACCATCCCCTGGTGCTGGTGGACGATGCCGTGGATGGTGGCCAGGCCCAGGCCGGTCCCCTTGCCCTGCGGCTTGGTGGTGAAGAAGGGCTCGAAGATGTGCGGCAGGTGCTCGGCCTGGATGCCGGTGCCGGTGTCGGTGACGCGGAGGAGGACGTAGCTCCCCGGCCGCGCCGCGGGGTGGCTGGCCTGCCAGGCCGCGTCCACCACCACCGTCTCGGTCTCGATGGTGAGGGTGCCGCCGTCCGGCATGGCGTCGCGGGCGTTGACGCAGAGGTTGAGGAGCACCTGCTCGACCTGGCCGCGGTCGGCCCAGACCGTGCCGAGGTCCTTCCCGGGGATGACCCGCAGCTGGATGTGCTCGCCGATGAGCCGGGCGACCATCTTCATGAGGTGGTGCACCACCTCGTTGAGGTCGAGGTTGGCCGGGGCCAGCACCTGGCGGCGGCCGAAGGCCAGCATCTGCCGGGTCAGGGCGGCGGCCCGCTCGGCGGCGGCCTGGGACTGGGCCAGGTCGTCGCGCAGGTGGGCCGGCAGCTCCGGCGCGCCGGCCACCATCTCCACGTAGCCCTGGATGGCCTGGAGCAGGTTGTTGAAGTCGTGGGCGATGCCGCCCGCCAGGCGCCCCACCGCCTCCATCTTCTGGGACTGGCGCAGCGCCTCCTCGGTGGCCTGCACGTCGCGCAGCGCCTTCTCCAGCTCCGCGGTGCGGGCCGCCACCTCGCGGCGCAGCACCGCCGGCTGGCAGAGGACGCGGTAGGTGAGGAGGCTGAAGGCCACCGCCACCAGCGCCACCAGCGCGAGGCTGGCCACCACGGGGCCGGTCGTCCCCCAGCCGGCCCGCGGGGCCACCCGGAGCAGCCAGTCGCCGTTGGGGACCCGCACCTCCTCCTCCACCGGGGAGGGGAGCGGCCCCAGGGCGCCGGAGCGGGCGATCACCTCCGCGCCGCCGCCGCGCCCCGGGCGCGTCAGCTCGTAGTCGTAGCCGGCCTCGGCGAGGGCCTGGATGCGGCTCGCCTCCAGCAGGCGCGGCACGCGCACGATGGTGGAGGCGAGGCCCCAGAAGTGCTCGCCGTCGGCGTCGCGGGTGAAGATCGCCACCCGGCCGGCCAGCCCGACGCCGCCCTGCTTCAGGGCGAAGGGGCCGGCCAGGACCAGCTGGCGGGTGGCCTTGGCGGCCAACACGTCCGGCGCGTGGCGCGGGCTGGCCATGAGGTCGATCCCCAGCGCCGCCTCGTTCCCCTCCAGCGGGTGGATCTGGCGCAGCACGCCGCCCGGGGCGAGCTGCAGCGAGTCGATGCCGGGGTAGAGCTGGTAGAGCTCGCGGGCCACCCGCTCGAAGTCCACGGCGTCGCCGGTGTGGCGCACCACCGCCGCCAGGGCGTGGGCCGCGGCCAGCGAGCCGGAGAGCTGCTGCTCCAGGGCGTAGGCCGCCCGGTTGGCCACCTCGGCGGCGGCGCGCCGGCGCTCGGCGCGGTCGAGCGCCTGGCCCAGGTAGGTCAGCGCGCCGCCGGTGGCCAGGAGGGCCACCAGGACGAGCAGCGAGAGGATGAGGGGCCGGCGCTCCGCCTGCATCGGCCCGCATCATGCCACGGTCCCGCACCGTGCCCAGCGTCCGCGACGCACGGCGCCAGGGTCCTCTTCGACACACACCTTGGGGTGGTCGGGGCCTGGCCTCGGCGGCGGGCGGGTGGTAGACGGGCCGTCGCTCCATCCGGAGGGATCATGATGCCCGTTCGACACCTCGCCGCCGCCCTGCTGACCCTCGTCGCCACGACCGCCGCAGCCGACTCGCCCGCGGCCTCGACCCCGACCCCGACCTCGACCCCGACCTCGACCGCGGCCGCGGCCGCGACCTCGCCGAAGGGCTACTCCGGCCACGGCGCCGCCAGCGTCGATCCGGCGGTCCTGGCGAGGTACGCGCCGCGCCCCCTCGACGCCGCCCTGAGCCGCACCATCCAGCTCATGCTCGACGTGCGGGCGCCGGGCGGCGGCATCCCCTCCGAGGACGGGAAGCGCCTCTTCTTCTCCTGGCGCGTCACCGGCACCACCCAGGTCTGGCGCGCCGACGGCCCGGAGCGCTTCCCGGTGCAGCTCACCGGCGGCGAGGACGCCACCAACGTGGTGGCCGTCACGCCGGACGGGAAGACGCTGGTGGTGCAGCGCGACCGCAAGGGCGAGGAGAACCCGGGGCTCTACCTCATGCCCGCCGACGGCGGGCCGCTCCGCGAGATCCAGCACAAGGCGGGGGTCCAGACCACGGCGCAGTACCTCACGCCCGACGGCCGCACCCTCTACTACCGCGCCAACGACCGGAAGCCGGACGCCTACGCGCTCTACGCCTGGGACCTGGCGGCCGGGAAGGCCGAGCTGCTGCTGGAGGCGCCCGGGCTCTGGTCGATCCGCGACCGGCGCCCGGACGGCCGGCTGCTGGTCGAGAAGAGCACCGGCAGCCTCTCCTCCGAGTGGTTCGAGTGGAGCCCGGCCACCCGGGCCCTCGCGCCGCTCCTCGGCCAGGGGGAGAAGGAGGAGTACGAGGTCCGCTACGGCGCCGCCGAGGGCGAGCTGCTGGTGCAGACCAACAAGCTCGGCGACCTGCGCCGCCTCTACCGCTGGAGGGCCGGCGCCCTCACGCCGGTGACCCCCGAGCTGAGGTGGGACGTCTCGGGCTTCAGCATCGACGAGCGGCGCACCCGGGTCCTCTACCAGGTGAACGAGGGCGGCTACACCCGCCTGGCCGCCCTCGACGCCCGGACCTGGAAGCCGGTGAAGCTCCCGGTCCTGCCGCCGGCCGACCACGTCAACGCCGGCGCCACCACCGCCGACGGCCGCTACACCGTCCTCTCGGTCGATCCGGGCACGGCGCCGCGCTCGTCCTGGGTCTACGACTGGCGCAAGGGGACGCTGGCGCGCTGGGTGGTGCCGAGCGCGCCGGAGGTGGACCTGTCGCGCTTCGTGCGCGCCAGCGTGGAGACCTACCCGGCGCGGGACGGCACGCCCATCCCGGTGCTGGTGCGCCGCCCGGCGCGCTGCGCCGCCGACCCCTGCCCGGTCATCGTGGAGTTCCACGGCGGGCCGGAGGGGCAGGTCCGCCCCGGCTTCAGCCCGGGCGCGCAGCTCTTCGTGGACGCCGGCTTCGTGCTGGTGCAGCCCAACGTGCGCGGCTCGGACGGCTACGGCAAGGCCTGGCTCTCGGCCGACGACGGCCCGAGGCGGCTCGACGTCATCACCGACATCGAGGACGCGGCCCGCTGGGCCCGGAAGACCTTCGCCGCGGGCGGGAAGGAGCCGAGGGTGGGCGTCATGGGCGGGAGCTACGGCGGCTACTCGACGCTGGCCGCCATGACCATGTTCGCCGGCGCCTTCGACGCCGGGGCCTCCAACGTGGGCATCTCCAACCTGGTCACCTTCCTCGCCAACACCGCCCCCTACCGGCGCATCCTGCGCGCCAGCGAGTACGGCGACCTCGAGCGGGACCGCGAGGCGCTGGTGAAGCTCTCGCCCTCCAGCTACGTGGACCGGGTCAAGGGGCCGCTCCTCATCATCCAGGGGGCGAGCGATCCGCGGGTGCCGGCCGGGGAGGCCATCCAGATCCACGAGGCGCTCACCGCCCGCGGGCTGCCGGCCGAGCTGCTCATCTTCCCCGACGAGGGGCACGGCGCGCAGAAGCGCGAGAACGTGGTGCAGACCCTCGGCCGCGAGCTGGAGTTCTTCCAGCGGCACCTGCTCGCCCGCTGACCTCGGCCAGCGCCTCGGCCCAGGCGCCGGTGAGCCGGGCCCCGAGCGCCAGCCCCTCCCGCCAGGAGGGGCCGTCGGGGAGGATGCGCTCGGAGGCGGAGAGGAGCGCCGCCTCCAGCGCCAGGTCCTCGGCCAGGGTGCGGGCCGCGCCGTCGTCGAGGGCCAGCGCGGCCAGCAGGGCGCCGCGCTCGCCGGGCCCGGCGCCGAGGGCCGCCAGCCAGGCCGCCTCGGCGGCGGCGGCCTCCTCGGCGCTGGCGGTGAGACCGAGGGAGCGGGCCAGCGCCGCCAGCAGCGCCCGCCGCAGCCCCTGGGCCGCCAGCCGCCCGGCGTCGGGCCGCCGCGCCAGCGCCGCCAGGACCTTCGCCCCCGGCACCGATCTCCCGGCCGGCGTCACCGCCCGCGCCACTCGCAGCCGCTGCCGCCGCACCTGCGACGGGGCCGGTGGCACCGCGGGCGGTGGCGGCGGGGGCGCGCCGGCGCGGCGGGCGGCGGCGTAGGCCAGCGCCGCGCCGATGGTGGCGCGGGCGTCCTCGGCCTTGAGCGAGGGGGCGCCGGCCAGCAGGGGCCGGAGGCGCGCGCGCGCCGCCTCCGGGAGCCGGGCCGCGCCGAGCACCCGGCCCCAGGTGCGGTCCTGGTAGAAGCAGGCGGCCGCGGCGGCGAGCACCGCCTTCCCCTCCCGCGCGGTGCAGCCGCCGGCCGCCACCAGCGAGGCCACGGCGTGGCGCACGTCCACCATGGGCACGGTGAAGGGGCGCCAGCCGTGCTCCCTCCCGGCGTGGAGCAGCGCCACCTCGGCGTCGTCGTCGAGCCGGCCGTCGCGGTACCAGCCGAAGATGCGCCCCACGCCGATGACGCCGTGGCGCCAGAGCTCGGCGGCGCGCAGCGCCCCCATGGAGCCGCCGCCGAAGACCTGCACGCCGGCCGCCTGGGCCGCCAGGAGCTCGTGCTGCCAGACCGACGGCACGGCCTCGAAGACGCCGTCCACCAGCGCCACCGCGAGGGGGCGCTCCGGCAGCACCGCCAGGAGATCGCCGGCGCGGGCCGGCGGGAGGACGCGGCAGGGGCCGAGGGCGCGGGCCTCGGCGGCCGGGAGCGAGGGGCCGAGGAAGGCGATCACCTCGGGGCGGGGCGGGGGGCGGCGGGTCATCCGAGCAGCTCCGAGCGGCGCAGCGTGGGGACCAGGACCTTCACCACGTGGAGGCCGGGCGGGCCGGCCAGGTCGGCGGCGGCGGCGCAGCGGTGGCCGGCGCGGGCCAGGCGCGAGAGGACCAGCCGCACCGCGGCGCGCGGGGAGGCGGCGCGGGCCCGGGGGAGGTCGCCGGCCCGGCGCGCGGGCCGGGCGCGGGCCAGGAGGCGGGCCAGCGGCAGGGCCGCCTCGCGCTCGCCGTGGAGCACGTCCTCGCGCGCGCCGTGGATCTCGGTGAGGCGCGACTGCGCCGCCTCGAGGAGGGCGGCGGTGAGGGCCCCGTCGGCGTCGAGGCGGCAGGCGTAGCCGGCCGCCACCGGCACCGCGCCCAGGGCGCGATCCACCAGCACCGCCGCGGCGCAGGGGAGGGCGAGGTCGGCGGAGGCGTCGAGGAGGTGGACGTCGAAGCCGCGGGCCTGGAGGGTGGCGGCGAGGCGCGCGGCGCCGGGCGCGGCGCGCGAGAGCGAGGCCGGGCTGATGAGCCGGCGGCGGATCGCGGCCGGCGTGAAGCCGGCGGGGAGGGCGCGGGCCAGCTGGTCGCGCTCGCAGGCCTCCAGGAGGGCGTGGAGCAGCGCGGCGTCGCGCGCGGGGTGGGCCCCCATGCCGTTGGACGTCCAGGGCACCACCGCCGGGCCGAGGGGCTCGGCGCCGGGGGGCGGGCAGTGGACGGCGTGGGCCGGCACCAGGCAGGGGCGGCCGGCCAGGAGGTCGTCGGCGGCGCGCCAGGCGAGGCGCAGCGCGTCCCACCCCGGCCCGGCCGCACCCGGCGCCAGGCGGGTGGGGCCGATCACACCCCGCTCGCCGAAGCGCTCGCGGAGCGCGGCGGCGGTGCCGGTGACCAGGGAGAGCGGCCGCTCGGCCGACCAGAGCTCGGCCGCCTCCGCCAGGGCGCCCCGCGCGGCGGCGGCCCAGGTGAGCCCCTTGCCGGTGGAGACCTGGAGCACGTGGCCGCCCGGGCGGACCGCCGCCGCCACCTCCACGCCGGTCCGGTCGAGGCCGGTCAGGCGCGCCACGCGGGTCACGCCCAGCGCCTCGGCGAGGGCGGCGAGGCGACCCTCCCGAAGGGGACCGGAGCCGGGCATGGCGCCCCTTATATCCCTTCCGCCGCCCCTCGCGGGCCGGCACCACATCCCGGACCCCACGACGCGAGAGGAGACACCGATGCCCGACAGCCCGGTCGCCCTGGCCCTGGCCCACTACGAGAAGAACCACGCCATCTACCTGGACGAGCTGAAGCGGCTGGTGCGCATCCCCTCGGTCTCCTTCGCCGGCTTCCCGGCCGGCGAGGTGCAGCGGAGCGCCACCGCGGTGGCGGAGTTGCTGAAGCGGCGCGGCTTCGACAAGGTGGAGATCCTGGAGGTGGAGGGGGCCCACCCCTACGTCTTCGGCGAGCGGATCGAGGACCCCGCGCTGCCGACGGTGCTCCTCTACGCCCACCACGACGTCCAGCCGGCCGGCGAGGCGGAGGCCTGGAAGAGCCCGCCCTTCGAGCCGACCGAGCGCGACGGCCGCCTCTTCGGCCGCGGCGCCGCCGACGACAAGGCCGGCGTCATCACCCACGCCGCCGCGGTGGACGCCTGGGTGCGCGGCGCCAAGAAGCTGCCGGTCAACGTGAAGATCGTCATCGAGGGCGAGGAGGAGATCGGCTCGGAGCACCTGGTGGCCTTCCTCCAGAAGTACCGGGCCCGGCTCGACGCCGACGCCATGATCCTCACCGACACCGGCAACGTGGACACCGGCGTGCCCTCCATCACGGTGGCGCTGCGCGGCCTGGTGACGGTGGAGGTGGAGGTGCGGGCGCTGGAGCAGTCGGTCCACTCCGGCATGTGGGGCGGCCCGGTGCCCGACCCGGCGCTGGCGCTGGCGAAGATGCTGGCCGGCCTGGTGGACGCCGACGGGCGCATCGCACTCCCCGGGCTCTACGACAAGGTCCGGCCGCTGACGCAGGCCCAGAAGGACGCCATCGCGGCGCTGCCCATCACGCCCGAGGTCTTCCGCAAGCAGGTGCGCCTGCGCCCCGGCGTGCAGCTCCTCGGCGGCAAGCACCCGCTGGAGGAGAACTGGTGGCAGCCCTCGCTGGCGGTCAACGCCATCCAGGCCTCCAGCCGCAAGGACGCGCGCAACATCATCAACGACGTGGCCTGGGCCCGGGTGGGCGTGCGCCTGGTGCCGGACATGGACCCGGGCGAGGTGAAGGAGAAGCTGGTCGCCGCGCTCCAGCAGGCGGCGCCCTGGGGCGTGGAGGTGAAGATCCACGTCGACACCATGGGCGCCCCCTGGATCACCGACCTCGGCCACCCGGCCTTCCCGGCGTCGTTCAAGGCGCTGGAGAAGGGCTATGGGCGGCCCGGGCTGGCCATCGGCTGCGGCGGCTCCATCGGCTTCGTCGAGCCCTTCGCCAAGGCGCTCGGCGGCGCGCCGGCCATCCTCATCGGCGTGGAGGACCCCTACTCCAACGCCCACTCGGAGAACGAGAGCCTGCACCTGGGCGACTTCCAGAAGGGGATCCGGAGCGCCATCCACCTCTACGCGGAGCTGGGGGCGGCGCTGCGGAAGGGGTAGGCGCCCGGGCCGGCCCCGCCCGCGGCCGGCCGCTACCAGTGCTGGTGGACGTGCGGGCGGATCAGCTCGTCGTAGATCGCCTTCGCCGCCGCCAGCGCCTCCGGTGAGAGGGGTGGCAGCGCGGCGGCGGCGGCGTTGTCGCGGGCCTGGGCCGGCGTCTTGGCGCCGGGGATGGCGCAGCTCACCGCCTCGAACCCCAGGATCCAGCGCAGCGCCAGCTGGGCCATGGTGGCGCCCGGCGGCACCAGCGGCCGCAGCCGCTCCACCGCCGCCAGGCCGACCTCGTACGGCACGCCGGAGAAGGTCTCGCCCTTGTCGAAGGCCGCCCCCTCGCGGTTGAAGGCGCGGTGGTCGTCGGCGGCGAAGGCGGTGTCGCGCCGGAGCTTGCCGGTCAGGAGGCCGCTCGCCAGCGGCACCCGCGCCAGGATGCCGACGTCCCGCGCCCGGGCCTCGGCGAAGAAGGCCTCGGCCGGCTTCTGCCGGAACAGGTTGAAGATGATCTGGACCGTCTCGACGCGCGGGTGGCGCAGCGCCCGTCGCGCCTCCTCCACCGTCTCCACGCTGACGCCGTAGTGGCGCACCTTCCCGGCCCGGACCAGGTCGTCGAGGATCCCGAAGACCTCCGGCTGGTCGTAGACCGCGGGGTGCGGGCAGTGGAGCTGCAGGAGGTCGAGGGCCTCCACCTCCAGGTTCACCAGGCTCCGCTCGATCCAGGCGGTCAGGTTGGCGCGGGAGTAGCCCTCGGGCACCTGCCTCGGGAGCCGGCGCCCCGCCTTGGTGGCCACCAGGATCTCGTCCCCGGGCCGCTCGCGGCGCAGCCGGGCCACCAGCCGCTCGCTGCGGCCGTCGCCGTAGACGTCCGCGGTGTCGATGAAGTTCATGCCGGCGTCGAGGGCGGCGTGGAGGGCCGAGAGCGACTCCGCGTCGTCCACCGCGCCCCAGGTGCCGCCGATGGCCCAGGCGCCGAAGCTGATGGCCGAGACCCGCATGCCGGTGCTGCCGAGCTTCCTGCGTTCCATGGCGGGCATCCTAGCGCGCCGGGGGAGGGGTGGGCCTGCCCGGTCGGGCCGCGCGCGGACGCACAGCCGCCCGCGCACCCACCGTCCGTCAGCTCCCGCTTCCGCCCCGAACACACCGCTCCACCCGGGGGTTTCGGCGCGGCGTGCGCGCGGATAGTGGTCCGCATGCCCGCCTTCACCGTACGCTCGGTCCACCTCGCCGCCCTCGCCCTCCTCGCCGCCTGCGGCGATCCCGCCGCCCCGCCCCCGGTCACCACCCCCGGCCAGCCGGCCGGCGCGGCCACCATCGCCCTCCAGGGCTGGCCCCTCGGCACCACCGGGCGGCTCCGCTTCTACCGGAACGCCACGGTGGACAACGTGCTGGTGGAGGTCCCGGTCTCGATGGAGGGCGTGGCCAGCTACGCGCTGCCGGTGCCGGCCGGGCTCATCGACTTCACCCCCACCACCGGGCTCACCATCGACCCGCCCGACGCCCGGTTCCAGGTGGTCATCGTGGCGACCACGCTCCTGGGCGGCAGCGACACGCAGACCGGCGAGGCGCGGCTCGGCAACCGGCTCATCTCCCTGCCGCCGGCGGCCGGCGACACGCTGGCCGAGCTGTTCTACGTGGATCGGGACGTGACGGTCACCGGCACCGCCACCGAGTCGAACGGGTGCACCTACGACCAGCACCTCCAGGCCGGGTGGAACTACGTCACCAACCACTTCACGTCGCTGGACCCCGGCGCCTGCCAGATCTCGGCGGCGCAGGCGATGCCGGCCGGGATCGACTGGCACTACGTCTTCCTGGGGCCGTGAGTCAGATCGCCTGCCCGATCGACAGGTACCACTGCGCCGACCCGCGGGAGACCCCGTGGTCCACCCGCAGGTAGACCCGCTCCACCGGGTCCACCGTGAAGCGCAGCCCGGCCCCGCCGGCCGGCACCAGGCCGCGCCAGGAGAGGGCGCCGGGGCGGGGGGCGGCCTCGCCGGCGCCGCCGAAGAGCTCCAGGCCGAGGCGCCACCAGAGCGGCACGGCCAGCTCGGCCTGGACCAGCGCCGCGGTCCGGTCGCGGTGGCGCCCCTCCACCACGCCGCGCAGCGCCCGGTCGCCGCCGAAGGTGGGCAGGAGGTAGAATGGCACCGGCCCGGTCACCGACTGGAGCCGCGCCTGGGCCGAGGCCACGGCGCGCCAGAGGGGGAGGCGCCGCCAGCCGCGGGCGTCCAGCTCCAGCTCGCCGGCGCGCGTCTCGCCGCCCAGCACCGGCAGCGCCCCGCCGGCCCGCACCGCGACGGAGAGCCCCTCCTGCGTTCCGCAGACCCGGTCGCGGGTGTCCCAGGCCAGCACGGCCTGCGCCGCCGCCACCCGCGCGCCGCGGCAGCCGTCCACGGCGCAGCGATCGACGAGGCCGCCGGGCGTGGCGTCGGCCAGGGCGTCGCGCCGCCACTGGAGCCGCACCCCGGTCCAGAGGCCGTGGGCGGGCGCCTCGCCGGCCGGCCACACCAGCCGGGTGAGGCCGGTGTCGAGCTTGAGGGTCCGCTGGGTGTAGCGCTCCGGCGCGCCGGCCACCGCGGCCCCGCCGGCCCCGAAGAAGTCGTAGGGCCAGCGCTCGGCGAAGACGGCGCCGGTGCTGCGCCAGGTGGCGTCGGCGAGCCAGGCGTCCCACTGGAGCGCGCCGACCGTCTGCCGCCGCGTGGTCTGCTGGAAGACGGCGCCCACCGTGGTGGCGCGGCCGGCCGCTCGCGCCACCGGATCGGCGTGGAACCAGGCCATCCCGCCGGCGCCGAAGCCCCAGGCGGTCTCGGGCGCGTAGCGGAGGAAAGGGGCGCCCACCAGGCCGGGCCAGCGCGGCACCGCCGGCGCCCTGGCCTCGAAGGGCAGGCCGCCGAGCCCGCCGCCCAGGCCGCCGTCCCATCCGCCGCCCAGCGCCGCGCCCCCCGGGACGGCCGCGCGGAACCCGGACGCGGCGGCCGTGGAGGCGGCCGCGACCAGGGCGACCGCGAGACAAAGCCGGGAGGTGAGGGGCACTGCGCGTCACGGTACGGAAGGCGCGCGTGGGGATGCAAGGCACCGCGCTGCGTCGGTGTGGGCGCACGTGGGCGGCGCGCCGCGTCATCGCCGGCGCCGGGCGAGGGGCGCCCAGATCCAAAAAACGAAGGTTCCACGCGCCGACGGCGGCCCGGGCCGGGGCCACTCGCACCGACCGTGCGTGCGGCTTCCTGCCCCGCTCCGCCCGGGCCTCGGCTACACTCGCCCACCGCGCCGCACCCGGCGCGGCGCCGTCCGGCCCTGCCGGCGGCGCCCCTGAAGGACCTGCTGGAGGCGATGGATGGCACCCCCGAAGAAGACCACCGGCGCGCGCACCGAGGAGGCCAAGGCCATGGCCCGCTCGCGCGACCTGCCCAACGCCCGCACCGCGGCGGACGCCGACACGCTCAAGCGCGCCTTCGTCGACCACCTGCAGTACTCGCAGGGCAAGGACGAGCACACCGCCACCGCCCTCGACCGCTACCTGGCCGCCGCCCACGCGGTGCGCGACCGCATGATGCGCCGCTGGATCCAGACGCAGCAGACCTACTACAAGCGCGACGCCAAGCGGACCTACTACCTGTCCCTGGAGTTCCTCATGGGGCGGTTGATGGAGAACAACCTCATCAACCTGGGGCTCCACGACAACCTGAAGCAGGCGCTGGCGGGCCTGGACCTCGACCTCGCCGACCTCCTGGCGCAGGAGCCGGACGCCGGCCTGGGCAACGGCGGCCTGGGGCGCCTGGCCGCCTGCTTCCTCGACTCCATGGCCACGCTGCAGCTCCCCGCGGTGGGCTACGGCATCCGCTACGAGTTCGGCATCTTCGACCAGGAGATCCGCAACGGCTGGCAGGTGGAGCGCCCCGAGGAGTGGCTGCGCTTCGGCTGCGCCTGGGAGATCCCGCGCCCCGAGTCGCAGGTCCCCATCCAGATCTACGGCCGCACCGAGCACGTCACCGACGACCACGGCCGGGCGCGCGTCCGCTGGGTGGACGGCCGCCACGTCATGGGCATGCCCTACGACATCCCCATCGCGGGCTACGGCAACGGCACCGTCAACACCCTGCGGCTCTGGCGCGCCCGCGCCGCCCAGGAGCTGGACCTCGCCGACTTCAACGCCGGCGACTACCTGCGCGCCGTGGAGGAGAAGGACCTCTCGGAGAACATCTCCAAGGTGCTCTACCCCAACGACCTCACCGTCATGGGGAAGGAGCTCCGGCTGCAGCAGCAGTACTTCTTCGTGGCCTGCTCCATCCACGACATCGTCAACCGCCACCTCAAGGTCCACCCGGACTTCTCGGACTTCCCGGACAAGGTGGCCATCCAGCTCAACGACACCCACCCGGCGGTGGCCATCGCCGAGCTGATGCGGGTGCTGGTGGACGTCCACGAGCTGGCCTGGGACACCGCCTGGGAGATCTGCCGCAAGACCTTCGGCTACACCAACCACACCCTGCTGCCCGAGGCGCTGGAGCGCTGGTCGGTGGACCTCTTCGGCCGCGTCCTGCCGCGCCACCTGGAGATCATCTACGAGATCAACGCCCGCTTCCTGCAGGAGTGCCGGGCCTCCGGCCGCGCCGACGAGGCCGCGGTGTCGCGCATGTCGCTCATCGAGGAGGGCCACCCCAAGCAGGTCCGCATGGCCAACCTGGCGGTGGTCGGCAGCCACTCGGTGAACGGCGTGGCGGCGCTCCACACCGAGCTCCTGCGCACCCAGCTCTTCCGCGACTTCGACCAGCTCTGGCCGGGCAAGTTCAACAACAAGACCAACGGCGTGACCCCGCGCCGCTGGCTGCTGGCCTCCAACCCGGAGCTGGCCAAGGCCATCACCGAGGTGATCGGCCCGGGCTGGATCACCGACGGCACCGAGCTCCGGAAGCTGGAGCCCCTGGCGCAGGACGCCGGCTTCCGCCGCCTCTTCCGCCACGTCAAGCGGGAGAACAAGGCCCGCCTCGCCGAGATCGTCAAGGCCGAGAACGGCCTCACCCTGGACCTCGACTCGATCTTCGACGTCCAGGTGAAGCGCATCCACGAGTACAAGCGCCAGCTCCTGGCCATCCTGCGGGTGGCCTCCGAGTACCTGCGGATGAAGGCCGACCCGGCCTACAAGCCGGTGCCGCGCAGCTACCTGTTCGGCGGCAAGGCGGCCCCCGGGTACGCCATGGCCAAGCAGATCATCAAGCTCATCAACGCCGTGGCCGAGGTGGTGAACCACGACGTGGACGTGCAGGGGCGCATCACCGTGGCCTTCCTGCGCAACTTCCGCGTCTCGCTGGGCGAGCGCATCTACCCGGCCGCCGACCTCTCCGAGCAGATCTCCACCGCCGGCAAGGAGGCCTCGGGCACCGGCAACATGAAGTTCGCCCTCAACGGCGCCCTCACCATCGGCACCCTCGACGGCGCCAACGTGGAGATCCGCGAGGAGGTGGGCGCGGACAACTTCTTCCTCTTCGGCCTGACCGTGGAGGAGGTGCTCTCCCTGCGCAAGAAGGGCTACGACCCCTGGGAGTGGTACCGCAACGACCGGCGCATCAAGGCGGTGCTGGACGCCCTCTCCGACGGCGTCTTCTCGCCCGGCGAGCCCGGGCTCTTCCGGCCCATCGTCGAGTCGCTGCTCAACGGCGGCGACCCCTACCTGTGCCTGGCCGACTTCGCCGCCTACGACGCCTGCCAGGACCAGGTGTCGAAGGCCTGGCTCGACCAGGAGCGCTGGACCCGCATGGCCATCCTCAACACGGCGCGGAGCGGGAAGTTCTCCTCCGACCGGACCATCCGCGAGTACGCCGAGGAGATCTGGCGGGTGAAGTCCACGCCGGTGGACTAGCGCCGGCCGCGGGGCGCGTGGCCGAACCTGGCCAGGTCGACGCGCCCCCGCGCGTCGAAGGCCACGCCCTCGCGCTCCAGGAGATCGCGCTGCACGCCGGCGCCCATGGGGTCCTTGAGCGACACCCCGGCCCGCCCCCGGCCGCGCGCGCCGAGCACGCGCTGCCAGGGGACGTCATTGCGGGTGTTGCGCAGGGCGGAGAGGGCGTAGCCGGCCAGGCGCGCCCCGCGCGGCATCCCCGCCAGCGCCGCCACCTGGCCGTAGGTGGCCACCTTCCCGCGGGGGATGCGCCGCACCACCTTGTAGAAGCGCTCGTAGCGCAGCACCACGCCGCCGCCGTCGCGGGTGGCGGTCGGGCTGGGGCGCGGCCGCGGCGCGGGGAGGGCCGGCTTCCGGGTGGGCTTCCGTCGCGTCGCCATGCTGCCTCCGCCGGGGGACCCGTCCGGTGTAGCACGCGCGGGCCGCCGGGGCGCTAGGCTTCCCCGAGCGGGCCGCGGCGGCCCGGAGGAGGCCACACGGTGAGACGGCTGGGCTGGGCGGGGGCGCTGGCGGTGGGGCTGCTGGCCGGGGCGCAGGCGTCGTCGTGCGGGAAGGCCGAGCCCTGCGCCCGGCCGCTGGAGGAGTGCGGCGGCGTCTGCGTGGACCTGGTCTCCGACCCGCGCCACTGCGGCGCCTGCTTCCGCAGCTGCGGGGGCCTGACCTGCGCCGCCGGCCGGTGCGCCGCCGATCCCGGGGCCACCTGCCCCGGGCGCACCGGCGGCGCCTTCGTCACCCTGGAGATCTGCGGCGACGCCCTCAAGGCCTGGGTGAGCGCCCCCGCCTTCGTCGACGAGGCGGCCGCCATCCTGGGCGGCGCGGCGCGGCGGGTCCCGGACCTCGACCTGCTGGGCGGCGACGACTGCGACGACCAGTGGAGCTTCCACGCCGACGCGGCCACCGCCGCCTTCACCGACGCCGCCGAGGCCGCCTGCGACGCCTGCCCGGCGGCCATCCAGGCCGACCTGGCCGGCTGGCTGGTGAGGGGGCGCTGGTGCCCGTCGCAGGCCCGGGTGGTGGCGGTGGACCGGCGGCCGTGACCCCGGCCACCGCCCGCGCCGTCCTGCTGTACCTGCTCATCGCCTGGGTGGGCGTCCTCTTCGCCTGGCTCCTGCGGACCGGGGTCCGGCGGCTCCGGGGCAGCCGGCCCGGCGCGCCGCGGGGCCTGCTGGAGGTGGCCGGCGGCCTGGCCGGCCTGGCCCTGGTGGGCTGGCTCCTCTGGTGAGGGGGGCGGTCGCCTGAAAATGAATGACTCGGACTAAAACTTTCTTATTGTAGGGGAATCGCCCCGGGGGAAGACTGCCGCCATGACCACCCGCACCGCCACCGCCGCCGCCACCACCACCATGGCCGTCGCCGCGCTCACCGCCGCCGCGTTCCTCTCCGGCTGCGGCGTCCAGTCCATCCCCCAGGGCGAGAACGCCGTCGCCGCCGCCTGGTCGGAGGTGGAGAACCAGTACCAGCGCCGCGCCGACCTGGTGCCCAACCTGGTGGAGACCGTGAAGGGCTACGCCGCCCACGAGCGCGAGACGCTCGAGGCGGTGGTGCAGGCCCGCGCCAACGCCACCTCCATCCAGCTCACCGCCAACGACCTGACCCCCGAGAAGCTGGAGAAGTTCGAGGCCGCGCAGGGGCAGCTCCGCAGCGCCCTCGGCCGGCTCCTGGCCGTGGCCGAGAGCTACCCGCAGCTCAAGGCCAGCGAGAACTTCCGCGACCTGCAGGCGCAGCTGGAGGGGACGGAGAACCGCATCGCCATCGCGCGGCGCCGCTACATCGAGGCGGTGCAGTCCTTCAACGACCTGGTGACCGTCCCGCCCACCAGCTGGACCAACTCGATGTTCTACAAGAAGCAGCCCAAGGCGCAGTTCAAGGCCACCACGCCCGACGCGGCCACCGCCCCCAAGGTGAAGTTCTAGCGGCCCGGTCCCGAGGGGGAGCCCGTGACCACCGCCCTCGCCGCCCTGCTGGCGCTGCAGCTCGCCGCCACCGCCGTCCCGGAGCTGACCGGGCCGGTGGTGGACCAGGCCGGCCTCCTCTCCGGCCCCGAGCGGCGGCGGCTGGAGGGGCTGGCCCGCGCCGCCCGCGCCGTCCACGGCGGCACCGGCGTGCAGCTCCAGTACCTGCTCGTCCCCTCGCTGGAGGGGCAGCCCATCGAGGACTTCTCCATCCGGGTCGCCGAGGCCTGGAAGCTCGGCACCAAGGGGGAGGACAACGGCGTGCTGGTGACGGTGGCGGTGAAGGACCGCGCCGTGCGCATCGAGGTGGGCGGGGGGCTGGAGGGCGGGCTGACCGACGCCCAGTCCTCCCGCATCATCCGCGCCGTCATCGCGCCGGCCTTCCGCGAGCGGCGCTTCGGCGACGGCCTCTACGACGCCGGCCTGCAGATCCTCAGCGCCACCGGCGGCCTGCCGCCCGAGGTGGCGCGGCGGCAGGCGGCGCGCCCCTCCCACGAGTCCCGCGGCGGCGGCCTGGTGGTGGTGGCGCTGATCATCGGCTTCCTGGTGCTGCGCTCGGTGCTGGGCTTCTCCGGCCGGCGCCGCCGCGGCTTCTGGGGCGGCGGCCCGTTCATCGGCGGCGGCTGGGGTGGCGGCGGCTTCGGCGGCGGCGGTTTCGGCGGCGGCGGGGGTGGGGGCGGGTGGTCGGGCGGCGGCGGCGGGTTCTCCGGCGGCGGCTCGTCGGGCAGCTGGTAGGAGGGCGCATGGACGTCGAGCAGATCTTCGACGCGGCGGCGCGGGCGCGGGTGGCGGAGGCGGTGGCCCGCGCCGAGCGGCTCACCCGCGGCCAGCTGGTGCCGGTGGTGGTGGAGAAGAGCGACCCCTACCCCGAGGCGCGCTTCCGCGGCGGCCTCCTCGGCGCGGCCCTGGCCACCGGGGCGGTGCTGCTCCTCGACCTGCCGCTCACGCTGGCCGAGCTGCCGGCCCTCCAGCTCGCGGCCGGCCTGCTCGGCGCCTGGCTCGCCATGTGGGATCCGGTGGAGCGGCTCCTCATCGGCCGGCGGGCGCTGCGCCAGGCGGTGCGGGCCCGGGCCCTGCGCGCCTTCCACGAGGAGGGGCTCCACAAGACCGCCGAGGGGACCGGCGTGCTGGTGTTCGCCTCGCTCCTCGAGCACGAGGTGGTGGTGCTGGGCGACCACGGCATCCACGCCAAAATGGGCGAGGCGGGCTGGGGCGAGGCGGTGGCGGCCCTCACCGAGGGGCTGCGGCGCGGCGACGCCGCCGCCGGCTTCGTGGAGGCGCTGGCCCGCTGCGGCGCCGCGCTGGCGGCGCACTTCCCGCGGGATCCGGCGCAGGGGAGGGCGGTCAACGAGCTGGCGGACGAGATCCGGGTGAGCCGGGGGTAGGCTCAGCCGACCGTGATCCGGCCGGCCTCGATGCGGGCCCGCCGCGCGACGGCCGGCGGGAGCTCGTCCTCGTGGTGCGTCACCAGCACCAGGCTGGTCCCGGCGCGCACCAGGCCGTCCACCGCCTCGCGGAAGGCGGCGCGGGCGCCGGGGTCGAGGCCGGCGAAGGGCTCGTCGAGGAGCAGGGCCTCGGGGGCGGGGGCCAGGGCGCGGGCCAGGAGCAGCAGGCGCAGCTCGCCGTAGGAGCAGGTGAGGATCGACCGGCCGCGGAGGCGGGCCAGGCCCAGCCGCGCCAGCGCCGCGTCGGCGGCGTCGCGCTCGGCGCCGGTCGGCGCGCGGGCGAGGCCGATGGTGCCGGTGAAGCCGGAGCAGACCAGGGCCTCGGCGGTGGCGTCGAAGCGGTGGCGCGCCTGCAGCTCCGGCGAGACCACCCCGAGGCGCGGCGCCAGCGCCCAGGCGTCGGCCCGCTCCCCCAGGTCGAGGCGGCGGATGGTCCCCCGCGCCGGCTGCTCCTCGCCGGCGAGGAGGCGCACCAGCGTGGACTTGCCGGAGCCGTTGGGGCCGGTGAGGCCCCAGGCCTCGCCGCGCCGGATGCGCCAGGTGACGGCGTCGAGGATGGGGCGGCCGGCGACGAGGACGGTGACGGCGTCGAGGTGGAAGAGGTCCTCGGTCGGGATCGAGGTCGGGATCGGATTCGGGATCGGATTCGGAATCGGGATCGGGGTCGGGATCGAGGTCGCGGTCGGGGTCGCGGTCGCGGTCGAGGTCGCGGTCGAGGTCGAGGTCGAGGTCGGGGTCGAGGTCGAGGTCGCAGTCGAGGTCGAGGAGAACCTCTCCCTCTCCCCCGGAGGGGGAGAGGGCCGGGGTGAGGGGGCGGAGCCAGGGGTGGTGAATGGTCCAGGTCCAGGCCCGAGCCCCCGCTCCCCCCCCATCGCCGCCCACCACCGCGGCACGATCTCCTCCGGCCGCCCATCTCCCGCCACCCGCCCCCGCTC
>WBZM01001674.1_pt1:0-17500 | contig 21020 bp, 12 predicted proteins | sample 5204271 | NCBI WGS metagenome assembly WBZM01 (sample SAMN12344346, study PRJNA552823) | activated sludge metagenome | biome: Activated sludge suspended growth; feature: Nitrification reactor; material: Wastewater; isolation source: activated sludge from nitrification reactor of wastewater...
AGCGGCGGTGGCGCAACCCACGCCTTCGACGACCGGGGAACCGGTCCGCTTCGCCGAGAGCCTGAACCGCGAGCAACTCGCGCTGAAGGACATCGACTTCCGCCGCGGAAACGATGGCGCCGGTCGAGTGATCGTCGAGCTGCCGAACAACCAGGTCGGCGTCGACATCCGTCAACAGGGTCAGAGCCTGGTGGTCGAGTTCCTGCGCTCGACGCTGCCCGAGAACCTGCGCAAGCGCTTCGACGTGACCGACTTCGGTACGCCGGTGCAGACCATCACCACCTCGCAGCAGGGCGACCGTGTGCGCCTGACTGTCAATCCGCGTGGCTCGTGGGAACACAGCGCCTACCAGAGCGACAACCAGTTCGTGCTGGAGGTGCGTCCGCAGAAGGTCGACCCGAACAAGCTGACGCAAGGCCCGGGCTATGCCGGCGAGAAGCTCTCGCTGAACTTCCAGAACATCGAGGTTCGCGCGCTGCTGCAGGTGATCGCCGACTTCACGAACTTCAACGTCGTGACCAGTGACACGGTCACCGGCAACGTGACGCTGCGCCTCAAGGATGTGCCCTGGGATCAGGCGCTCGACATCATCCTGCAGGCCAAGGGCCTGGGGTTGCGCAAGTCCGGCAACGTGATCTGGATCGCGCCGAAGGACGAGTTGGCGGCGAAGGAGAAGGTCGATCTCGAGTCGAAGGCCCAGGTGGCGCAGCTCGAGCCGCTGCGGACGCAATCGTTCCAGCTGAACTATGCGAAGGCCGAGGACGTGGCCAAGGGCCTGACCGGGCAATCGGCCGGTGGTGGCGGCACGGGAATGAAGATCGTGTCGCCTCGCGGCAGCGTGATCTACGAGACGCGCACGAACCAGTTGTTCGTCAGCGACATTCCGTCGAAGCTGGAGGAGATCCAGTCTCTGATCAGCAAGATCGACGTGCCGGTTCGCCAGGTCCTCATCGAGGCGCGCATCGTGATCGCCGACGACAACTTCAGTCGTTCGCTCGGTGCCAAGCTCGGAGCCAGCGATCTTCGCGGAATTCGCGGCGGTGTGCCTGGATATGGCGTGAGTGGTGACACGAGGGTGAGCATTGGCGGCAACCTGAACGCCGTCAGGGCCCAGACGCTCCAGACCAATGCCACCACGGTGGACTTCAGCAACACGAACTTCGTGTCGATGCCGGCCATCGGTCAGAACAACTACAACCCGGCCACGTTCGCGTTGTCGCTGTTCGGCGCGTCGTCGAACCGATTCCTGAACCTCGAGATCTCGGCAATCGAGGCCGATGGCCGCGGCAAGGTGGTGTCGAGCCCGCGCGTGATCACGGCCGACCAGACCAAGGCACTCATCGAGCAGGGCACTGAACTGCCCTATCAGGTTGCCACGTCGAGCGGTGCGACCTCGCTGCAGTTCCGCAAGGCCAACCTCAAGCTCGAGGTGACTCCCCAGATCACGCCGGAAGGCAGCGTGATCCTGGATGTCGATGTCAACAAGGACAGCGTCGGCCAGGCGACGGCTGCCGGCTTCGCGATCGATACCAAGCACGTGAAGACGCAAGTGCTGGTCGAGAACGGCGGCACGGTGGTCATCGGTGGCATCTTCGAGCAGAGCGACCGCACGGACGTCACCAAGGTGCCGTTCCTCGGCGATGTGCCGATCATCGGCAACCTGTTCAAGACCACCACCCGCAGCTCCGAGCGCACCGAACTGCTGATCTTCCTGACCCCCAAGGTCGTGACGGATCGCAACGGCTCGCTGTGAGCTGACGACTCATTCATTTCCTGACGAGAGAGCGCGAGTGATGAAACTCATCAAGGCGATCGGGACCCTTCTGGCGGCCGCGATGCTGGCATCGTGCGGCGGTGGCGGCGACGCAGGTTCTTCGCCATTCGGTGGCGGCAGCGGAAGTGGCGGGAGCGGCACCAGCACCGCCGCGGACATCGTTCTGGCACTGAGCGCCACCCAGGTCGCCAACACGGGCTCGGCGACGGTCACGGTCACAGCCACCGCCATCGATGCCAGCCGCAATGCGCTGGCCGACATTCCCGTGACGGTGGCCGCGGACTCCGATGCCGTGATCACGGCATCCTCGACCACCACCGATGCGTCGGGCAAGGTGACGGCGACGCTTTCGATCGGTGGCAATCGTTCGAACCGTCTGATCACCGTGACGGCCGTGTCCGGCTCCATCGCTCGCTCGGCCACGGTCCAGGTGGTCGGCACGACGATCAGCAGCGTGCTTGCTCCTGCCGTGATCGCCCCGGCCACTTCGGGCAACGTGCAGTATCGCGTGGTCGACCAGGCCGGAAATGCCATGAGCAATCAGACGGTCACCATCACGGCCGCCGGCTTGACTCCCGCCCAGGCCACGGGCGTCACGGGCTCGAATGGCGACTATGTCTTCAGCTACACCGCGCCGGCCACGGCAGGCTCCTACCAGATCAGCGCGACGATCGCCGGCGCCTCCGACAGCCAGACGCTGCAGGTGCAGAACACCAGCACGGTGCCCAACGTGACCACGCCGATCACGTCGGCCTCCGTCGCCGCCAATCCGAGCGTGGTCGCCGTCAACACGTCCGGCGGCACGACCAACCGCGCCGAGATCCGAGCGCTGTTCCTCGCCGCCAACAATGCGCCCATCCCGAACGTACGCGTGACCTTCGACCTGGCAGGCGACCCGCAGAGCATCGGCGGAAGCTTCACGGCCGGTGGCGGTGGCCAGGTGCTGTACTCGGACGCCAACGGCGTCGTGACCACGGCGTATGTTCCCGGCACCCGGTCCAGCCCGACGAACGGCGTCACCGTGCGTGCCTGCTACGGGAGCAGCGACACCGACCCGAATCTGCTGAACTGCAGCACCTTCGCCACGCAGACGCTCACCGTGACGTCGGAGCCGCTGTCGGTCACGATCGGTACCAACGCGGAGATCATCAAGGACACTCTGACCTACACGAAGCAGTTCGTGGTGACCGTGGTCGACTCCTCGGGTGCGGCGAAGGCGGACGTGAACATCGTGGCCTCGGTGGATCTGCCCAACTACCGCAAGGGCAGCTATGCCCTGGCGGGCACGGCGTGGGCCAAGGTGAGCGACACCCTTTGCCTGAACGAAGACACGAACCGCAATGGGGTGCTGGAAGCCAACGAGGATTCGACCGGCAACGGCAACGGCAACGGCAACGGTACGCTCGAGCCCCGCAAGGCGGATGTCAGCGTCAGTCTGGTCTCGACCAAGACCGATTCGAAGGGGAGCGTCGTCCTTGAGGTGACCTATCCGCAGGACCATGGGTCCTGGGTCGATGCGGTGATCACCGTCACGGCCTCCGGCATTGCCGGCACCGAAGGGCGTGCCACCTACAACCTGACTCCCGTGCCGGTCGATGCAGCGTCGATCCGGAACACCAACTCGCCTCCTGCTTTCGTGGTCAGCCCCTACGGGACGGCCACGAGCTGCACGAACCCCAACTGAGTTGTCCTCACCGATCGCGCTGGTCGGCATGCCTGGCGGTGGCAAGTCCACCGTCGGCCGCCAGCTGGCGCGTCGGCTGGGCTGGCCATTCGTCGATTCGGATGGCGTGATCGAACAACGGATCGGCGAGCCGATCCGTTCCTACTTCGAGCGGCGGGGCGAAGATGCGTTTCGCGACCTCGAAGCCGAGGTGATCGCCGAGCTGTGCACGCAGCGAGCGCCGCAGGTCATCGCGACCGGTGGAGGTGCCTGTCTGCGCGATGCGAACCGCCGCATCCTCCACGAGCGCTGCACCGTCGTCTACCTTCGCTCGACGCCGGAAGAACTGTTCCGGCGCCTGCGCCACGACACGCAGCGGCCGCTGCTCCAGGTGGCCGATCCGCTGGGCAAGCTGCGCGAACTGTTCGCCCGACGCGATCCCCTTTACCGGGAATGCAGCCACTTCGTGATCGAGACGGGGCGTCCGGCAGTGCCGATGCTGGTCAACATGATCCTGATGCAGCTGGAGCTGGCAGGCACCTTGCCGGATCACCTCGCCCGTTCTCCCGTGGAGCCGCCACCCGGCTGAAGACCGCTCGCGCCTTACACTCCGCGCATGAGTCAGGTCTCCCACGAGCGCGTTCGCATCGAACTCGCCGAGCGCAGCTACGACATCTTCATCGGCCCCGCGCTGATCGCTGATCCCGCGAGCTACGACGGTCTGCCGCGTTCCGCCGATGCTCTGATCGTCACCAACACGACCGTCGGCCCGCTCTATGCCGGCATGCTGATGTCGGCCCTTCGGGAGCGGCATCGGCGCATCCATGTCGTGGAGCTTCCCGACGGCGAGGCCCACAAGGACTGGCCAACCCTGAATCTCATCTTCGATGCGCTGCTCTCGCACGGTTGCGATCGAAAGACCGTGCTGTACGCCCTCGGCGGGGGCGTGGTGGGCGACATGACCGGCTTTGCGGCCGCCAGCTACATGCGCGGCGTGCCCTTCGTGCAGGTGCCGACCACGTTGCTGGCGCAGGTCGACTCCTCGGTCGGCGGCAAGACCGCGATCAATCACCCGCTGGGCAAGAACATGATCGGGGCGTTCTACCAGCCGGTCCGCGTCGTCGCCGACCTGGACGTGCTGAAGAGCCTGCCGCCGAGAGAGGTCTCGGCTGGGTTGGCCGAAGTGGTGAAGTACGGGCCCATTGCCGACCAGCCCTTCCTCGACTGGGTGGACGCCCATGCCGAACCGCTGCGGGCGCTCGAGCCGGCCGCGCTGGCCCACGCTGTCCGACGTTCGTGCGAGCTCAAGGCCCAGGTCGTGAGCGCCGACGAGCGAGAGTCGGGCTTGCGTGCCATCCTGAACTTCGGGCATACCTTCGGGCATGCCATCGAGGCGGGTCTCGGTTACGGGGAATGGCTGCACGGTGAAGCCGTCGGATGCGGCATGGTCATGGCCGCCGAACTCTCGCGGCGGCTCGGCCTGATCGACCCCGGTTATGCAGCGAGCCTGCGGAGCATCGTCGAGCGTTGCGGTCTGCCCGTGCGAGGACCGGTGCTCGGCGCCGACCGCTACCTCGAGCTGATGCGGCTCGACAAGAAGTCGGAAGGCGGCGAGATCCGCTTCGTGGTGATCGAATCGCCCGGGCGCGCCGGCCTGCGTGCCGCGCCGGACGACCTGGTCCGCGAAGTGCTGGCTGCCACCACGGGCTGAGTCCGCCGACCCGATGCGCGCGCCGTACGCGAGCGAACCTGGCGCCAGTCGGGGTCGACGGTATCCCGAAGAGGCATCCCCGACGCGTGACCACTTCCAGAGGGATCGCGACCGGATCGTGCACAGCACGGCGTTCCGTCGCCTCGTCTACAAGACCCAGGTCTTCCTCAATCACGAGGGCGATCTCTTTCGAACACGGCTCACCCACTCGCTCGAGGTGGCGCAGCTGGGGAGGTCGATCGGCCGCGCCCTCGGACTGAACGAGGATCTGATCGAAGCCATCGCGCTCGCGCACGACCTCGGCCACACGCCCTTCGGGCACGCGGGGCAGGATGCGCTCCACGAATGCATGTCGCAGGCAGATCCGACGGGCAGCGGCTTCGAGCACAACTTCCAGAGCCTGCGCGTCGTCGACCGCCTCGAGGAGCGCTACGCCGACTTCGACGGGCTCAACCTGAGCTTCGAGACGCGCGAGGGCATCCTCAAGCACTGCAGCCGCCGCAACGCCGAGTGGCTGGTCGCCAACGACTGTTCCGGACTCGGGCAGCGGTTCATCGAGCGCACGCAGCCCAGCCTCGAGGCGCAGCTGTGCAACCTGGCCGACGAGGTCGCCTACAACGCGCACGACATCGACGACGGCGTCCGGTCGGGGCTCCTGACGCTGGAGCAGCTCGAAGGCTTGCCTCTGGTGCGTCAGTACCTCGACGAAGTCCGCGCCGCGCATCCCGCGCTCACCGGCCGCCGCGTGCTGTTCGAGACGCTGCGGAGAATCCTGTCCCAACAGGTCTACGACCTGATCGACACGACGCGCTCCGCGCTGGTCGAGCACGGGGTGACGACCGCCGCACAGGTTCGTGCGGCCCCTCCCCTGGTCCAGTTCAGCGCCGCGATGAGGCGGCGGACCGACGAGGTCCAGCGCTTCCTGCGGGCGAACCTGTACCGGCATCCCCAGGTGGTGGCGACCACCTCGCAGGCGCGCGAGGTGCTGCGCGAGCTCTTCGAGCGGTACCTCGACGACCCGGCCCAGATGCGGGCGCAAGTGGCGGGCCGGCGCAGCGTCGCACGTGCCGTGGCCGACTACGTTGCCGGCATGACCGACCGCTTCGCACTCCAGGAGCATGCCCGGCTGACCGGGCGACGCATCGACTGGCCGCTACATCCGCGTGCCGCCGACTGAGCGTCGTCGAAACAAAAGAGCCCCGGGGGACCGGGGCTCCTTCAGGGCGGGAAGCGATCAGTTCGTCAGCTCGCGCCACGAGATGCGACGCGTCGAGCCCGGCGTGTTGCCGATCGGGATGCGCGACACCACCGTGTGATCGTCCGAGAGGCGCGTCAGGCTGACGACCTTGCCGTTGGGCAGGCGAACCACCGTCGGCCGCGTGGCAATCGCGTTGCCCAGCAGGGCAGAGACCACTCCCGTCGACGACGACACCGGGCCACCGGTGCGGTAGTCGAAGAAGTTGATATAGCTCGTGCCGCCCACCGTGCATGCCTGCGGATCCACGACGTTGGTGGTGAACACGAGCGTGCCCAGCGCCAGCTGCGGATCGGTGTTGGCGCGCTCGCTAGTGATCGGCAGATCGACGTACCAGCCTCCGCGCACGGCCAGGTCCACGGCATTCGAACTGCCGAGCCGGACGGTCTGACCCGGATCGCACACCGACGAGCCGGAGGGGCAGGTGCTCTGCGTCATCGTCTGCTGCACGAAGTTGCCGGTGACGCGCGGATTGCCCCAGCTGCTCGAGCCCAGCGTGTCCTTGATGGCGTAGATCGTCTGCTGGCCGCGGTCGGACAGGTCGGTGACGCCGAGGTATCGCCCGGTGCCCACGTAAACCATCGCGTTGCCGTTGACCAGGCCAAGCTCGGGCCTTGCCGTCAAGGGCTGCGGGTTGCCGGAGCCGTCGCGCAGCGTGGCGAGCAACTGGGCGTCGTAGCCGCCGGAGCCGATGTCGTTGTTCACGTCGAAGCGCCAGAGATTGCCGAGCCCGTCGCCGCCGTAGACGCGCAGCGTGGTGTTGTTCACCTCGGTGCGGTCCACCCAGGCACGGATCTGCGCCATGCCGCTCGGCGTGCCAGTCGTGCCGACACCGGTGTCGATCGTGCGCAGCAGGGCACCGTCGTTCGCGCGAAGAACGAACAGACGCCCCTGCCCGTCACCGGGGGACACGTTGTTGTAGCCGGAGGCGACCAGCACGACCCACGTGCCGTCCTTCAGCTTCGTGATCTCCGCCTTGCCGAAGGTCAGGCCCAGGTTGTTGTGGGTGAACTCCCACAGCGCCCGCGGATTGTCCGGATCGGTGATGTCCAGCGCGTAGTAGCCGCGCCCGCCGGCACCGAGCCCGCCCACGAGGATGGTCTTCCAGCTCGTGCCGTCGTAGATGTCCCCGCTCACCGGGCTGCCATCGACATAGAACTGGTGGTCACGGCCGTAGTCCTTGTCCGCCAGTCGGTACAGCTTGGGCAGCACCATGGTCGGGATGTAGGCCCAGACCTCGGCACCGGTGGTGGCATCGAAGGCGTGCAGCATGCCGTCGTTCGCGCCGACGTACACCATCGCGCGCCGCGAGGTCGTGCCGGTCTTGAACGTCGCGTAACCCGCGTCGGCGTAGTTGTAGAGCGCCTTCTTCACATACAGCGCTTCCGAGTTGACGATGTCACCCAGCAGCGCCGGCACCGGCGGGCTGCCGTCGACCCGCGACGAGAGGCGCTGCCGGTAGTAGCTGGTGATGTCGGTGGACGTGCCTTCGTGCGTCCGGTCGCCGCGCAGGAAGTCGACCAGCATCGAACCCTCCGCGGTAGCCTGGTCGGCCGCGCTCAGGCAGGTCGTGCCGAAGCTGCAGAACTGGCTGAGTGCCACGCCAGGCGTCTTGATGTACGGCGCGACGAAGTAGGCGCGCTCGCTGGAGGTCAGGCTGCCCCAGTTGAAGGGCTTCAGCCGGTTGGCCGCGCCCGGGTCGTACATCAGGATGTTGCGGCTGGTATTGGTCGTCAGCTGGTCGTTGGCCGACCAGTCCGTGGCCGAGGTCAGCACCTGGCCGGTGGTCGTGTCGATCCTCTGGCCGTTCAGCTCGCCGCTCCAGTCGGTCTGGCCGGCGAAGAAGCGGGAGATGAAGACGTAGTCGTCACCAGCCGAGATGTTCGGGTTGCTGGTCGTGGCCGCTGCTGCCGCGCCGCGACGGTCGTTGATCGCGGCGAGCGCCCGGGCCAGGCCGGTGTACAGCGAGGCCGGATCTCTGGCGGTGAAGTAGGTGCCGCGGCCGTTCACCGCTGCGTGCCAGAGGTCGTCGACGTTCGGCGGCGAGTTGTTGACCGGGATCGGCCAATTGCAGGCGCCGCTGGTCTGCCACGTGCACACACCGTTGGTGGGGTTGGCCGGCGTGCCGTTGGCCACGTCGAAGAAGTCACCGTTCGTGGCGGTGCGGTAGTTCTCGTCGAACAGCATGTAGCCCGACACGCCCAGGCCGAGCGTGAAGGTCGTCATGTGCTGGTGCGTCGCCTGGTCGACGCCGCCCACCGGCACGTTGTTCGTGCACAGGTCGCCACCCGTGGAGGAGGTGCAGTAGCTCGAGCCCGTGAGGCGGAGGTCGGTCTCGTAGTAATACGCGGCCACGTCGGCCAGCGTGTTGGAGGTGTTCGTGCCGTCGAGCAGCGGGCGGGGCAGGCTGCCGTCGGCGTCGCCGATGTCCGTGGTGCCGTCCAGCTGTTTGGCCGGGTTGGGGTTGCTGCTCTCGTTCCAGTAGCCGTCGGTCGACAGCAGCGTGAAGTTCTGCTGGCAAGAGTACTGCATCGGATCGACCACGGTCGACCCGTTCAGGGTGGTGCCATTCAGCCGGCCGCCGAACAGGCGCCCCATGCGCGTCAGCGCGCCCCGCAGCGGCGTGGCGTTGTTGGGTCGGGCGGCGGTGAGCTTGGTGAACCAGTTCTGCTTGTGGGTGGTTTCGAACTTGTTCAGGTTCAGGAAGTCGCTGCCGGTGTTGTTGTTGATGCTGAAGTAGCCGACACGGTACTGGTTCGACAAGGTGCCGAACGCGAAGCTCGCAGACGTCTTCATCATCTGCATGCGCGTGCGGTAGTAGGTGTACCAGTTCGCGAAGTTGGTCATCTCCTCCGCGTAGGTGCAGGTGGTGCCGGCGCAGTCGGAGCGCGAGGACGCGCGCGGATAGCTGGCGGTGGTCGGCACGATGTCGACCCGGGCGAACGAGCCGGGGTAGCCCGCGGCCGTGGGCGGCACGGCGGGCTGGGCCGCGACCCAGCCGCTGAAGGTGCCGTTCGTGATCGTCAGCGTACAGGCGTTCCCGGCGTTGGCGCGCGACAGCGCGAGCGACTGACCGTTGATGTTTCCGGCGCCCGACGAGGCCGTGACCGTGACCGAGCCGTTGGTGCTGGTCGCCGAGTAGCCGGTGCCGGAACTGTTGACCAGTGCGGCGATGGCGGCGGCAATGCTGTTGCGACGCTGGTTGGTGTTGCCGGTGGTGGGGCTGGCGGTGGTCGAGCCGTTGAACAGGTCGAGCGTGCCGTTGACGCGCAGCGGGCCGGTCGTCACGGGATTGGTGTTGTTGCAGGTGCCCGACAGTGCAATCGTGAGGACGGCCCTGGCCGGCACTTCCGGCACCGCGGCCGTGCCTGCCGTGCCCGGGGTGAAGAACTTCGTCGGGATGCGCAGGTTGTTGTAGGTCGGGGTGTTCAGCGCCTGGCACGAGCCCACGGCCGGTGTCGCGGCGCGGGCGTTGGCGTTGGTATTGCACCAGCGGAACGGTGCCGGGTACTTGTAGGTGGCGGTGGCCGTGCCCTGGCAATCGCGCAGGTTCGGCGCCGAGCAGTACTCGGCCGGATTGATCACGTAGTAGTGCGGGCCGAAGCTCACGTCCACGGTGCTGACGCCGGCGCTGTTCGGGTTGCCATCCGGCGTGCCGACGGCGAGGCTTCCCGTGCCGGTGGCGGTCACGCTGCCGTCACGCGTCGTGTAGTTCTTGCCGTTCACGGTGCCCGGCAGCACGTAGTTTCCGTTGCGCAGGCAATCGGTGTAGGTATTGTCCGTGCAGTAGCGAACGTCAGGGTAGCCGGTGATCAGGTTGGTGCTGCCGCCGTTCTGCACCCCGTAGGCATCGTTGCGGACGTTGGTCCACCCGGCGGTGTTGGCGGAGGTCTGCGACGGCCACGACGTGCCGTTCGCGTACAGCGGCGGCGAGTAGGTGACGGCCGGGTTGTAGTACACGCCGTTGTAGGCGGAACTGCGATAGGGAGGCTCGTTCTGGCAGGCACGGCCCCAGTTGCCGCTGTTGGTGCCGGTGGCGCCGGTCGAGCGGCAGCGCGAATCGTCGACGAGGTCGGGCACGAAGTCCCAATCCATGCTGCCCGAATCATCGAGGATGAACATCAGGTTCGGCAGTACGGCGTTGGGCGCCGAGGTCACCAGCGGCACGTTGGCGATGTCGGTGGTCGCCGCGTGCGAGGCGCCGGCCAGCGTCGCCGCCAGGACCAGGGGCAACAGGGGGCGGATGTGTCGGAGGTGTTTCATCGACGATTCCTCGGAGGGTTCTTGTCGCCTGCGGTTCTTACAGCGCCACGACGGACTGCACGAAGCTCACGCTGTTGCGCGGGCCGTCCACGCGCACGGTGATTCGGTAGTAGCGCTGGCTGGGTACGGCGAGGCCGATCACGCCGGATCCGCGGCTGCCGCCTTCGGACCCGACCGACGTGGGCGAGGCATTGCAGCCGATGCCGGAGTTCGGATCACCGGCCGCGTTGCAGAGGCGGTGGATCACGTAGCGCACCCGGTTGCCGGTGGTGGCGTCGCGTGCGATCTCGTTGACGCGGTTGGTGGCCTCCCACGCCGTCCATGACTGCTCCCAGCTGGTGCCGGGTATCGGGTCGGTGTTCAGGGGCCGGCTCGCGAAGTAGCCGAGGTTGCCACCGCCAGGCGCCTGGTCGACGAACAAGGTTCCCGGGCTGACGCGATTCGTGTTCTCGAGCCACACGATGGCCGCCTCGACACCGGTGTCCGCGGCATGCGTCGCCGACTGCTGGAAGGCGAGGTTGCCGGCGACCTTGTTTCCCGTGAAGACCGATCGCATCAGGCCGATGCCGGCGAGTGTCATGGCGGCGAGCACGATCAAGGCCAGCACCAGCACCACGCCGCGCTGCGCACGGCCGCCCCTGCGGCCACGAAGTGTGGAGCTCAGCATCCTGTCAGCACTCCCTGCCAAGAGACGTTCTTGATCGGAACGGTCGTCTCGAAGACCTTGTAGCGGTACTGCTGCCAATCCGGGTCGGCCGTGAGGTCGATGGCAGCCGCGTCGCTCGCACGCCATTCGGGTGCCGGGATCACCGGCACCGCGCCACCCAGATTGCGATCGAACTCGCCGCTGCGCGAGACCAGCGCGACCTGCATCGCCGTCACCCGGGCCCAGTTGCACTGGTTGGCCGGTGTGGCGCGAACGTACTGGTCGACGGTGCCGTCCATGGGCGCCGTGTTGTCGCGTCCGTAGACCGCCCGCAGGCTCACGATGCCCTGGCCGATCGGTGTCCACACGGCAGGGTTGTTGATGCCGCCGCGGCAGTCGTTGGCGAGGTAGTCGCACATGGTCAGCGCGCCCCCGCGCACGGCGTACGCCACGAAACGGGGCGCTGCGCCGAGGTTGTAGAGCGTGCCGTTCACCATCGCGGCCGTGCCCAGACCCACCGTCACGGTCGGCGGGCTCGGCGCCGACACGGCCGCCACCTGCTCCAGCGTGAGTGCGCACGGCGTGCCCACGGGCCGCATGCCGCCGCCGGTGGGGCTCATCCACTCCTGCGCGGCGACGACGAAGTCGCCGATCGCGAACGAGGTGGGCGTGGCGACCGAGTACACGTTCTGCGGCGCCTGCGCCGCGACCAGATCGCCTTCGGGCGATCCGGCGTTGCTGCCGTACATGACCAGCAGCGTGTCGGTGTTCGCGTCGCCGGCCGGCACGACCGCCACCGGGGGGTTGATCGTCACCGGCGCCAGAGCCGGCAGCGTCCAGCCGCCGGGCATCGTGATGCTGCACCCGAGGAGCGGAAACGCTGCGCTGCCGTAGCCCGACTGCCGCAGCTCGCGCTGGAGCGCGCTCAGCGACAGCGTGCCAGCCATCTGTGCATCGTCACCGCCCACGGTGCTGCGGCGTGCGCCTTCGGACAGCTGGAACACCTGCATGACGACCAGCGTGGCGATCAGGCCGATCACCAGCGCCACCATCACCTCGACGAGGCTGATGCCGTGCTGCCGGCGCTTCGGGAAACGGAGTTCGGTCTTCACCATGCCGCCTCTACTTGATCTGTGCCACGACGGTCACCGAGTGCGCAGGATCGGCCGGCGGCTCGTTGGGAGCCTTCCAGCTGACCCGCACCGTGACCATGGTGCTCGGGTCGGCAGGCGCACCAGCCACGACGGTCGTGATGGTGGGCGGGTTGGCCGCGGCTCCCGGCAGGCTGTTGTTGTTCTGCAGGCGCGCGAACCAAGCGTTGTAGGCCGCACCGCCGGTGGCGTAGTTGGCGCTCAGGTTGGCGAAGTTGCGGTTGTCGACCCACATCTGGCCAATGATCTCGTTGGCGTACATCAGCGCGTCGGCACGGTACTTGGCTTCGCTCGATTGGCGGATCGACACCGTCTGCAGGCCGACCAGCGCGAGCACGCCCAGCGAGAAGATCAGGATCGCGATGAGGGCCTCGAGCAGCATGACGCCGGCCTGCGGGGCCCGGCGCGAGAGGGAGCGGCGTGGCTTCATGTCAGCACCTGCGCGGGTCGTTGGCCGGCAGTCCGGGATCGGGGTTGCACATGCGGGCCTGGCCCAGCGTGGAGATGACGATGCGCAGGCAGCTCACCTCGCCACCATTGGCGATGCAGGCACCGCCGGTCGGGTTCGTGATGTTGATGGTGACGTTTCCGGGCGGGATGTCGGCCAACCGCCCCAGCCCGTTGAAGACCAGACTCGCCTGGCTTGCCGCCACCTGCGTGCTTGCGCCCGAACCCGCCGCGGCAGGCCGTGTCTGCAGGATGAACGGCGCCACCTGATCGTTCGGAGCGCGGTCGCACAGGCCCGTGACCTCGTCGGCGTTCGCGTTGGGATCCATGTTCACGACCCAGTTCACGCCATTGGCGGACGGCGCGCAGGCGGCGTCCAGCGTCGTGGTCAGCTGGAAGCGCACACGGGCGTTGCGGCTGACGGCTTCCGACTTCGCCAGTTGAAGACCGGTCAGCAATGCCTCGCCGGTGGAACGGATGCGCGAGTTGACGAATGCCAGCGAGAACGACGGCAAGGCGGCGAGCACGAGCATCGCGACGATGGCCAGCGTGACCATCAGTTCGACGAGCGTGACGCCCTGCGAGTTGCGTCGCGTCATGAGCACAGCCCGGCCTTTCGGATGACCCAGCAGTTGTTCGGCGCGGGCAACGCCCATCCTGCAGGGACGGCCAGCGATCGCCGGTTGTTGTTCTGGTCGACGGTGAAGGAGAAGCCGGCCACCGAGCCCTTCCCGGTGGCGGTCAGCACGTAGGCGTTGGCGCCTTCGGTGCCGTTGCAGGTGAAGTCGAAGTTCCTGTTCGCGGTGTCCAGCGCGCAGGGGCCGCCTGGATTGCCCGAGTTCGCATAAGTGCGGCGATCCTGGAACCACTGCTCGAGCTGCACCTGCTTGGTCGACAGCGTGGCGGTGGCATCCTGGAGCCGTCCGCGCATCACGTACTCCTGGTAGTTCGGCACGGCAAAGGCGGCAATGATCGCGAGGATCGCGACGACGATCATCACTTCAATCAGGGTGAATCCGTTGCGGGTCTTGGTCACGGTGGGCATCCGATGGCAGGCTTTCACGGCGCCACTGTAAGGAGGCCTTGCCGGCCTGCGGGGGCGGCGCCGACGGACGGATACACGGGCCCGACGAGCGGCACCGCCCTGCGGCGAATCGCCAACGGTGTCACGCCGTGCCGGCGGGGCAGAATCCGCCTCCATGGCCAGACTTCCGCGCCTGAGCATCGCCGGCCTGCCGCACCTTCTGGAGCAGAGCGGACACAACGGCCAGGCCGTGACCACCGACGCCGAGGATCGGCGGGCCTACCGGGACTTCCTCTCGCATGCCGCTGACGAGGTCGGGGTCTCGATCCACGCGTACTGCCTGGCGCCAGCGCGCATCCTGCTGCTGGCCACGCCGCGCGACGATGAGTCCCTGAGCCGCCTGATGCAGCGCGTCGGTCGCCAGTACACCGCCTGGTTCAATCGCCGCCATGGCCGCAGCGGCACGCTCTGGGCGGGGCGGTTCCGCACCACCGTGATCGACCCGCAGGCCGAACTGGTGCTGGCGATGCGGCACCTCGAAGGTGATGCGGCGCTGGTCGGCGACGCCCAGGCGCCTGCCGAAGCGCGCATCTCGAGCGTCGCGCACCACCTGGGCACCGGCGTCGACCCGGTGGTGAAGGATCACTCCGGATTCTGGGCGCTCGGCAACACGCCGTTCGAGCGACATGCGGCATACCGATTGCTAGTGCTTCAGCCACTGGGCGACGCCGAACGGGAACGGTTCGACGAGGCGGTTCGCAAGGGCTGGGCCGTGGGGTCTTCGAGCTTCCTCGCCACGCTTGCCGGCAGATCGGAGCGACGTTTGCGCCCACTCACTCCAGGGCGTCCTCGGCGCGGCCTTTCACAATCGAGCTGAATCTGGCCCCAATTAAGTCGAGCTGGTTCTCTTGCCGCATGCAATTTGGGGTCAGACACCAATTGTTTTCCTTGTGATCGATGCTGCGCTGCAGTATCCTGCCCGCCGGTCACGTCATCTCCCGGAGTGCGCCATGTCGCAGGCCCCGTCCACGTCTTCCCAGGCCCTCGAATTGGCGCTCGCCGCCGACCAGGGGCTCTACCACCCGGCGAACGAGCACGATGCCTGCGGCGTCGGCTTCGTGGCCCACATCAAGGGTCAGAAGGCGCATGCCATCGTCGAGCAGGGACTGAAGATCCTCGAGAACCTCGACCACCGGGGCGCGGTCGGCGCCGACAAGCTGATGGGCGACGGTGCGGGCATCCTGATCCAGATCCCCGACGAGTACTTCCGGGCCGAGATGGCGGCTCAGGGCGTCGAGCTTCCCCCGCCCGGCGAATACGGCGTCGGAATGATCTTCCTGCCCAAGGAACACGCCTCGCGGCTGGCCTGCGTGCAGGAACTCGAGCGGGCGGTGAAGGCCGAAGGCCAGGTACTGCTCGGCTGGCGCGACGTGCCGGTCGACGCCGAGATGCCGATGTCACCCACCGTGCGCACCAAGGAGCCGGTGATCCGCCAGATCTTCATCGGCCGCGGCCCCGACGTGATCGTGCCCGACGCGCTCGAGCGCAAGCTCTACGTGATCCGCAAGACGGCGTCGGCGGCCATCCAGCGCCTGAAGCTCACGCACAGCCGCGAGTACTACGTGCCCAGCATGAGCTGCCGCACGATCATCTACAAGGGCCTGCTGCTGGCCGACCAGGTCGGCACCTACTACAAGGACCTGCAGGACCCGCGCACCGTGTCGGCGTTCGCGCTGGTGCACCAGCGCTTCTCGACCAACACCTTCCCCGAGTGGCCGCTCGCGCACCCGTACCGCATGGTCGCGCACAACGGGGAGATCAACACCGTCAAGGGCAACTTCAACTGGATGCGCGCCCGCGAGGGCGTGATGAAGTCGCCCGTGCTCGGCGACGACCTGAAGAAGCTCTACCCGATCAGCTTCGAGGGCCAGAGCGACACCGCCACCTTCGACAACGCCCTCGAGCTGCTGACGATGTCGGGCTATCCGCTCGCGCACGCCGCGATGATGATGATTCCCGAGGCCTGGGAGCAGCACGAGGGCATGGACGAGCGCCGCCGCGCGTTCTACGAATACCACGCCGCCATGCTCGAGCCCTGGGACGGCCCGGCCGCGATGGTGTTCACCGACGGCAAGCAGATCGGCGCCACGCTCGACCGCAACGGACTGCGCCCGGCGCGCTACATCGTCACCGACGACGATCTGGTGGTGATGGCTTCCGAGTCGGGCGTGCTGCCCATTCCCGAGAACCGCATCGTGCGCAAGTGGCGCCTGCAGCCGGGCAAGATGTTCCTGATCGACTTCGAGCAGGGCCGCATCGTCGACGACGAGGAGCTGAAGGCGCAGTTCGCCTCCGCCAAGCCCTACCGCCAGTGGATCGAGAGCGTTCGCGTCAAGCTCGAGGAGCTGCCGGCCGGCAGCGACGCGCCGGCGTTCGCGGAGTCGCTGCTCGACCGCCAGCAGGCCTTCGGCTACACGCAGGAGGACATCAAGTTCCTGCTCGCGCCGATGGCCACCGCCGGCGAGGAGGCGATCGGCTCGATGGGCAACGACTCGCCACTGGCGGTGCTGTCCGACAAGAACAAGCCGCTCTACAACTACTTCAAGCAGCTGTTCGCGCAGGTGACGAACCCGCCGATCGACCCGATCCGCGAGGCCATCGTGATGAGCCTGAACAGCTTCATCGGCCCGAAACCCAACCTCCTGGACATCAACGCGGTGAACCCGCCGATGCGCCTGGAGGTCGGCCAGCCCATCCTCGACTTCGAGGCCATGGCACGCCTGCGCCAGATCGAGAAGCACACCAGCGCGAAATTCAAGACGCACGTGCTCGACATCACCTACCCGCTGGCCTGGGGCTACGAGGGCGTCGAGGCGAAGCTGGCGTCGTTGTGCGCGGAGGCCGTCGATGCGATCGGCACCGGCCACAACATCCTGATCATCAGCGACCGCGCGATGAACCGGGAGTACATCGCGATCCCGGCGTTGCTGGCACTGTCGGCCATCCACCAGCATCTGGTGCGCGAGGGTTTGCGCACCACGGCCGGCCTGGTGGTCGAGACCGGCTCGGCGCGCGAGGTCCACCACTTCGCGGTGCTCGCCGGCTACGGTGCCGAAGCCGTGCACCCGTACCTCGCCATGGAGACGCTGGCTTCGCTGCACAAGGAGCTGCCGGGCGAGCTGTCGGCCGAGAAGGCGATCTACAACTACGTGAAGGCGATCGGCAAGGGCCTGTCGAAGATCATGTCCAAGATGGGCGTGTCGACGTACATGAGCTACTGCGGCGCCCAGCTGTTCGAGGCGATCGGCCTGGACAAGCCGTTGGTGGAGAAGTACTTCCGCGGCACGGCGAGCCAGGTCGGTGGCATCGGCGTGTTCGAGGTGGCCGAGGAGGCCATCCGCATGCACAGGGCGGCGTTCGGCGACGACCCGGTGCTCGCCGGCATGCTCGATGCCGGCGGCGAGTACGCCTGGCGCACGCGCGGCGAAGAGCACATGTGGACGCCCGACGCGATTGCCAAGCTGCAGCACAGCGTTCGCGGCAACCAGTTCGAGACGTACAAGGAA
>WBZM01001678.1_pt1 | contig 21003 bp, 13 predicted proteins | sample 5204271 | NCBI WGS metagenome assembly WBZM01 (sample SAMN12344346, study PRJNA552823) | activated sludge metagenome | biome: Activated sludge suspended growth; feature: Nitrification reactor; material: Wastewater; isolation source: activated sludge from nitrification reactor of wastewater...
GGTCGGCGGGAGCCGCGTGACGGTCGGTTGCAGTTGCCGAGTCGGAGACGATGCCGGAGCCGGCATTGAGGTAGGCTGTGCAGTAGGAGCAAGCGTGGGAAGCGTGGCGGTTTCTGACCCCGAACATCCGAATAGACTCAGGGAGCATAGGCTCCATGTCATTAACAAATAGAGTCGTGCGTTCGTTAGCCTCATTATTCGACATCCATCTTTAGTTTGACGTAGCAAAGAATCGCGGCCAATATTCACATCACTAGCTGTCATCGTTCACATAATTTACGAGAAGATGCGCTGACCGCCACCCATTTTAACGCGACCCCCTGTAGGCGGTTGGTAAGGTTATTCGATTATTTATGTGTGATCCTGGGGTCACCCATCCTTAAACATGGTGGGCAAACAAAGAAGGCCCCGCACCCACGAGGCCTTCAATATCGATAGGCGCAATGCACTTTAGAACATGCGTTACGCCTGGTTGCCTATGTCAGCTCAATTCCGCCAACAACCCCACCCGCTCATTAAACTTCTCGATCAGCTTATCGATCTCTTCGTCCATGCCGTGCAGGCTCGTCCAGTAGGTCGGGTCGTACCACTGGGCCATTAGCTCGTCGTAGGTCTTGCCCTGCTGCTCGACCCAGGTGTAATACTTCAGGTTGTGGATGCGCTTGCGCTCCGGGTAGGTCAGCTCCAGCATGTTGGCCGTGTTCTCGCCCAACAGGTAGCGCTGATAGACGCCGGCGGCATCCATGGGCGTGAAGTCGCCGTCCAGCTCGCGATATTCCTCGACGCGGCTGCCGTACATCTCCATCGAGTCGGTGGCAATGGTCATGAGGACGTCGTTGGACCCCATCTCGTAATACTTGGCCATCTTGACCGCCGATAGAACGTTGCCGATGCCGGAGATGCCCAGCAGCGGCAGTTGCTCGATAAGCTCCGGCGCTACGCCCTGCTCGGCCAGGAACTCCTTGCCGCGTTCCTCATTGAACAGCCGCATGATGGCGACAGTGGCTTCGTCATCGATGGCGACGACCATGTCGGTGTTCTTGACGTTGTGGACCCAGGGCACGTGCTTGTCGCCGATGCCTTCGATGCGGTGCGCGCCGAAGCCGTTGTTGAGCAGCGTCGGACACTGCAACGCCTCGCTGGCGCAGATCAGGCTGCCCGGGAACTGCTCTTTCAGGTAGTCGCCGCTGGCGATCGTCCCGGCCGAGCCGGTGGCCGAAGCCATGCCGCGATAGGTGTCGCCCTCGCCCATGACCTTTTTCAACACCTCATGCATCGCCGGCCCGGTAACGCTGTAGTGCCACAGGTAATTGCCCATCTCGTCGAACTGGTTGAAAATGACCAGGTCTTGCCCCGAGCGGCGCAATTCCCAGCACTTGTCGAAGATCTCCTTGACGTTGCTTTCGGAGCCGGCGGTCCTGATGATCTCCCCGGCCACCTGTTCCAGCCACTCGAAGCGCTCGCGGCTCATTCCTTCGGGCAGGATGGCGATCGATTCGCAGCCCAGCAAGTTGGAGTCATAAGCGCCGCCGCGGCAGTAGTTGCCGGTGCTGGGCCAGACCGCCTTCTGGGTCGACGGGTCAAACTGGCCGGTGACCAACCGGGGGGCCAGGCAGCCGAAAGCCGCGCCGACCTTGTGTGCCCCGGTGGGGAACCACTTGCCCACGATGACGACGATGCGCGCGTCGACGCCGGTGATCGCTTTGGGCAGTTCGATGGTGTTCACGCCGCCATAAGCGCCACCCTTCGCCACCGGCTCGTTGTGCCAGTTGATGCGAAACAGGTTGACCGGGTTGAGGTCCCACAAGCCAACGTCGCCGAGCTGCCGCTTGATGGCATTGGGGATAAGCGCGGGGTTCCGTTGTTGTTCGAAGGTGGGGATGATGATGTTCCGCTCGCGGGCGCGTTGGACGGCGCGGTCGAGGGCGGCTTCGTGAATGGACAGATCGATCATGATATTCTCCTCAGGCGATTACAGGGTTCGTGTGGGCTCCCGTAGCGAAGCGGGGCGAGTTTATAAGCGATGGGCGCCAGCCTTGCACATATCACACAGTATATGCACCGGAGCGGACGCCAGGGATTGACATTTGTCACCACTTGAGGTGCTATTTGTCATCATTGGTCATATTGTAGGACAACATGACCAATTGAGGCAAATACTCGCGCTGGGTACCAGTTCAGTGGAGAAGGATAAGCTATTATAAACGGCAACACGTCACCTGAAACGAATGGTTAACTATCACATTCTCACCAGAAACTCACCCCTTTTCCATATCCTGAAAGACCGATAAATAAAGGTGTTCGCTATGATTGGCGCAACAGATTCGTCAGCCAGGCAGACAACATTTATTGCCAAATGATATGACTTTTGCTGCTTGACAAGCCGTTACTGAGTGTTATTCTACTGACATCGAGACGTTCCGATCGAGGGTTCCCGGAACAAGGGTCTCGCCAATCAGTCTGCGTTCAAACCTGGGGGGGGGGGTGGCGTTCATGACTTCACGAATTGGGCTTTCTTGCTCGTCCAGGCGGCACAGTGCCTTGGGCCGCCCGCTCGTTCTTCTGTTTCTTTGTCTGTCATTATTGCTGGTGATCGCGCCGCCGGCAGCTTCCCAGGGTGACGATGTGGGGGGGGAACTGCCAACCCAACAACGTGAATGGGCGACACTGGACGTAACCGTCGATGCGAAGGACAGTCTGTCGGCCGAGGTCGGCCGGCAAGCAACCATCCCGATAACCATCACCAACAACGGTAATATTGCCGCCGTGGGGGTAATTGCCGTGATTGAGGGCGGAGATTTCCTGGTGGGGACGCCGGTCAAAGTAGGCGACCTGCCGCCCGGCGCGTCGGCGGCCGTCGCCTTGCCAATCGACATCAAGGGTCGTACGGCATCACCGCTGCCCATCACCGCGCGCGTCGCGGCCGATAACGTGCCCTATCCTGTTCTCGTCCCCATCGCGCAAACCTTCACCGGGCTGGGAACCGGCAATTACCTGAGCGTCGCGCTCGACGCCGATCTGCTGCTGGAGCAACAGTATGACCGCTACGATGGCGGCTTTGCACGGCCACAGCCGCTGCTGTGGTTCGAGTCACGCGACAAGGCCGCGGAAACGATTTTGACCGTCAACCTGAAGTCGCTATTGGCCGGGAAGCCGCCCCGCGATCTTGTCCTGAGCGTTCTCTTCTATGCCGACGGGAAAGAAATTCCCGAACCGGTGGAAGCCGGATATGATCCGGAGCAATTGAGTTTGACCTTTGCCCCGGCGGGCGAGGGGCGCTACCTAATCGAATGGTCGCGACCGATGCCCCAAACGGGCGCAGCAGGGGACGGGACCGAAGGTATGGTTGAATCTGCGGCAGCCGCCAACGTGGAGCCGGACTTGCCGCAGGGCTGGACGCCGACATACCATGCGCCACTGGTCTCTGAGTTCAACGGCTCAGTCACAATAAATTATCCCATCCTGACGCCACCCGGCGCGGCCGGATTACAGCCCAATCTCGGTCTGTCCTATAGCAGCGCCAACGGTAACGGCATGATCGGCCGTCTGCAAGCCGATGATGCCGGCTTTGGCTGGAACAACGTCGCGGCCATCGATGTGACCCAGGCGCTGGTCATCTGCCATGGCAGCAATGTCTGCGAGGCGCACTTTGATCCGGACGGCGATCCTGATACCAATAACTCCTACAACCAATACACCCTGTCTTTCAACGGCGCGGGCCATGAACTGATACACGCCGGCGGCATAGCAAATAATGGCGCGCCGGGCCGCTATTACGCCCGCGGCCATGCCGGCCTGTATGTCGAACTGTGCAAGGCCCCCTTCTCGGCTTATTGCATCTTCTCCGGCACAAACATCGATACGATGAGCGACGTTTTCTGGCGGATCAAGTCGGCCGACAACACGACTTACCGCCTTGGATTCACGACCAATTCCGAACAGGAGATCATTAACGCGGCCGCGGCCGGCGTTGATAACAAAGCCTTGCGCTGGCGAGTCGATACCATCACCGATCGCTTCGGCAATACGATGACCTATACCTACGACGAGTACACCTACAATGGGTGGATTCACCCCGAGTATTTCCACGCGTCGGCCAGCTACCCGAAACAGATCACCTACGATGCCTATAAAGTCGTGTTTACCTATGAAGAAGTGCCCTACGACGCCTACCGGACTCAGGGTTATGGCCACGTCGTCAGTTGGCAAACCCATCGCCTGAGCCAGGTGTTCGTCAAGGTCGCCGGCTCGCCGGACATAACGGTGCGCACCTATCAATTGGGGTACGACTTTCAGCGCTATGGCACGGACAACGATACCGACAACCTGCCTCTCGATCCGTCCATTGCCAATCAGTCGGCATGGTGCTCCGCCTTCAATTGGGTACTCAACTTCAATGATCCCAACGATAAGGACGACAACATCAAGTATACGCCCGACAAGATGCCCATGCTGCGCACCGTTCGGGAATTGGGCAGCGACGGCAATGCCAGGTCGGGCCTGAAGGACGCCGAATTCACCTACTCTTTTCTGGGCACCGGCGAGTACGATCATCCCAATGCGTCCGCTCACGTGCGCTACTGCTTTCCTTACCTGACCAGCGTGGAGACGCTCTACGGCCCGGCCGCCGCCAATACGCCGACAACGGCCTATACCTGGCGGGCCGCGCAGCAGGCTTTCCAGACAGCCGGGAGCCTGCCCCATCTGGTGGTGGGGCGCTACGTCAATCTGGTCGAGCAAGAGACAACCTATTCCGGGTTCGTCGCCGACGCGCCGACGCAGAACGTCCATTTCCAGTATACGACACCCAATATGCAGGGGGACAAGGATACTTTCCAGGGCTTCAACACGGTCGAGCGCTGTCGCGACGCGAGTTGTAGCGGCAGTTGGGCAGCCCGGGAGACGATGACCTTTCTGACGAATCCGTATTACGCCGACAATGCCGCGCTGACCGGCAGACTGCAACAAAGCGATACGCGCGGCTACCCCAATACGCTCATCGCCCGAACGGAGAATACCTGGAGCATGCTCGAGGGAGACGGGATTCCCGGCGCCGACCCGTCGCGCGCGGCGGTGCTGATGAAGCAGATTCGACGCGACTATCGCGGCGGGACGATTGCCGCGCGAACGGATTATGTCTATGACCTGTATGGCAACCAAACGCAAACGCAGGAATTCGGCGAGCGCACAGGGACGCCGCCGTGGCGGACGCTGGAACGGGCATATACGGTAAATACCAACGTCGGGAACGACAAATGGCTGGTCAACCTGGCCTGGCGCGAGACCCTTTGGGATGGGCCATCCAACGGAGCAACCGACAAGATCGTCCGCCAGACGCGCTTTCGCTATGACGGGGCAGCTTGTAATGCTCCGAACACCACACCGACGCTGGGCCGGCTGACAGCCATGGACGCCTATGTGCCCGGCTTTGGGATCAGTTGCGGCGGAACAGACTATAACACCACGACGTATACCTACGATGCGACCCGGAAATGGCAGGTGACGCGCGTCACCGACGCGGTGGGGCGGTACAAAGATTACAATTGGACAGACGCGACACGGCTGGGGTCGGTGACCGATTCCGTGGGAACCACGAACTATGCTTATAATACCCTGGCGATAGATCCAGGCTTCCGCTGGCAAATACGGGATGTGACGCAACCCAATGGGGCCACAACGCGCTACAGTTACGATGTCCACGGTCGACTGCAGCAGATAAATGCGCCGGACCCGGCAACCGCCGGCGCGATTGGGGCAGCGGTAAAGGATTACAATTACGACGATACGGCCACCCCATTTGTTATCGACGAGATCATCCCGGTGATGAGCAGCAACAGTACGCGCACCTTCTACGATGCCGTGGGGCGGCCGCTCCAGACGCGCCAATTCTACGTCAGCGGTGACTTCAACACCATCGTCACCGACATGGAATATGACAGCTTCGGCCGAACGCGCTGCGCCACGGCCGCATTGCATTCCACACAGAAGGTCAACTTTGATACCGCGCTCGATTGCGATGCACAACCCAAAAAGGTATATACCTACGATGTGCTGGGCGAGACGCTGAGTGAAACCGGTTACGATGGGACGACCACGACCACGGCGGTCGTCGGTCGCGAACGGCGGGTGACTGACGCGGCGGGGAATCAGTTCATTTATGCATCCGACGAACTGGGGCGGCTGCTGCGCGTGCGTCAGCCGGTGACGGCGGCCCCCAACTGGACCATGAGCTACACCTATGACCTGGCCGATAACCTGCTGACGGCCACGGGGCCGAACAACATTGTGACGACGATGACCTATGACAGGTTGGGCCGCAAGCTGACGATGAATGACCCCGACATGGGCATCTGGAGCTACGACTACGACGGCAGCGGCAACCTGAAGCGGCAGACCGACCAGAACGGCAAGCGGCTGTGCTTCTATTACGACGCGGCCAACCGGCCGACGAGCAAACGGCATGACGGCACGGGCAATTCTCCATGTCCGGCGATGTGGGGCGGGACGTTGTTGGCCAACTACACCTATCACACCGGCGGCGCGGGCAAGGGCATGCCAGCAAGCATCGGCGGCGGCAGCGGCGTCGGCGCGTTCACGGACACGTTCAGCTATGATTTTCGCGGGCGAGTGACGAGCCAGACGCGTGTGATTGGCGGTAAGTCCTTCAGCCTGTCTACCACCTACGATGACGTCGACCGACCACTGATTGTGACAACACCGACCGGCCAATTGATCACCTACAGCTACGAGGGTGAGTTCGCCAAAACAGTTCACGCAGGCGGGCAGGGGTTGCTGGTAGAAGATCTGGACTACAACTATCGCCGCCAACTGACCGGCATCGAGCGGGCCGGCAGCCTGCCGGATACAATCCTGGCGTACTACGGTGAAGCGGAAGCTTTCCGACTGGATGAGATTCAGCATGGGACGACCGGCGACGCCATCCCCGATTTTCTCTACAATCAGTACGACAACCTCGGTCACCTGGAGATCGTCCAGATGAGGCAGTCGGGGGTAACGGAGACACAAACCTTCGGCTATGATGCCGTCTCGCGGCTGACCAGCGCTGTGGGGACGGGAGCGGCAGCCTATGACTACGCCTACACCTACGGCCCCGACGGCAACCTGGCGACGCGGGTCAACCGGACGCCCAGCTCTCACCTGACCCGTGCCTATGTCTATGACACGGATGATACGCCCAACGACGGCCGCCACTATCACGCTCTGGAGAGCGTCATCGGTGATGGATTGACGGCAACTTTCGTCAACGATCCAAACGGCAACATGACCACGCGCACCGTCAACACCACAACGTATACCCAGGCCTTCGACGTCGAGAACCGGCTGACGAGCGTGACGGTCGGCGGACAAACCACGACCTTCCATTACGACGCCGACGGCAACCGCACCCTGACCGTGCAACCCAACGGGACAAAGGTCTATACCCCCTTCCCCGACTTTGAGGAGAGCGTGCCGGTGAACGGGGCGACGACGCAGCGCAGCAGCTACTTCCTGGCCGGACAATTGATTGCCGTCCAGGTGCGGACAGGCTCAACAGGGAACGGGACATTGTACCTCGCCTTCGCCGACCACCTGGGCAACATCGCTGCCTGGGCTAATGCGAGCGGTGCATTGATCAGCGGTTCACTGGCCCGCTACGAACCTTACGGCGGCTACCGCACCACCCCGGCAACGACGGTCAATCCGGGCATCAGCGACCGCGGCTTCACCGGCCACCGCATGAACAACACGGGGAGCTATGGCTTTGGGTTGATCTACATGAACGCCCGGTATTACCTGCCGGAGATTGGGCGGTTTATCTCGGCGGACAGTATCGAGCCCGATCCACAGAACCCGCAGAGTTATAATCGGTACAGCTACACGCGAAATAATCCGGTGAACTTCACGGATCCGACGGGGCATAGGGAATGCGAGATCATTTGTGATGGTGAATCACAGAACTGGCGCACCTATCAGGATTCGGCGTGGCTCGAAGGGTGGGATGTAAAGCAACAGGCAGCCAATGCAGCAACGGCCGAAACGGTCCTCGTTGATGTGCCTCAAGCAATAGTTGGCGCTTTTTGGGAGCCGGCCGATTGGGTGCTTGCTCTGCGCGATGGATTCCAGTGGAATGACAGCTTCGGCATGCTGCCGTTTGTTCCGGCGACGGTTGGGCGATACGCGGACGAGGGAGTATCAGCTTTACGTGCTGCTCGCCCCAAGGCTTTCGACATAGTTCCCTATCGTCCAACAAATTCCGCACATGATCTTGTTAATCATCATGGAATTTTAGACGTTTGGGCATCTGCAAATATTCCTGGTTACCTTTCACGAAAGGGTGATGCACCAACTATAGCTCTAACTGTCGAGCAGCATAAAGCTACTATTTCCGAATATTGGAACTGGATTAGGGAAAATGCTTTTGGGCGTGGGCCAAACTGGGCAGAAGTGCTGCCTCAACAGATACAAGAACTGTCTCTGCGAATGTTTGACGCAGCAGGTGTGCCTCCATCTGTGCAGGATACCTACTTCCGAGTATTCAACCAGTACATTTACACAGGGACTTGGCAAAGATGAAAGCTGTCGAGTTCTTGACATTCGTGAGAGAGCATTCCGACTGCTTAGTTCGGCCACCAGTTGGAATGCCCATAACTGGAAATATAAAGCATCAATTACCTGATGACTTAACCGAGTTTTACTCGTTTTGTGGAGGCGTCGAATTGTTTCGCTCAGCCGAATACCCTTACTCGATACTCTCACCAAATCGCTTTCTCCCGGCCAATGAGATACTCGTCCCAGATTTGTGGTCTGAACCTGAATGGCTTGAAGATATTAGCTCTGACTGGTACCTTATTGCCTCAGACCCTGAGAAGCAATATCTGACTATTGACTTGAACGTACTCAGACTAGGCCGTTGCTATGATAGTTTTATAGGCAGACACGGCATCAGAGGATTCTGCCCGATCATTGCTCGATCGTTCTCTGAACTATTGCAGAACCTGTGGTTCAATCAAGGACATTATCCTTATTGGCTCATGGAAAGTTTTTCATTAGGTGACGCATATGACGGTATGTGATTGGCCTGTGGCTTCCAAGCGATGAACGGCGGGTCGCAGGTAGTGACGCGGGTGGACAACACTTACCTACAACGGGCGAAAGAACTTGATTAAGCAGCACAAAGGCACGACACTGACCCACGACTACACCTTCAATGCGACGCGCAGGCTAAAATGGTCTACACCTATGACGTATTGGGCGAGCAACTGACCGAGACCGGTTACGACGGCGCGGTCACGACCACGGCCGTTCTGGGTCGCACTCGCGAGGTGACCGACGGCAACGGCCGGCACTTCATCTACGAGTCCGACGAACTGGGGCGACTGCTGCGCGTACGCCAGCCGGTGACGGCGGCCCCCAACTGGACCATAAGCTACACCTACGATCTGGCCGACAACCTGCTGACGGCGACCGGGCCGAACAACGCCGTGACGACGATGACCTACGACAAGCTGGGGCGCAAGCTGACGTCGTTCTCAACAACCTGTGGGATGCCCTCTGTTGTAGTGGACAGAAGCATCATGTTCTGTCGAACAAGATTATGGACGAGTTGGGCCGCCATAGGACACTACGAGGAATCTTCCAGCGGGACGACGTTGTTGTTCAAGCACTGGATAATACAAGTCATCGCGGCTATCAAACATGGCACAGAGCATACGATGATCAAGTTGTGAACTGGCTAATCGAGCATGAGACAGCAACCTCAGACGAGTTTCTAGCCTTCCTTACCAACCTTTATTCCTCCTCTGAAATGCAACGGCGATTTCCACAAGCAGTGGAGATGCTTCAAGGGTTGGCTCCATAGAAGTGTGGAACAATTCATGAATTACTATGTACTAAAACCAGCCGGAGGCATTCGGTTTGGAACAAAATGGGCTTATGCGGAGCAAGTTGGGTCTGTCAATTACGGCGAAGGCAAATATTGCCCTGTCTGTGGAAGACCAATGGGAGGCCTCGAGTGGCTGCCGCCTCATCGAGTTAAGCTTTCCAGCGCTAAACCGGAGAAGTGGGGGGATTTTGTATGGGGCGCGGGGTTCGACTTGATGGTGTCTAGCCGTTTCAAAGAGCTGTATGAGGTTGAGGGTTTGAAGGGAATCGACCATTTTTATCCTCCTGCGGAAATTGTCCGGGTAGGAACGAGAAAGACTGGCGATTTGCCGGTAGGAATACCGATCTATCACTTGGTGAGCATTCGATGGAATGGAGCTAACCTTGATGACAATGCGTCCGAAGTTGAAAGAATGATTGCTAAACTTCCACTATGCCCATACCATCGAGGAAGCATTGCTTCTCTTGAGCGGGTTGCTCTTCAACCGAACTCATGGGATGGTTCAGACATCTTCTTAGCTGGCGGCGGTTTGAGCAGCGCCATAATGGTCTCGCAGTGCTTTCACGATGTTGTCAAGGAGCACAGTCTCACCAATGCCTGGCTCATTCCTGCCGAAAACTACGCGTATCGCGAAATCGGCGGTTGGTACGTGCGCGACGCCATTGAACTACCATCAGCCACGCGTGACAAATGACACCCTCCGTGCTCCGGTCTTTTCATGCGATTATGCTGCATCTGTACCTTTACAACCACAACGAATATCCGGGCGGAGGCCTCACCCACCCTCGACCGCGGCAAGACGAGATGAACCGGCTGGCCACGGCATCGCGGGACACCTTCGACACCGAGAACCGACTGACGAGCGTGACGGTGAACGGGCAGGTGACAAGCTTCCACTACGACGCCGGCGGCAACCGCACCCTGATCGTGCAACCCAACGGGACAAAGGTCTACACCCCCTTCCCCGACTACGAGGAGACAGTACCGGCGAGTGGCGGCGCCACCAAACGAGTAACTTTCTCTCTGGCCGGGCAACTGATCGCCGTGCGCGTCATCACCGATACCACGAATAATTACTACTACGCCTACGCCGACCACCTGGCTAACGTCGGCGCCTGGACAAATGCGAGCGGCGCATCTGTGAGCGGTTCACTAGCCCGCTACGAGCCGTACGGCGGCTACCGAACGAAGCCGCCGGCATCGGTCAATCCGGGCATCTCCGACTGCGGTTTCACCGGCCACCGAATGAACAACAACGGCGGATACGATATGGGGCTTATCTATATGACCAATGGCTAAGAATTCGGCGCTATGACGTGCCCGTTCAGCAACGGCCGCAAAAACTCCCCGGTGTATGACCCCTCGACGCGCACGATGTCTTCCGGCGCGCCCTGGGCGATGATCTCGCCGCCCCGGTCACCGCCTTCCGGCCCCATATCTATGATGTGGTCGGCCACCTTGATGATGTCCAGATTATGCTCGATGATCACGACCGTGTTGCCCTTGTCCACCAGCTTGTTCAGCGCGTGGATGAGCTTGCTGACGTCGTGGGCGTGCAGGCCGACCGACGGCTCGTCGAGAATGTAGAGCGTGCGGCCGGTGGCGATCTTCGAAAGCTCGCGGCTCAACTTCACGCGCTGCGCCTCGCCGCCGCTCACCGTCGTCGCCGGCTGACCCAGATGGATATACCCCAGCCCCACGTCGGCCATCGTTTGCAACTTGCGCTTGATCGGCGGGAAGTTGGCGAAGAACTCCAGGGCCTCGTCCACGGTCAGGTCCAGCACCTCGGCGATGTTGAGCTCTTTGTACTTCACCTGCAACGTTTCCCGGTTATAGCGCGCGCCCTTGCAGATGTCGCACGGCACATAGATGTCGGGCAGGAATTGCATCTCGATGCGGTTTTGCCCCTGCCCCTGGCAGGCCTCGCAGCGGCCGCCCTTGACGTTGAAGCTGAAGCGGCCCGGTTGATAGCCGCGCAGCTTGCTGTCCGGCAGGCTGCTGAACAGGTCGCGAATCTGGTTGAAGAGATTCGTGTAGGTTGCCGGGTTGCTGCGCGGTGTGCGGCCGATCGGACTCTGGTCGATCTCGATGACCTTGTCCAAATGCTCCAGCCCACGAATCTCCTGATGCTTGCCCGGCGAGGCCTTCGAGCCATAGAAGTGCTGGTTGAGCCGCTTGCTGAGAATCTCGACCAGGAACGAGCTTTTGCCGCTGCCACTGACGCCGGTAATGCAGACGAATTTGCCCAACGGGAGGCGGATGTCCAAATCCTTCAGGTTGTTTTCGGCCGCGCCGATCACTTCCAGCCATTCACCATTGCCGGGACGGCGCTTCTTGGGCACAGGGATGGACTTGCGGCCGCTCAAATAGGCACCGGTCAGGCTCTTCTTGTTCCTGGTCACCTGCTCCGGCGTGCCCTCGGCGATTAATTCGCCGCCGTGCTTGCCCGCGCCCGGCCCCAGGTCGATCAACCAGTCCGCGGCGCGCATCGTCTCTTCGTCATGTTCCACCACCAGGACCGTATTGCCCAGATCGCGCATCCCCTGTAGTGTGCGGATGAGGCGGGCGTTGTCGCGCTGGTGGAGGCCGATGCTCGGCTCGTCGAGCACGTAGAGGACGCCCATCAGCTGACTGCCGATCTGCGTCGCCAGCCGGATGCGCTGCGCCTCGCCGCCGCTCAGCGTGCCGGCAGTCCGGTCCAGGGTCAGGTAGTCGAGGCCGACGTTGATCATGAAACTCAGCCGCTCGCGAATCTCCTTGATGATGGGTTTGGCGATCATCTGCTGCCGCGGCGTTAGCGGGGTACGCTCCGGGTCTTCCAGGCATTCCGCCCAGTCCAATGTCTTGACAACCGGACGGCGAACGGCGGCGACGATCGTCTGGCCGCCGATGTCGACGGCGCGGGCCACCGGCTGCAAGCGCGTGCCCTCGCAGGCGCGGCAAGGCCGATCCACCATATATTCTTCCAGCTTCTCGCGCACATAGTCGGAAGTGGATTCGTTGTAGCGCCGCCACAGGTTGGGGATGACGCCCTCATACTTGGTGCCGTAATTGCGCGACTGCCCCTCGCGATTGCGGTATCGGACCGTGACTGCCTCATCGCCGCTGCCATAGAGGAGGATGCGCATCTGCTGCGGCGAGAACGTGCGCACGGGGACATCGAGCGGGATGGCGAAATGCTCGGCCGTGGCTTTCAGAAGCTGCCAGTAGTAGCCCGCCTTGTCATCCGTCGGCCAGCCCGTGACCGCTCCGTCTCGCAGCGAAAGCTCCTTGTTGGGCACCACCAGATCAGCATCGATCTCCTTCTGAATGCCCAGCCCCTGACATTCGGGGCACGCGCCGTAGGGCGTGTTAAAGCTGAACGTTCGCGGCTCGATCGGCGGGATGCTCGTCCCGTCATAGGGGCAGTAGAGATGCTCGGAATAGAGCGTATCGACCGGATTATCAGGATTGGTGACGTCGTTGATGATCACGATGCCGCTGCCCAGACGGAGCGCCGTTTCAATAGAGTCGGTTAGACGGCTGCGGTCGGAGGCGGCCTCTTCACTGACGTCATCGGCCGCATGGCGAATCACCAGGCGATCGACCACGGCTTCGATGGTGTGGTTCTTGTACCGATCCAGTTCGATCTGATCGTCCACAGGGCGCACTTCGCCGTTGACACGCACGCGGACGAACCCGGCCTTGCGCACATCGTCAAAGATGCCCTGGTGGTGGCCTTTGCGATCCTGCACCAGTGGCGCCAGCACCTGAATGCGCGTGCCGGGGGACATGGTCATGACGTTGTTGACGATCTGCTCCGCCGATTGGGGCATAACGGGACGGCCGCATTGCGGGCAGTGGGGCGTGCCCGCACGCGCGTAGAGCAGGCGCAGGTAGTCGTAAATTTCGGTCACGGTGCCGACGGTTGAGCGGGGGTTATGACTGACGCCCTTTTGATCGATCGAGACCGCCGGGCTGAGCCCCTCGATATTATCGACATCGGGCTTCTGCAGCTGGCCCAGGAACTGCCGTGCGTAGGCCGACAGCGACTCCACATAGCGCCGCTGGCCCTCGGCGAAGATGGTGTCGAAGGCCAGCGATGACTTGCCCGAACCCGACAGGCCGGTAATGACCACCAGCTTGTCGCGCGGTATCTCCACGTCGATATTCTTCAAATTATGTTCGCGCGCGCCGCGCACGATAATTTTGTCGAGCGACATCTTGCCTCTTCCTGCAGCGCGAAGGGGAGCCATCTTGGAGACCTCCGCGCGGACGACCGATTAAGCCAACTAGCTATTCTAACACGGCGGCCGACCGCGCACCATTAGCGTTTAGTTTGATTGCGCCGAGTCAATAGGCGCAACAGTTCATTTTAGCACAAATGGTCTATCTTTTCAACGGAATTGAAAGAGATTGTTGAACTCCAGAGGGTACATTAGGGGGATTAGCCTATGTGGACTGGCAGATGCCGGCCACAAGGGGAATTGGAACAAGAAAAATCAGCCGGCGGAAGTTATCATGCCGATAACTATCACCCGCCGGCTTCCTGCTCAATGCGATACCGTTAGCGGAACAGTGGCCTGTGGGGTCACGCCCGTGATGCGCCCTACCACTTCACGAACGGTAAATAGAAGCGGTACGGCAAGTTTGTCGGCGGGGGTGTGGGGGTTGGTGGCGGCGGGGTTGGAGTAGGTGGCGTACCTTGCAGATTCGCGCACTGGTCCTCCGCGCTGCCCATTACAACGTTGTTCCCGCCCGTGGGCGATGGCGTATTTCCCTTGCACTGCAAGTTGCCGTCGATGGTGTTATTGGCAATGGTGACGCCGCCGGTGTTCTGAAAGGCCTGGACGTTTCCGCCGACCTGATTGTTCGTGGCCGACAGCGCTTGCTTGTTACTCTCGAACTGGATATCGCCGTTGACGGCGACCCGGTCAATGGCGGCCGCGCCGCTCTGCACCACCTGGATGCTGCCGCCTACGGTCGAGTTGGCACCGACGTTCACCCGCGTGGCGTTTTCGGCTTGCACGTTGCCGTCGATTCGGGCTCCATTGGCATAGAGCGTGGCGTTCCGCTCGACCTTCACCGTACCTTCAACGCGCGTCCCGTTCAGCGTGCACGTCGCATTGTCCGGCACGCGCACATCATCGACCGCGACGGCTCCCAGCGATCCGGTACAGACGACCTCGTCGGCCTGTACCACCGGCGCGCCGGACAAGAATAGCCCCATCACCGCAACGCCAACCAACCCAAAAGCGAGTTGCCATAGTCTGTTCATCATATGCTCCTTGTCGCTTGCCGGGCGAGAGTTAGTGCGATGCACACGATGATGAACCCATCCCAAACGACACCTACATCCTACCGACACATGATGAAGGACTCCTAAAGGATCAATTAGAACATTTCCCATCCCCCTCCAAGTGACGGCTCACATTTGCCAAGATAGCAAGTCCTGGAATGATGGGATTAGTATGAGGTGACTGAGAAACAACCGTTCAGATATCTTCCCGACGATATGGCGCTTTCCCGTCTATATTCCCCACGAACACACCCAAGCGCTGGTGGCCCAGCAATTGCCGGATGGCCATGTTCTCGCCGGTGTGGAACCAGTAGTGATAGATCACCCGCTGCAACAGGTTGCCATATTGATAGGCAATGGGCTTGCCGTTGCTGATGACGTTTTGGAGCAGATATTGGGGCGTAAGGGTTTCGAGCCAGGGGTCGGCCGCTTCCGTGATGGCCTTCCACGCGGCCACCATCTCCGCGAGAGAAGGCGTGCTGGCCGGCGCGCCATAGGCAAACTCGCGGTCGATCTCCGGTAGTGGCATCCGGCCTTGCCCGTAATGCAGGAAATAACGCTGCTCCTGCCACGCCAGATGACCAACGTTCCAGCTCAGGCAGTTCATCGGCAGAAAGCGACGCTGGGCATCCGCTTCGCTGACGCCCTTCACGGCACGCAGAAACTCGCTGCGCGTGAAGCGCAATTGGCTCACCAGCGGGTGGGGCATGCTATTCCCAGACCAGATCGCCGAACAGGATCACATCTTTGCCTAAGGCCTGGTAGCGCGGCCGGGCCAGACGCGGCATCACCCGCCCGTTCAGTTGTCCCAGATTGCCTACCGCATTCAGCCCGCCCAGCATCATCGGCGCGATGGTCAGCACCAAGCGGTCCGCCAGATGCTCGGCCAGGAAGTTACTGATGACCGTCGCTCCACCCTCCACCATCAGGCTGCGAATGTGCAGGCGATTCAGATATGTCAATAGCGCCGGCAGGCTCACCAGCCCATCTGGGCCTGCTGGCAGCCGGAAGACGCGCGCCCCGGCCGCTTCCAGCGCCGCCTGCCGTCCCGGATCGGCGGCCTCAGTCGTGGCGATCCACGGCCGGCGCTCGCCGCGCAACAACTTGGCCCACGGCGGAAAGCGCAGCCGGCTATCGACGATGACCGGCTGTGGGTTCGGCCCGCGCACCAGCCGCACGGTCAGTTGCGGATCGTCGGCGATGACTGTGCCGATGCCGACCAAAATGGCGTCGTGATGGGCGCGGATGCGATGTGTCAGCTGGCCGGCTTCTGGGCCGCTGATGATCGTCTGCTCGCCGCGTCGGGCTGCGATGGAACCATCAAGGCTCTGGGCGTAGCTAAGAGTGATGAACGGACGGTCGTCGCGGGTGTGTTGAGGCGCCTCCACCAGTTCACGCAACGCCTCATCACTCGCCACGCCGTCTGCCCGCCCGACCATCGTCGCTGCCGAAACAGGTTGCTGCGAACGAAGCAGCCCATTCACGTCCGCGTCCTCCAGCTGCAAGAGGTGACGCATCCGGCGCACTTTCGTATCCAGGTAGTGGGCGTTTTCGGCGTGTACGGCCGTCTGTAATGGCACCCGCTCGGTAACGACCAGACCGCAACGCTCCAGCCCGGCGATCTTGTCCGGATTGTTGGTCATCAGGCGCAGGGAAGTGATGCCCAGGTCTTTCAGCATCTCGGCCGCGACGCCGTAATCGCGCAGATCGGGCTGGTGGCCCAACAACAGGTTGGCGTCCACGGTGTCATAACCCACGTCCTGCAGGTTATAGGCGCGCAGCTTTTCCAACAAGCCGATGCCACGCCCTTCCTGACGCAGGTAGAGCACGATGCCGCGTCCTTCTTCAGCGATGCGATTCATGGCCGCCGCCAATTGCGGGCCGCAATCACAACGGCGCGAACCGAGTACGTCGCCGGTGAAACATTCCGAATGGACGCGCACCAGCACCGGGGACTCGCCGGCTCCTTCGCCCACATTGCCGACGATGAGCGCCAGGTGCTCTTTACCGTCGCGATCGTTGTGATAGAGGCACAGGGTGAACTCGCCCACGTCGGTGGGGATGCGCGCGCAAGCCATCTTCTGAACGTGGAGCGCCTCAGTCATTACAGATACATACGCATGATTAGATTTCACAGATGATTCGGCTAGTGGCTGTTAATCTCTGATACCCCGTGATTCATTGCCAAATCAGCGATTAAAACCCCGCGATTGCCAGGCGGCGTAGAGAAGGATCGATCCGGCAACAGCCGCGTTGAGAGATTCTACTTGGCCGCGCATGGGAAGGCGAATAATGAAATCGCAGCGCTCGCGCACAAGCCGCCGCAACCCCTCGCCCTCGTGGCCGACGACGATGCCCAGCGGCATGTCGAGGTCGATGCGCCCCAACGCCTGTGCCTCCTCATCCATATCCATCCCCGCCAGCCACACCCCCGCGTCTTTCAACCCGCGCATCGCCTGTACCAGGTTAGTCACCTTAGCGATGAGCAGATGCTCGGTGGCCCCGGCGGCATACTGGACGACGGCCGGGGTGATCTCCGGTGCGCGGCGGTCTTGCAGTATCACGCCGTGAACGCCGCAGGCCTCAGCCGTGCGCAACAGCGTGCCAATATTCTGCGGACCATGCAGCAGGTCGAGCAGCAGCAGCAGCGGTTTCTCGCCCCGCCGCTCGGCCAAGCCCAGCATTTCGTCCACGTCGGCATAAGGATAAGGACCGACTTCGAGCAGGACGCCCTGGTGCTTGGTATCCGCGCCGGCACGCTGCGCCAGCCGGTCGAGCGCCTGGCGGTCGTCGGTAATCACGTGGACCTTGGCTGCGCGGGCCGCGGCAAGAATGGCCTGGACTTCACGGTCGTCAGCGCGGCCGCCGCGCTCCACGTGCAGCCGGTGGATCGTACGCCGCCCGGCGCGCAAGGCCTCTAAAACGGGGTGACGCCTGGTCAGCGCCTCAGCCGAGTTTCCAGATTGTGCCATCAGTACGATCTTCCAGAACGACGCCTAATTCCTTCAGGCGGTTGCGAATCGTGTCACCAGTCGACCAATCCTTGTTGGCCCGCGCCTGATTGCGCAGATCGATCAGCAGCCGCACCAGCCCATCCTCGCGCTCGGCATCCGCGCCACCTTCTTCGCGTTCCGGCACAATGCCGAGCACGTCGCCGCCCAGCTCGCGGAACAGAGCGTCAATGGCGGACAGCGTGCCACCGGTCTGTGGCCCGCTCTCGTTGATGAGCGTATTCACCTGGCGCGTCAACTCCTGCAACACGGCCAGCGCGCCGGGGGCATTGAAATCGTCGTCCATACGCTCGACAAACTGCCCGCGGATGGCCGCCAGCATCGCCGCCGCTTCGGCGCTTGGTTCACCCGGCCCGGCGCGGCGCAATTGTTCGCGGGTCAGACTGACCGCGCCCCAGATGCGCTGCCACCCTTTATAGGCCGCCTCAACCGCCTCATCGGAAAAATCGATCGGGTTGCTATACTGGCTGGAAAGGATGAAGTACCGGATCGCCTCGGCGCGCCATTGACCCAACGCCTCCTTGATCGTCATCGTGTTGCCCAGGCTCTTGCTCATTTTGACGCCTTCAAGCGTCAGCGAGCCAGTCAGCATCCAGTAGCGCGCGAATGTCGCCCCGTGGGCCGCTTCGCTCTGGGCAATTTCGCATTCGTTGTGGGGAAATATATTGTCGATGCCCCCACCATGAATATCGAAGGTCTCGCCCAGGTACTTGGCGGCCATCGCCGAGCATTCGATGTGCCAGCCGGGAAAACCATCGCCCCACGGGCTGGGCCAGCGCAGAATGTGCTCCGGTTCAGCTTTCTTCCACAGGGCAAAGTCCGCCGGATGGCGCTTGTCTTCGCGCACGGCGACGCGCGCGCCGTCTTCCAGGTCTTCCACAATGCGGCCGCTCAGTTTGCCGTACTCCGGGAAGGATGCAACGCTGAAGTAGACCGAACCGTTGTTGACATAGGCATGCTCATCCTTGATCAACTGCTCGATCATGGCGATTTGCTCGGGGATGTGGCCGCTGGCCCGCGGGCTGATATCGGGGCGGTGGACACCCAGGGCATCCATATCGTCGAAGTAGGCGCGGGCATAGGTCTCAACGACCTGCATCGGCAGGGCCGACGTCTGGCGGGCCTTCTTCAGGATACGGTCCTCGCCCGTGTCGAGCATGTGGCCGACGTCGGTGATGTTCTGGACATACAATACGTCGAAGCCTAAAAATCTCAGGTAGCGGACGACAACGTCGAAACTGACATAGGTCTTGGCGTGACCGATATGGGAATAGTCATAGACCGTCGGCCCGCACACGTAGATGTTGACCCGGCCCGGCGTCAGTGGGACAAATTCTTCTTTTTGCCGCGACAACACGTTGTAGATTCTGAGCGACATACCTCACTCCATCGAAATTGCTAAGTTTAGAAACCGAGTTTTCAAGAAAAAACTCGGTTCCCGGTCGTTTTTATAATTTGGCGAAAATCATTCGCCCGGCCGTCGTTTGCAGCACCTTGGTCACCACCACATTCTCGGTGCGGTTGAGCACGCGGTAGCCATCCTCGACGACGACCATCGTGCCGTCATCGAGATAGCCGACGCCCTGACCGTACTCCTTGCCTTCCTGAATGACCGTCACGCGTATCTCCTCGCCGGGCAGAAACGATGCCTTGACCGCATTGGCCAGGTCGTTGATGTTCAACACGGTGATACCCTGCAACTCGGCGACCTTGTTCAGGTTATAGTCGTTGGTCATGATCGGACAACTGAGGCGGCGAGCCAGCACGACGAGCTTGCTGTCCGCGTCGCGCGTCTGCGGCGCGTCCATATCGGTGATGCGCACCGGGACAGGCGACTCGTTTTGGAGCATGCTCAGTATGTCGAGACCGCGACGGCCGCGGTTGCGGCGCAGGCTGTCGGCGCTGTCGGCGATGTGTTGCAGCTCCTTGAGCACGAAGTTGGGCACCAGCAGCGTCTGGCGGATGAAACCGGTGCGGCCGATGTCAAGAATACGGCCGTCGATGATGACGCTCGTGTCCAGAAGGATGACGTTGGTGTCCTCCTTCTCCTCAACAACCGCCACCGCCTTGTCGCCCCCGCGCGGCAGGCGAATGCCGCCGGCAAACTCGCGCAGGTCGCGATAGCGGTTCATCATCAGCACCGCCCCGAGGTAACAGAATCCCAGCGCCGAAGCCAGCGGCAGTATCTCCTTCAGCGGCGACGGCAGTTGCGACAGGGGAATCGCGAACAGCGCGGCGGCGATGAGACCCAGAAAGACACCGATGAGCAACGCGACCAGCCGCTCCAGCGGCATGGCCGACAACGCCTGGCGGATGTAGTTGATCGGCCGGATGGTCAGGTAAGGCGTAAAGAGAAAGCCCAGCACCGCCCCCAACACCCCGCCACCGACGCCCATGGCAATGCCAATGCGCATCGGGTCGAGGTTCAGCATGTTGGCCAACTGGACACCGACAATAGCCAGCGCGGTCGCCAACACGACCGCGCCGATGAGTCGCGAGATAAATTCAATACGTGATCCCATGATGAATGAATGACTCCAGGAATAATAACGAAATCAATTGTTAACTTTCGCCGGGACCGGCGGACTTCCCAAAAATAACAAAAAGGTGAATGCTCATCGTGCATCCACCATTCAAAATCAATGAAGACCGGGCATCGAAGTCACCGGCCGCATGCAGGCCTTTATTTACGCGGGCGTTTGTCGACGTTAATGCATATTCGATGCGTACCGCCGGAAGATAACAGAGGACGGCGGTTGCGAAGAAACCGGATCAACGAGAAGAAACATACGCGCTCAACTAAATAATTAGACCCGCAAGAAAGATAAATG
>WBZM01001679.1_pt1 | contig 20981 bp, 16 predicted proteins | sample 5204271 | NCBI WGS metagenome assembly WBZM01 (sample SAMN12344346, study PRJNA552823) | activated sludge metagenome | biome: Activated sludge suspended growth; feature: Nitrification reactor; material: Wastewater; isolation source: activated sludge from nitrification reactor of wastewater...
GTGAGGGCAGGTGGCTATTGCAGCACCGACCTCTCGGTCTTCCACCATGGGCGGTCACGTCAGCCTCGCTTTCATGTCGCGCGCCCACAGATCCTCCAGTGGAACCATCTTTGAGAACCGCTGGTTCTCACCAAAGCCGATCAAGGTTGGGCCGGTCGCCCTCACCTTGGGGCCCACGCTCCTTTCTTCCCAGGAGGCCTACGACGCGGACAAGGTGTCGGAAAAGGTTCCGGGCTACGGCCCCGGCACGATCTACACCTACAACCCCCTGCACTTCACCGAGTTCATGATGTCGGAGGTCGACTCGCGCGACCTGATCGTCGACGGCGACGGAAACGTCCAGATCGGCGAGGACGGCATGCCCTTGCTGAAGGACAAGATGGCAGGCTTTCGCCGCCTTCTCGAGGGCCAGGCGGCCGTCAAACAAGCGAACAAAAATAATGAAGAAGCCGTGGCGGCGGCGAACTCATTCATGATCAAGCTTGGCAGCAAGGCCCGGTTCGAGCCGACTCCGACGCCCATCGGAGAGGGGACCGCGGCGGCGGTAGCGCCCAACGCGAACGTGCCGGAGGCAGAGAAGAACGCTATCGGTCTCTACACCGTCCGCGTTCCTACCACCGGCCTGCAGCTGGATGGCTCCCACGTAGCGATGGTGTTGCGGTGCTTCACGACTTCCGCGGGCCATCGAGCCGTGCAGCTGCTCGACACGAACGCCCACATCAAGCCGGGCGTGACGATCCGCGATGAAGACGGCAAGGCGGCGAATTCGATGGCGACACCAGACGATTATCACGCATTCGAGCTGATGGCCGGATACCAGGGAATCTTCGCCGGGGAGGGCTGCACGGACGTGGGGGGGACCAAGGCTAACTTCGTCGGTCTCGGCACGCTACCCGCCATCGCGCAGGCCGAGGATGTTCTGGAGAGCCTCCGGCGAACCCGGCCGGTCGGGCTCGCGCGCTTGGTCCTCGCGAGGCGCGCGCCCGCGCCTCAGGAGATCGCCGCGGATGACATCCTCTTCATTAGCCAGATGATTCCCATGTGGGGGACGAAGACACCGTATCAAAACTACACGATCTCGCGCCTCCTCTGGTCACTGCGCAACACTCCCTACTACAAGACCGTCCAGGCCTTCTGGATCGTGTATGCACCCAAAGGCCCGCTGGCGGAAGCAATGTGGGACACGGGCGCGCGGGATCGAACTCTCTGCGAAATGGCTCTCGATGCCCTCGAACGCGGGAACAAGTACAGGCCTGCAAACAAGCCGCTCTGGACCAACCTGCACACCGCGCGGGATCTGACCGCGATGGCGGTGCTCAGCCACGACGACCTGGGACACGTCCAGGAGCTGTGGCGAGACCACGCGCTCAAGGGCGGCACGGGTCAGGGCACCGCGCCGAAGCTGATTGCGGAGCTCTTCGTTCGCACGGGCGCAGCGGCCGTGAGTCTGGTCCTCAAGAAGCAGCGGGAGCTGCAGGCTGCGCAACGAGCCGAGGTGGCCAAGAGAACCGCTGCGATCAATGCATTGGTAGCGGAACGGAAACGACTCCATCCACGCGCGGGTACGGACCCTTTGGCGCTTGAACGGATTCGTGAGATAGGCAGAGAGGTGGATCGGCTGCTGAACGGGCCGCTACCGGCGCTCGATGCTCTGTGGGACTGGGCCGAACTCGATCTGGATGCGAAGGCGGGCCCCCTCGTTCTCGTTCGTCGCGACCCGTTTGCCACGTATTTCAATCCGAGCTTCGGGGCAATGGCTCTTCAACTACCCGAGTTGCTGCGATTCAAGCTCTGATGCCGCCCATGTCTCTTCCTTCTCGCTCGCTGCAAGCGTCGCTCGCGACTCTCGTGTTCGCGTGCTCAAACGGGGGTCCGGCGGACGCGCGGCTAGACGCTTCGTCGGCTCCCGGGCCCATCGAAGTGTCCGGCGTCAAGCCCGCACAGGTGAGCGTCGTCAGCGCGAGCGCGTCATCGGTCAATCTACCCGCACAAGCTCCGCAGACCTTTCGGCCTTCGCCGCGGCCCACCATGGAGGAGTGGACAGCAACGTCAGTGGTGGCCGAGGCGGGACCGGGGCCAGCCCGCTGCACGGCTCAGACCATTCGAGAGTGGCTCCGCTTTGCATGTACGAAAGACCCCGAGTTTCTTTGGCTGAACGGTGCATTAGGGCTGGGCAAAAAGGACATCGAGCACTTCTCGACGAGCGCGTTCGACGGAGGAACTCTGGAGGTTCAGCTCAGGCCCGGTCAATACGCGGCCGCGGAGGCTCGACTCGTTTCACCTCGGTTCATCTTCCGCGGATTGTGGCCAAGTGAAGCTGCGACTCCGCGTGCGATCATCGAGTACGGGCGCGGCACCGTGCTCGAGCCGCTCGACCTGTCCGAACCACTATCCGTGGTTCCAGTGACAGGAGAGTCTCTGCCCGAGGCGCCGCCCCGGGCCGACTGGTGGGACGCCCCACGGGTGAACACGGCGGGCTCCGCGCGCGCGAAGAACTGTGAGATTCGAGTCTTTCGAGGATGGATCCGTGTGCGCTGTGCCGGCTCCCCCTTGGGATTCTCAGGAATTACCGGCTTTGGAGCCCGGGGGACCGACTTCGAGACACATGAGTACAACGGTCCTGGCATCGTCGAGCTACTGGCGAGGATCCGACGCGGTCAAAAAGCGAGCGCCGTCACCTACGTCACGTCTTCGGCAACGAGGCTCACCGTCGCATGGCCAGCAGAGGCGGCTGCGCCATCCGAGCTGAGCCTGAAGGACGGTCTGTGATGAACCGTCCCTTCGCTGAGCGCCGATATTCGGCTGAAGTGCCCGCGGCCTGGGTGGAGATCGTGCTCGCCGCCTGCGCTTCTGATTCATCCGGGCTGGGACGTCGAGATGATGACCCGTCGCGCTCCCCGGTATCAGACCTGAATTCGGCTGTCCGCGCCGCTGCTCACGAGCGGGTGAGCCACCGGTGAGGGCGCCCGTCGTTGTGGAGGGGCAGCCGGTCCCTGATGCTCAATCCGGCGCTCATCCGCTAAGGGTCGATGTTGCGCGCAGGTCCGCGGCGCTGGCCGCATCGAGTCGATCCCACTCGTCGCCAGCCTGGCGGCGGGGAACGAGCCCCTAAGGATCAGCATGTTCAAGGTCAGGTTGCCATGAGCACCAACGCGAAGAACGAGAGTCCATGAACAACACGTCGCCGCCGGGCAAGCCGGCAGCCAAGATGGGCGACCGTATCGTCGGCACGGACACGCATATCTTGCTCGTTTCGTCGCCGGGCGGTCCCGTGCCTACGCCGACACCGTTGCCTTTTGCAGGTACACTCGATGGGTCGCTGGCGAATGACATTGTCTGTGAAGGACAGCCGCTCGCCACGGAGGGAAGCACGGCCACGAATCAGCCCGCGCATGTTCCCACGGCGGGGCCCTTTCAGACGCCCCCCGCTAACAGGGCGACGGTCCAAACCGCGAGCACAACTGTGTTCGCCGCGGGAAAGGGGGTTGCACGCGCTTCCGACATAGCCAAGACGTGCAACGACCCGGCCGACGCGCCGAACGGCTCGATCATCGCCACGAGCACGGTCTTCGTGGGGGAGTAGCGACCATGGCAGCGAGCGTCTTCACGATCGAGCTTTTGGGGTTTCCTGACGCGCTGGATGTCGTCACATTGTCGGGGCGTGAAGCGCTCTCTCGCTGCTATCGCTTCGATCTCGACGTGGATGTCCCACCGGCGCTGGAGCTCTCCAGCCTGCTTGGGACGACGGGCCGGCTCGTGCTCCGCGTGGGCGGCCATGAACGGATCGTAGCGGGAGAGATCGCTCGTGCGCGTCGCGGAACGGTGCTTGCGAGCGCGCGTCAGCGAATCCGGGTTCGCCTGGTGCCCTTTCTTGCACGGCTGGAGCTTCGCAGAAAGAGTCGCATCTTCCAGGATGCGTCGAGCCGCGAGATCGCGACGCGGATCATGACCGAGCACGGCGTGGCCTGGCGTGCAGCGCTGCTCGATGACCCGCCGGTCCGAGAGTATTGCGTGCAACATGAGGAAACGGACCTCGCCTTCGTCGAACGGCTCTTCGCGGAGGATGGAATCGTCTACCGCTTCGAGCCACCGGCTTTCGACGCGCCGGTCGACGCTCCCGATCGGGTCGTGCTCTTCGATGCGGCCAGCAAGTACCCAACAATGGCGGCGGATCCGACGCTCGTCTATCGGGCCCACGCAGGGCACGACGAGGCGATGCGGCGCGAAGAGCATCACATCGCGAGCTTCGTGGCGAAGGAGCGGGTTGCCCCGAACAGGGTGGAGCTCCGGGCGTTCGACTTCCAGCGGCCACAGCGAGTGCTCTCTGCGAGCAGCCCCGAGGTCGGCGCTGCAGAACGTGTCGCGGTGGAGGCGCACGGACCGTACGGCGAGACACAGGTCGAGCCGCAGCCGGTTGCAATGGTTCTCGACCAGGTCCGGCGTGCAACGCAGACCTATACCGGCGAGAGCAGCTGCGCGCGGTTGATGCCGGGTACGACTTTCACCCTCGCCGAGCACGACGACCCAGACCTCTCAGCAGACTATGCGGCGGTGAGCATTCGCCACGAGGGCCGCGCGCTACAACACGGCCCGCCTACCTACCAGAATCGCTTCACGACCGTGCCGAAGTCGTTCCTTCTTCGGCCTGCCCGTGTCGAGCGTCGAGTCCGGCAGTCGCTGGAGACGGCGATCGTGACGGGGCCGCCGGGCGAGGAGGTCTTCACCGACAATCTCGGTCGCATTCAGGTCCGCTTCCACTGGGACGGCGCTTCGTCGGATGGTGGGGCCACCTCTTGCTGGATTCGCGTCGCCCAGGCGTGGGCAGGCGCCGGCTGGGGCGCCCAGTTCATTCCCCGCGTCGGGATGGAGGTGTTGGTGGCGTTTCTCGGCGGTGACCCCGACCGGCCGGTCGTCGTCGGGTGCTTGCCCAACGCGACGCATCCACCGGCCTTCCCGCTCCCGGCGAACAAGACCAAGAGCGGTTGGAAGAGTCGATCGACGCCCGAGCATCCGCTCGCCGGCAGCAACGAGATCTCGTTCGATGACGCAGCGGGTGCTGAGCGTATCGACCTGATCGCCAAGCGTGACTTCGACGTTGCAGTCACGGGCGACATGCACACGACCGTTTCAGGTAAGCATGTGCTGACGACGTCGAGCCATGACGTCATCGTGACCGGCTCACAGCGGACCAAGGTCTCCGGCCTCGGTTCCTGCTCGTATGGTGCAGGCGGCGCGCTCGATGTGGCTGGTGATCTGCTGGAGAGCATCTCAGGGGCGCGCCTCATGGATATCGGCCAAGATGTGGAGGAGAAGATCGCCGGGTCACGTCGCTCCGCCGTCGAGGGGGATCGTAAGGACAAGGTTGCTGGTCCTTGGACCCTCGAAGCGGAGTCCCAATACGTCGTGGTCGTCGGCACGCACGAGACTCCCGGTCACGCCGAGGTGCAGGTCCGCGGCTCGAGCATCCACACCACCGACGGCGAAGCCGTCGTCGAAGCCAAGGAGAAGCTCACACTCGTGTGTGGCAAGAGCCGCATCGAGCTGACACCTGACGGCATCAGGCTCGAAGGCGGTAGCGTCTCGATCGGCGGCAAGACAGTTGTCGTCGCAGGTGACGGGCCGAGCCTGCGATTGACCGAGCGCGCTGAGATCCTGGCTGAGGAACTGAAGATCTACGGCAAGGAATCGTCGCTCGAGCTCGATCGCGACGCGACGCTCAAAGGCGCCAAGGTGTACCTCAACTGCGGTCGACCACCGCCGGCCCCCAAAGAGGACTCTGGCGAGCCCGTGCTGCAGGCGCTCAAGCTCCGCCTCACCGACCCCATGTTCCAGCCGTACGCCCAGAAGCGATACGAACTTCGTGCGGGCGATCATCGGGCGGAAGGGACCACGGATGCCGACGGCGCCTTGAGCGTCGACGTGCCCAAGTCCGCCCGCGTCGCCCACGTGGACCTCTGGACGGAGGTTTATCCGACGGGGCCCCGCAAGACTTACACCGTCATCATCCGGGAGCTGCCGCCGGTGGATACGCTTCCGGGCCTTCGCGCGCGGCTCAAGAATCTGGGCTATTTCCACGGTGCCGAAGACGGGGAGGAGCTGGATGAAGCGACGGTCTCCGCGCTGCGCCAGGTTCAGACAGATCATCATCTCCAGGTCACCGGGCAACCCGATCCTGAGACGCGCGCCGTCGTACTTGAAAGGCACGGTCACTGAGCATGAGCACCACGCCCACCGATGCTCCGATAATGCTAGAGCGCCTCGCCGAGTTGTTGGCATACAAGCGCGAGTATCCCGTTCCGCTCCACGACAAGCTGTTCGAGCGGCTAGGCGTGAACCCTTCCGAGCTGGATGCGGCCCTCGGGTACTGGGCGCGTTCATTCGCAGAGGGGTTCGCGAGAGGCGACGTGGATTCGCTGCTGCGTTTCGCGAAGGTCTACGCGAAGGTCGAGCGACAAGTGCGCCAGTTCCGGATCCCGATCGGTGAGCTTCGTCCGGACCCGCGGCTAGCTGATACGAAATCTCCCTCCTTCCCGAAGGTCTCGATGAAGCCGCTCGAGAAGTCGAAGAGAGCGTCGGAGCCGGCCGCCTCGGCTGTGCGCGAGCACCTTCCAACCTACCTGCGGGACGAGGCTCGCTTGTCGGGGCCTGCCGAAGGGTCTGCCGCAGAGAGTGAACCGCCGGTCGTCACGAAGCTCGTCTCGGCCCCGCTCGTCGCTCCGCCGCCTTCCCCGCCGGCATCGACCGGCGATGAAACCGTCATTGGAGGTGCGCCGTCCCCGAAGGCCATGCCGTTCGAGGGGCGCTTGCGAGAGCCTCCTCCCGCCAGTCCGCTTCAGCCTTCACCCGACGCAGGGGCGACAGTGATGGCGCCCTTGCCCGAAGCCGTGCGAGCTGCCGTGGCGCGGCTACTCGAGCCGGTGACCGCTGCGAAAGACGGAGATGACTCGAGCCCCGCCGCGAGCCCACCTCTCTCGTTGCGAGACTACGCGGCGCTGCGTGCCGCGCTGTCCGTGCACGGGGAGGAGAGTCCGGTGGTGCTGGCGCGCTTTGGGCTGACGGCAGAGGGAAAGCGCCTGCTCCAGGAGCGGTACTTCGAGCTCTTCCGGACCGAGCCTGCGGTGCGCGAGCGCTTCGAAGCTTTGCTACGGGAGGAGATGAGCAAGCTGAACGCAGCGCGGCCGTGATCACGGCCATCGGGAGCTTCGCGACGCCGACGATGGCCTCGGCCGCCTTCGTGCGGCGCCAGGCCGGCGAGGAGGAAGCCGGCCTGGCGAGGGTATCGATGCGTGAGCGTGGCGCCGACGAGCACGAGGGCCTGTTCGTCCCACGCATCGAGCACGCGGATGGCATCGGCTGCCTCGGCGCTGTTCGGCTCCTCCTCGTAGCCGGCGCCGGGGCTGCATGCGTCCCGCAAGAGTGACCAGCCCTCTTCCAGATCGGCGCGGGTGAAGCCGAGCGGGAGGAGAATGGACCGGATGACGATCGAGCCGCCGATGCCACGGAGCAGCTTGATCGCGCGAACCGGTGTTGCCTCGAGCGACTCGCGCGCGACCGCGAGCCGCGAGGCGGCAGATGAAGGGTGACCGGAGCCTTCCGAGACTGTCATGACCATCCCCACGAAATCAGTCGGTGGCGGGCACGTCGGCGGCGACGGGCGCCGGAGCGGGGGAGGGCGCGGGCGCTGTCGGCTCCTCCGCTTCCTCTTCCGTCGCAGCGCTCGACCGGCGCTCGAGGAAGCCGAGCCCGCGCAAGAGCTTGCGATTCGTGATCGCTTGCCGCGCGATCCGGCTCCACTCGAGGTACCACGCCCACATCGCTTCCTCGGCTTCGGCGCGTGCTTCCGCGTCGAGCTCGATCGCGGGTGCTTCCGCGGGCACCTCCGCCGCGCCGAGGAGCTTCTTCACCTCGGCCATCGCCACGGCGTCCAGCCCGCGCGTGGCGAGGAGCGCGCGCGCCTCCTTCTCACGAGGCGACGCGCTCTCGGCGCCGAGCGCCTCGATGCGTTTCACCAGCGTCCCGACCGAGAGGATCACGGGCGGGCCCTCGGTCTGCGAGAGGTTCAAGAAGACCTTCTCACGAACCTCGGGGAACCGGCGCGAGAGCGTCGCGTCGATGATCGTGAACCACTGGTTCTCCCAGTCATCGAGCTCCTTCACGATCTTCGGGTTGAGCTGCCCCGGTCCGGGGTCGAAGTCGAAGCTGACGTCGGACGTCGCCTTCAGCAGCGACCAGCCCTCTTCCCGATCGCTCGGGCCGAAACCGAACCTCGTGAGCGCGGCGAGCGCGCGCGGGTTGCGCAAACCAAGCAAAAAGTCGAGCACTCTCCCGGCCTTCTGGCCGGCAGTCATGGCAGGCATAACAAGCTCCTGGTTCGGCGCGCCCCTCGCGCGCTCAGGATCTATTTCCCGCCGGGCCGCGGATCGTGGACACCTCCGAGCGAAGATTTTCCCCCGCCGCTCCGGGAGGAGGCTCCCCGGCTCGTTCACGAGCCTTCCCTCGGGTGGTCATGGCTCGGACACGGGGAAGATGGTTGTCCGAGCTGCGAGTCGATGCCGCGGACCCAGGTCGGCAGACTCAGCGTGCGGGGTACGCAGTCCTCCGAGCCGGGGAGCCATCGGTGGGGAGGTGGGAAGGGTTCCGCCGGAGCCGCGGAGCCATCGCTCGGCAGGCGGGGAGTTTCACCCGGGAGGGGGGTACTCATCGCCCGGAGGGGCGGAAGCATCGAGCGGGAGCCGCTTTTTCGGTTCGGGCCCAGTCAACCGAGCCACGCAGCGTCATCGGGGTGAACGCCGGGGTTCTCGCGCGTCACGAGCCACCGAGCATGGCGGGTCCGATGCCGCGCGAGAACAGCGCCTCGGCGAGCCGCAGCTTCACCCTCTCGTGCATCCGCCACGCGGTCTTCTTCGCGACTCTTCGCTTCTCGGCGATCTGCTCCAGCGTCTGCTCGTTGTCGTAGAAGTCCTCGACGAAGGTCCGCTCGTCCTGGCCGAGCTCGCCGATCGCGTCGCGCACCGCGCGCTCCGCTTGCGCCCGTGACAGCTTGTCGATCTCCTCCTCGTCACCCGTCGCCATCCCGGCGCGGAAGCTCGCCGTCACCAGGCACGCCGTCTCGGCGCGGATGTGCCGCAAGAGCTCCTCCCGCTGGCTGAGCTGCGGCCCGCCCGCCATCACCTGATCGAGCACCTCGTCCACCTCGGGCCGACGCTCCTCGTTGCGCACGTCCGCGCTCGCGACCCGAGCGAGCTGCGCGTCACCGCCGTACGCCGTCCGCGTCACCTCATTCATCATCGCCCCGCGCAGCGCCTTTACGCAGTAGGACTCGAAGTCTCCCTTCGAAGGATCGAACCGCTGCGCCAGCTCCGTCGCCTCCACGAAGCCCACCGACCGCAGATCCCCCATCGAGACCGTCGGCCACTTCGCCGCGAAGCCCCGCGCCATCTTCTCGATCTTCGGCACCAGCCGCTCCACCAGCGCTTGCTGCTCCGCCGTCAGTCCCATCAGCCCGCCTCCTCCTTCTTCGCGGGCGCCTCGTCCCCGAGCAGCCGTTCGACCTCCCCGCTCTGGTTGGCATCGGAGGCTCGGAGACGGCGGAGCTTGCGTAGCCCGGCCTCGGTGAGGAGCAAGTCGTCGAGGAGAGACTGCCGGATCGCCTCGCGCACCCGCACCGGGACGAGCCGATCCAGATCGGCGGTCGCCTCGGCGACGAGGTCGCGAGCGAGGGCTTCGTCCTCGGGGGTGGGGAGGAGCACGGCGATGATCGCACCTCGAAGACCGGCTCGGGTCAAGGCGCGGTTGTTACGAACGCGACGACGTCGCACGGAGCACGAGGCGCCCCCAGCTGAGCCCACCATGAGAACGCCGACGGGCCCGAGGGGGCGGCCGTCACGGTCCTGCCGAACAGACTCGACGGAACGCGCTTCATGTGGGCGGCTCCCGCGAGCGCAACACAGAACGCATCCCACCGGTGGGCCGTTGGCTTGACCCGTTTGCGCTTGCGATCGAGTGGGTGAAAGCCGGCGTCTGTCGGAAGCTTCATCGGCCCGGCAACAAATGCTTCGAAGCCCAGAAGCGGTGCATCGCCCGGCTGCGGACGTCCACCCGCGATCACGCCCAGCTTCGTGCCCTGGAGCGAAGCCATCAACTCCAGCCCGACGGCAAGCGCAACCACGGAGGTCGTGGCCCCAGCCTGCTGATACCAACGGTACTGGTTACCCTCCCAAGGAAAGCGCGGGCCAAAGTGCGCGCTCGTACCGCCGGTCCCGGCTGGGATCCACATCGGCGCCTCGAAGCCCAGGTAGACCTCGCGTCCCTCGGCGATGTCGGTCGTGATGCACGCGGCCAACCCAGCGAGGTCGTTTGCGCAGCGGGCGCAGGTTGGGTGGTCCGAGCGGCCATGCGGCCAAGTGTTCTCATCCACACGAGTCCAGGAGAGACCGGCGCGGGGAACACCGATGTCAACGCCGAAGGACGACCAGCCGGTGTAAGCCATGCAGGCGACTATAGGCCACGGCTCGACCGAGCCCGATCAGTTACGCAGGCGCCCGCACGCGCCGCGACACCGGTCACGCCCCGTCCCCGGCGCTGTGACCGCAAGCACGTCCTCGAGGGTTCGCGCAGCTCGGTTTGGTGGGTCAATCCGACCGCGCTCGCACCGCGACATCCGCGCCCGAAACGCGACAGCGCTGCCCGCTAGCTTACAGATCGATCAGCTACGACTCCCACCTCCTCCGACGCCACGACAGGCCCTGACGGCCCCACGCTTCGTGGTACCGTGACCAGGTTTAGGCGGACCGTCGTGACGCTACGTGCTCTGGAGATGTATCGCTCGTTGAGGGAGGACCTGGGGGAGGCTGGGCTCGCGCAGCTGCGCCAGGAAGTGAAGGCGCACCTGGCGAAGCTGGCGCTGGCGCAGGCGAAGCACGAGCTGATCGCGCTCGATCTGGCGGAGCTGTTGGCGTCACGCCTCTTGGGTCTGCTCGATGAGGCGCCGCGGATGGACGCGGAGTCGCGCGCGGCGGTGGTGGGGGCGGCGCGTTACTTCTGCTCGACGGAGGACCTCTTGCCCGACGAGGCGTCGTGCATGGGGCTCGATGACGACGTGGAGGTGTTCAACCATGTGGTCGAGAGTCTGGAGCGGCGTGATCTCATCATCGTGGACGGGTGATCGATGACCGACGTCTTGCCGCCGCCGCCAGGGTCACGCGTTCGCATCCGCGGTGAGGAGTGGGCCGTGGAGAAGTCGCTGCCGCTCCCCATGGGCGGCTACGCGGTGCACGTGCAGGGCGTGAGCGAGCTCGTGCGGCATCACAAGGCGATCTTCTTGACGCCGCTGGAGAAGGAGATCGTGCCGATCCGGCCCGAGGACACGCACCTCGTGACGGACGCCTCGCCGGGGTACAGGCAGACGCTCCTCTATCTCGAGACGCTGCTGCGCAGAACACCGCCGACGCACAACAAGGTGACGGTCGGGCACCGCGGCGCGCTGGACGTGATGCCATATCAGCTCGTGCCGGCGGAGAAGGCGCTCTCGGCGCTGCGTCCGCGCATCCTCATCGCGGACGGGACGGGGCTCGGTAAGACAGTCGAGCTCGGCATCATCCTGTCGGAGCTGATCAAGCGCGGTCGCGGCCGGCGCATCCTCGTCGTCGCCATCCGCAGCATGCTGGCCCAGCTCCAGCGGGAGCTCTGGGCGCGCTTCACGCTACCGCTCGTGCGGCTGGACTCGGAGGGCCTGGTCTCGGTCCAGGGAAAGATCCCGGCGAACCGGAACCCCTTCTCGTACTTCGACCGCTGCATCGTCTCGATGGACACGCTGAAGAACCAGGGCATGTATCGAGCCTGGCTCGAGCAGATCCGCTGGGACGTCATCGTGGTGGACGAGTGCCACAACGTCGCGAACCAGGGGAGCCAGCGAGGGGAGCTCGCGCGGCTCCTGGCGGCGCAGTGCGATGCGCTGGTGCTCACGAGCGCGACGCCGCACAACGGCCGGCCGGAGAGCTTCGCGAACCTGATGCGCATGCTCGACCCGACCAGCGTGGCCGACGTGCACACCTTTACGAAGGCGGACGTGGAGGCGCTCGTGGTGCGCCGCTTCAAGAAGGACGTCGAGAAGGAAGCCGGGAGCTTGCTCCGCGATCGCGACATCGCGACTCTCGCGGAGGAGGCTTCACCCGAGGACGAGGCCGCGCTCACTGCGCTCCACGCGCTAGACCTCCACACGGTCGGCGGGAAGACCACGCGCAAGGACCCGCTCATTCGCTGGACGCTGGTGAAGGCGTTCCTCTCGAGCCACGAGGCCTGCATCGAGAGCCTCGAGCACCGCATCGGTGTGACCGAGCGCGCGCTCGCCAGCGACCTGCCGGCATCGCGAAAGCCGCTGCTCGAGGGGGACCTGGAGAAGCTCGTCGCGGCGAAGGCGCTCGTCGAGCGGGCGCGCGACCGCGGCAAGAAGAAGCTCGCTTTGCTCCTCGCGGAGCTCCGCCGGCTCAACGTCAGCGCGAAGAAGCAGAGCCTGCGCGTCGTGGTGTTCTCCGAGCGTATTCGCACGCTCGCGATGATCCGCGACGCGCTCCTGACCGAGATCGGCCTGCCCGACGGCGCGGTGGGTGTCTTCACCGCGAGCGCCGGCGGCGCTGGCCTCGGCGCGGCTGCGAAGGACGAGATCGCTCAGCGGGAGCTCGTCGAGTCCTTCGGTCACGCGGACAGCCCGCTCCGCGTGCTCCTCTGCTCGGACGCGGCGTCGGAGGGCGTGAACCTCCACCACCAGTGCCACCACCTCTACCACTATGACGTGCCGTGGTCGCTCATCCGGCTCACGCAGCGGAATGGGCGCATCGACCGGCTCGGCCAGCGCGAGACGCCGCACCTGCGCTACCTTGTCACGAGGAGCAAGAGCACCACGGCGGACCAACACGTCACGGCGCGCCTCATCGAGAAGGAGCGCGAGGTCGAGCGGCAGCTCGGCGATCCGGGCGCACTCCTCGGCCTCTACGACGCCGAGCAGGAGGAGGAGTTTCTCCTCCGCGGTGTGGCGAAGGGGAAGCCCGTCGAGGAGCTCGTGCCCGACGAGCGGCGCGCGCCGCTTGAGGCCGCCGCCGCGGCGCACGCGCTCGCGCCCGAGGACGAAGAAGCTCCGGCCGAGCCGAGCGCGCCGGCCGAGCCGGAGATCGATCTCGTCGCCCTCCTCGCCGAGATCGAGCGCGAGCAGGCGCAGGTGGTGGGCCTGGAGACGCTAGTCAGAGAATCGCCGAGCCTCTTCCCGACCGACCACGCCCTCATGGTGGCCGCGCTCCGTCACCTCGAGAGCCACCCGGTCGTCGGCCCCGAGCCGCTGAAGTGGGACGCGCACGACGGTGACGAGAGCATCACCATCCAGGCGCCGGAGCCGTTCAAGCGGCACCGCGAGCCCTTCCTTCCGCGCGAGGCCGTGCCGAAGCGGGGAGATCGGTACCGCCTCGTCATGGGGCGGGAGCTCGTCGCGACGAAGCTCCGCACCGCGCTCGATGAGGAGGGCCGCTGGCCGGATTGGCACCTCCTGTGGGAGCAGCACCCGCTCGTCGAATGGATCTTCGACGCGCTCGGCTCGGCTTATGCTCGCGGGGAGGCGCCGCTCCTGCGCGTGCCGACGCTCGGGAAGAAAGGTGCGCTCTTCCTCCTCCAAGGGTTCCTCCACAACCACGAGTCGGAGGCCGTGGAGGCGCGGTGGATGGGCCTCGCCGCTGACGGAGACAAGCTGGACGCGGCGACGCTCGACCTCGACGCGGTCATGCAGCGCGTGGGCTTGCGTGAAGGGCTCGTGAACACCGGCAAGCCCAGCGACCGCAAGGCCGAGCTCCAGGCCTTCGTGCCGGCTGTCATCGCGGAGGCGCGCGCGCGGCTGCTCAAGGATCGGAGCCAGCACATCAAGGAGAACGTGGGCCAGCGCGTCCGCAAGGAGACGCGCCGGCTCGAGAAGTGGGCGGCCGAGAGCCTGGAGCAGATCGCCAAGCGTGAGCGCGCCTACCCCGGGCACATCCCCGCGCACGTCGCGCTCCGCCTCCAGCGCGAGCGTGATCACGTGGCCAAGGTGCGCGCCAACCACGAGCAGCTCCTCAAGTCGCTCTCGGCGCAGGGCGCTCCCTATCTCCGCCTCGCGGCGGTCTTCGCAGGCGACTGATGGCAGCGGACCTCGTAGGCATCGAGAACGTCGGGGAGTTCTTCAGCGCGCACTACCTGGAGGTGCGCCTCCTCGACGAGCTGAAGGCGCTCGGAGCGGCGGAGCGCGAGGCCATCGACGCGACCATTGCGCGGCTCCGCGCGATCGGCCCGCGCCTGCTCGACGCCCTCGCGGACGGCTGGTCTTCCCAGGGTGCGCGCGTCCGGCGCGAGGTGGCGCACGATCTCGTCGTGCGTGTGCTCGACGCGCTCGGCTACGACCGCGAGCCGGGCGCCTACGCGGTGCTCGAGCGGCCAGGCGCCCCGAACGAGGCCGTGCCCTTGCTCGCGCGCCTCCTCCACGGTCGGGAGCCCGCGGTCTACGTGCTCGAGGCGGGCCTGCCGTCGAGCGACGACGCCCTGCTGGCGCAGCCGGCCTCCGTCACCGGCGCGTTGCCCGAGCCCGCGGCAGCGGATGGCCTCGTCTTGCCCGAGGAGCTCGATCTCGGCGAGGTGGTGAGCACGCTCTTCGGGACAGCGAGCCCGCCACGGTGGGTGCTCCTCGTCGGGGCGGCAGAGGTCATCCTCGCCGAGCGGGGTCGTTATGGTCGCGGGCAATACCTCCGCTTCGACCTGGCGACGCTCCTGCGTCGTCGCGCGCCCGATGCCTTGCGCGTGACGGCCGCCCTGCTCGGCCGGAGCCTCCTCGCGCCGACCGCACAGCGCCCCATTCACGACGCGCTGCTCGAGAAGTCGCACCAGCACGCCGTCGGCGTGAGCGCCTCGCTCAAGTTCGCCGCACGAGAAGCGGTGGAGCTGCTCGCGAACGAGGTCGTTCATTACCACCGCACGGTCTCCAAGAAGCGCCTCTACACGGACAAGGCCGCGCGCGAGCTGACGGACGATTGCCTCGTCTACCTGTTCCGCCTCCTCTTCCTCTTCTACGCAGAGGCGCGCGCCGGGGAGCTCCACGGTCTACCCATGCGGGCGGAGGAGTACGCGCGCGGATACAGCCTCGAGGTCCTCCGCGAGCTCGAGCAGGTTCCGCTCACCACGCCCGAGGCGCGAGACGGCTACTTCTTCCACGAGAGCCTCGAGCGCCTCTTCTCGCTCGTGAACGACGGCTTCGAGCCCAGGCAGGGCGGGCTCGTCCCTCTCCACGAGCGCGTGGGGGATTTCCTCGATCGCGGCTTCTCGCTCAAGGGCCTGCACGCGACATTGTTCTCACCCCAGGGCGCGCCGCGCCTCTCTGGCGTGAAGCTTCGGAACGAGGTCTTGCAGAAGGTGATCCGCCTGCTCTCGCTCTCGCCGGAGGGCAGGAAGAGCGGCTCGGCCTGGGGCCGCGGGCGCATCAGCTACGCGCAGCTCGGGATCGGTGAGCTCGGTGCGGTGTACGAGGGCCTGCTCAGCTACAGCGGCTTCTTCGCGAAGGAGACGCTCTACGAGGTGCACCGCGAGGGCGACTCGGGGGACGACGAGACGCAGCAGAGCTACTTCGTCCCCGAGCGCGAGCTCACGAAGTACACCGACCGTGAGCTCACGTTCAAAGGGCCGGACGGCGAGCCCACGCGGCGCAAGTACGCGCAGGGCACGTTCATCTTCCGCCTCGCCGGCCGCGACCGCGAGGAGACCGCGAGCTACTACACCCCGCAGGTCCTCACGCGGTGTCTCGTCAAGTACGCCCTGCTCGAGCTGGTGAAGGACAAGTCGGCCCACGACCTGCTTGCCATGAACCTCTGCGAGCCCGCCATGGGGAGCGGCGCCTTCTTGGTGGAGGCGATCGATCAGCTCGCCGACGTCTACCTCGAGAAGAAGCAGGCGGAGGTGGGCGAGCGCATCCCGGTCGAGCGTTACCCGCTCGAGAAGCAACGCGTGAAGGCGTACTTCGCCGAGTCGCGTTGTTATGGGGTGGACCTCAACCCCATGGCGACGAAGCTCGCCGCCGTGAGCCTCTGGCTCGCGACCATGCACGAGGGCCAGGCCGCGCCGAGCTTCAGCGCGCGCCTCTTCGTCGGCAACAGCCTCATCGGCGCCCGCCTCGCCGTCTACGTGCCGGAGGACCTCGAGAGCGACGATGACTTCGCCAAGGCGCTCGCGACGCACATCAAGAAGAGCGACGCGGCCGAGGTCGAGGAGAAGCTCGAGCCGGTCCTCGATGCGTGGAGCAAGAAGTCCCCCGCCGCGGTGGCCGAGGTGCGCGCCGCCCTCGAGGCGGTCGGCCCCGAGGAGGCCGGCGACGGCGAGGAGGACGCGGACGAGGAGAAGGCCAAGGCCGAGCGCGCCGCGCAGGTGGTCAAGGCCCTCAAGAAGGTCGCCACCACGCTCAAGCAGCCCCGCTGGCAGCGCCGCCCGCCACGCCCCGTTCCGGTGGAGGAGCTCGTCACCAAGGGCGTCCCGAGCGGCGCGATCTTCCACTTCCTCCTCCCGCACCCCGATATGAGCCCCTTCGAGGCCGACAAGGCCCTGAAGGAGCTCGCGCCCGACGCCATCGAGAAGCTCAAGTCCTGGCGCAAGGAGGCGACGAAGCCCCTGACCGAGAAGGAGCGTGATCGCCTCGTCGCCATCACGAAGTCGATCGAGTCGCGCTTCCGAAAAGTAGTCGAGGACCGCAGGCAGGTCCTCAAGCAGGTCGTCCCCAACGTCGAGGTCTGGGGCCAGGGCCCGCCCATGCCGCCCCTCGGCGGCTTCCGCAGCGCCACCCAGCGCGAGGCCGTCGTCCTCGCGTCACGCGGAGAGAATACGGCCTATGGGCAGCTTCGGCGGATCATGGACCTGTGGGCCACGTTGTGGGCGTGGCCATTGACCGAGGTCGAGGCGATGCCGTCGCGCCACGCGTGGTGGTCGGCGGTGGAGGAGACGCTGGGGCTGGAGCCGGCCGTGTTGCCGGAGGGCCAGCTCGAGCTGGCGCCGGTCGTCGAGCGCGAGGATGAGGAGGAAGCGGACGAGAGCGCGAAGGCGAGGCGCGGGCTTTGGGAGGTGATGAAGGAGACCGCGGCGCGTCTGCGGCCGCTTGCGTGGGAGCTCGAGGCGCCGGAGGTGTTCCTGGAGCGCGGCGGGTTTGATTTGGTGATTGGGAATCCGCCGTGGCTCAAGTTGCAGTGGAATGAGCAGGGCATTTTGGAGGAGATGGAGCCACGGTTGGCTCTGGATGGGGTGAGCGCGAGTGACGCGGCAAAGCGGCGATTGACAATGCTCACCAATTCAGCCCGCGTCGCCGAGTACCTTATCGAAGCCGGCAGGGTCGAAGGCCCTCAGGCGTTCTTGAACGCTCCGAGCAACTACCTATTGCTCGCCGGGGTTCAGCCGAACTTGTACAAGTGCTTTCTCGTGCGCGCGTGGAGCTTGAGCGCAGCATGGGGCGTCACCAGCATGATCCACCAAGACGGGCTGTTCGATGACCCCAAGGGTGGCGCCCTGCGCGAAGAGGCCTATCAGCGACTTCGGTGGGTTTTTCGCTTCAAGAACGAGCTCCAGCTATTTCAAGACGTAGACCATCAGCGTGCTTACGTTTTGACCGTCCACGCCCGGCCGCGACCACCGAAGTTCTTCGTGTTGGCGAACCTCTTCCACCCTGCCACCGTTGACGAGGTCCGCGCTCATGACGGAGCGGGAGGGGTGCCCGGGATCAAGACCGACGACGGAAAATTCGAGGTCCGAGGTCACGCACGCCGACTGCTCTGCGTCACCAAAGAGGAGCTCGGAGTCTTTGCTGCCCTCTTCGACAGCCCCCACGTGGCCCCGCAGCGCGCTCGCCTGCCCATCGTGCACAGCGCCGAAGCGATGTATGCACTTCGCAAGCTCGCTACGCACCCGCAGCGACTGGTCCAGGCGCGGCACGAGCTGCTCGCAACTGAAATGTTGCATGAAACGCGCGCGCAGGCAGATGGGCGAATTCGCCGCGAAACGCGAGTCCCGCAATCTGTTTCGGAGTGGATTCTCTCGGGCCCGCATATCTACGTGGGCACGCCCTTCAACAAGACCCCGCGTGAACTGTGCAGACACAACCTGGATTATGATGTTATCGACCTGATGTCCATCCCGGACGATTATCTGCCTCGCACCAATTACATACCGGGTGCCGATGTGGCCTTGTACGCGGGTCGTACTCCGCAATTCTTGGGCGCGCCGGTGACGAGCTATTATCGCCACGTACACCGAAAGATGATCGCTCTGGCCGGCGAGCGAACGGTCATTTCTGCGATCATTCCGCCACATGCGAACCATATTGATGGGCTGCTCTCGGTAGCGGCACGCTCGCCGGTATTGCTCGCTTCCTGGCACGCTCTGGCCCTGTCGTTGCCGATCGACTTTGTCGTTCGGAGCGCTGGGAAAGCGAACCTGTGGCCTAATGCAACTTTTGCGTTGCCGGCCTGTCGGCAGGGCTCTGACGTCGCGCCGCCGCTAACTGCCCGTGCCCTCCGCCTCAACTGCCTCACCACCCACTACACCGATCTCTGGAACGAGGTCTGGCCCCACTCCACCTCGCCCGGCTGGAGCCTCGACGACCCGCGCCTCTCGCCCTGGCCCGCGCCCGACGCCACGTGGTCCCGCACCTGCGCCGTCCGCAACGCCTTCGAGCGCCGCTGGGCACTCGTCGAGATCGACGCCCTCGCCGCCCTCGAGCTCGGCCTCACGATCGAGGAGCTCTGCACAATCTACCGCACCCAGTTCCCCGTCCTCCGCGAGTACGAGCGCGACACCTGGTTCGACAAGAACGGCCGCATCGCCTTCACCAGCTCCAAGGGCCTCGTCGGCGTCGGCCTCGACCGCAAATCCTTCGAGCTCTGGCAGGACTGCCTCCGCCAGGACCGCCCGCTGCCCGCCGACTTCGACAGAAAGAACCTCGAGCCGCCCTTCGAGGTGCGCGACCGCGAAGCGGACATGACGACGGCGTATGAGTTCTTTCGGGAGAGGCTGCTCACTCGTGATCGCTAGGTCCTCCCTCGGGGAGTCTTGACTCCGCTTGGTCGTCATCGTCCGAGCGGGCTTCTCCTTTCGGGCGGTTGGCGGCAGGACTCTCGTGCCCTGCACCGTAGTGCCATCGCTTCACGCGCTGATCCCAGCGACGGGCCGCTTCAATGCGCCAGACCGACCAGTCCTCCGCCCACGAGACTTCGTTGTTCTCGATCCAGTAATGTGAGCGGCAGGGGAATGACCAATTCCCGATCGAAGGGTTCAGCGAAATGCTCTCGCCATCGTACGTCAGACTCCAGTCGGTGGGCGAAAGGGGGGTGACGACCTCCAGCCCACACCCACAGCAGCAGCGATGGACCACGGTGCCGAGGTCCATCGCCACATAGACAACGCCATCTTCCAGCGTCTCAGGGACATGCGTGACGAAGAGATGCCGAACCTTCGCCACCCGCTTCATGCCACATCATCGCTGGTAAGCATGTTGACGTCGATCGTGTACGTCGTGAAGTGCTCCCGCTCACGGTCTTGATAGAACCCGAGCAGTTTCTTCCACTTCACCACCGCGAGCGCGGCGTTGAGCGCGTTCAGGTCCGCGATCTGGATGTTTCTTTGGTAGTCGTCTGCGCCTTCGACGTCGGCGAATGGGATGCGGTGCTTCTGCCTCACGTGGTCCCGCTTGGCGGGAGTGCTCGCCGTCACGCGAAGGATGCCGAGCAGACCGTCCTCATGGACCTGTACGCCCATCCCGACGTCGACGAACGGGATACCGCCACCAGCCTCGAGCTTCTCGACGATGGGGCGCTTGGCGGCTCCCTTGTCGATGCAGATGAAGACGAACGACATATTGTCCAGCTCACCCAGGTTCGACTCGTCGAGATGGTACGGATGAGGAACGACCCCCGCGTGCATGTTCGAGTAGATGGATGCGAAATGCTCCACTTTCTTCGGCTTGGATCTCAGGCAATCCAGCGAGGGGGCGCCAGGCGAGCGAAACGCGTTGTGCTGAAGGAAGTCGTCCCCGTCGAAGAGGTGGATCTCGGCGACCGGGGTCTTCGCGATCAAATCGAGAACGTAGGAGCCAGTGCCGCCGAGTCCGACGATCGCCACCTTCTGCCCCGCGAGCTTTCGCGAGACGTCGGCGATCCCCGCACGGGTCGACGCCGTATCGAGGTAGCGGAAGACGTTGCCCTCCTCCTCGCCGGGGACCGCAAGGTAGGTTTGCGCGGTGGCAGAGGGATCAAGGGACGCTGCCGGACTGCTGATGATCGCCACGTACGTGGTGATCTTCTCGTAGTAATCGGCGTAGCCGCCCGGCGGCTTGCTCGAGAATGTGTGCTGGATGGCGAGCCCCTCCGCCAGCTGCCGAGGAGCGCTCGCGTTCTTGATCTGGACGATTTCCGAACCGTCCTTGTGGCACGGGTGGTCGCCGATGAAGAAGGCCACATGCGTCCCGGGCTGGGTAGTTGCCTCTCCGGCGAGCGTCAGCTCGGACACCAGCGTTCCTCGGCGCACCACCCGCTGGCCGTCGACGTACGGCACGCTCTTTACCAACAGGAAGCCACGACGAATCTCGAGCTCGTAACCCTCTGCCCGCAGACGCGCGAGGTCGGGACTACGACTGAAGAGTTGCGGTGACATTGAAGATCATCCCTTCCTTGACCTTGACCGTCTCGCCCTCGGTGAGCGTACCTTCGGGCTTGTTGCCGTGGCCGCGCTTGAACGTGACGGTGAAGATCACGTTCGGCCCCGTCGGCAGGTCGGGCGCGAGCGCAACAACCTGCGCGAAGGTCAGCTCCCGGGTCTCCACCTGTTACCGGCCAACGTCGTCGATGTCCCATCGCGCAGGCTGCGTGATGGCCATCACGGGCATGGAACCGGGCTGCCACGCGGTGTGATGGCCATCAGCCTGCGTGCTCGGACCCGCTTCGGGGCGC